>Ga0182014_10000569_pt1 | contig 49260 bp, 31 predicted proteins | sample 612S2DmetaG_FD_120489 | JGI IMG/M metagenome (GOLD analysis project Ga0182014, IMG submission 120489) | Permafrost microbial communities from Stordalen Mire, Sweden - 612S2D metaG | ecosystem: Environmental > Terrestrial > Soil > Wetlands > Permafrost | place: Sweden: Stordalen | collected... | reverse complement strand
GGACGCGATGAACCTGCTGGCCCAGGCGCTTCCGCCGGAAACCACCGTGGTGGTGTTCGAAAGCGAGCACCATGCGGCGCTGCTGCCCTGGGAGCGCCGCCACCGCACGATCCGGCTGCCGGTACCGCCGTCCCCGTCCGCGGCGGTCCCCGCCGTCGAGGCGGCCTTCGCCGCGGCTCCCGCCGGGCCGCGGCTGCTGGTCGTCACCGCCGCCTCCAACGTCACGGGTGAGATCTGGCCGGTCGCCGACCTGGCCCGGGCGGCGCACGCGCACGGCGCCCGGATCGCGGTGGACCTCGCCCAGTACGCTCCGCACCGGCCGGTGGACCTGACCGAACTGGACGTCGACTACGCGGCGTTTTCCGGGCACAAGCTGTACGCGCCGTTCGGCGCGGGCTGCCTGGCCGGCCGCCCGGACTGGCTCGCCGCCGCCGAGCCCTACCTGTTCGGCGGCGGCGCCACCGCGGTGGTCGCGCCGGACGGGGTCACCTGGGCCGAGGACCCGGAGCAGCGGCAGGAGGCCGGCACCCCGAACGTGCTCGGGGCCATCGCCATCGCGGCCGCCTGCGATGCCCTCAGCGATTGGGGACCGCTCGTCGCGGAAGAGGGACGGCTGCTGCGCCGGCTGCGCGACGGGCTGGCCGCGCTGCCGGACGTGTGCGAGCTCAGCCTGTGGGGGAGGGAACACCCCCGGGTGGGGATTGTCGCGTTCACCGTGAACGGGCGGGACGCGCGGGAGGTGGCCGAAACACTGTCCCGGGACCATGGCATCGGGGTCCGGGACGGCCGGTTCTGCGCGCACCTCCTGGTGAGCCGCCTGCTCGGCCGCCCCGAAGAGGCGGCCGGGTGCGGCCTGGCTACCGCGCCCTCCGTGCCCTCCGCGATCAGGGTGAGCATCGGTGTGGGCAGCACCAGCGAGCACATCGACCGGCTGCTGGCCGCCCTGGCGACCCTGCCCGCTGATGACCAGCCCGCTCACCGCCAGCCCACTTACAACCAGAAGGCGGTCGGCGCCGTCTCCTAGCCGGGGCGCCGGAGGGCGCGCCGGGCCGTGACCGCGACGGCCACGATCGCGGCGCCGGCTCCGGCCACGGCGAGCCGGCCGGGGTTACGGTAGGCGGGCCGCCGGGCCAGGGACATCGGCGCGGGGCCGAGATACAGGGTCATCCGCCCGTCGCCGCCGCGGCTGAACGCCACCGGCCACGTGCCGAGCCCTTCGGCGGTGACGTCGAGCCGGAACCGGTACGGGTCGGCCCGGTCGTCCGCGTGCAGGCGGTATCCCCGGCGCAGCCTCGGCGCCGGGGTGAACGCGCGCAGCGTGAGGTAGTCATGCCGGACGATCACCTCCGCCCCGCCGCCGAGGAGCATCCGGGTCCGCGCGTTGGTGTTCGGCCCCGGATCGGGGCCGTACCAGCCGCACAGCTCGCCCCACACGTCCGGGTGCTCGGGCACGTCGCCGCGTGGCTCGTCGGGGCCCACCCCGAGGACCTCGCGCAGCAGCGCGTCGCTGACCCGCTCCGGCGTCACGGTCCCGGTGTTCGTGAACGCGAGCACCGCCACCCCGTCGTCGGGCGCCACCGTCATGACGGAGATGAAGCCGGGCCAGGCGCCGCCGTGCCCGATCGTGCGGTGCCCGTCGACGTGACCGAGCCAGAAGCTCAGGCCGAGGGCGGGGATCCGGGGATCGGGCTGGTAGTGCGGCTGGAACATCTCGCTGAGGGTCGCGGTCTCCAGCGGCAGGCCGCCCCCGCCGAGGAGGGCCGCGGCGTACCGCGCCATGTCGGCGGTCGTCGTGAACAGCGAGCCCGCCGCCTGCACCACGATGTCCCGGTCCTTGACCGCCTTGAGGCCGTGCCGGCGCAGCATGTACCCGGTCGCGAGCTGGTCCGCGATGGGGCCCGTGCGCTCGAAATCGGTGTGCTGCATGCCGAGCGGGCCGAACACGTGTCCCCGCATGTAGGCGCCGAACGGCTCACCGGAGACGTCCTCGACGAGCTGGCCCAGCACGGCGAACCCGTGGTTGGCGTACGCCCACTTGCTGCCCGGCTCGACTTCGATGCGGAGCCGGCCGCGATAGTAGTCGGCCAGCGCCGGCGCCGGTTCCCCGGCCGGGATGGCCAGCCCGATCGTGGGCCGGAACAGGTCACCCAGCCCCCGCACCTCACCGATCCCGCCGGTATGCGTCAGCAGGTGCCGGATCGTCACCGGGCCGAACGACGCGCGCGCGGGGATCAGCCGGAAGCTGCGCAGATGCCTGCGAACGGGGTCGTCGAGCTCGATCAGGCCCCGGTCCCGCAACTGCATGACCGCGATCGCGGTGAACGTCTTGGAGATCGAGCCGGCCCGGAAGACGGTGTCCTCGGTGACCGGGGTTCCCCGCGCGGCGTCCGCGACACCGGAGCCCCGGAAGAACTCCAGGCCGCCGGGCCCGACCACCCCGGTCGCCAGTCCTCCCGTGGGATGGCGGTGGAGAGTCTCATCGATTATTAACGCGAGGTTCTTCTCATTGAGCGACGGGGCGACCATTAGCCGATTCTCCCTTTCCGGCCGCCTTGTGTCAGGAGCAGGTCTCGGGTGGGATAAGCCGGCTTGCTGCCGAATCCTCACGTGGATCGCGCCGCGTACGGCGTCGTCGATGAGCGGGACATGGCTGCCCGGGGCCCCGACCGCGGCCGTGGCCCACAGCACGGCTTCCCGCAAGGCGCCCTCGCCCGTTCCGCCCCCGGCGAGGAAACCCGCCAGCAGGGCGTCACCCGCGCCGACGGTGCTCCGGACGCGGGGGGCGCCCGCCGACGCGTGCCAGGTACCGTCCGGGCTCACCAGCAGGGCGCCGTCCGCACCCATGCTGACGACCACACACCCCGCTCCGCGGGCCAGCAGCTCCCGGGCCGCGGCGATCGCCGCGCCGGGACTCCTGATCTGCGTCCCGGTCACCTCGGCCAGTTCGTCCACGTTCGGCTTCACGACGTCGGGCCCGGCGGCCAGCCCGGCCCGGAGAGCCGCACCGCTGGTGTCGAGCGCGAACCGCAGCCCCGCCTCGTGCGCCCGCCGCCCGAGGTGCGCGTAGTAGTCCGGCGGTACCCCCGGAGGCAGGCTCCCGGATGCCGCGAGCCAGTCCCCGGGTCCCGTCGCGGCCAGCGCTGCCGACGTCAGGCGCTCCAGTTCCGCCCGGTCCAGGGACGCCCCGGCCTCGTTGATCTTGGTGGCCCGGCCGCCCGGTTCGGCGACGGAGATGTTCACGCGGACCGAGCCGGAGATCGGGACGGCGCGGTAGACGACCTGCTCGGCCTCCAGCAGCGCGATGAGCGTGTCACCCTCCGGGCCGCCGCACGGCAGCACGGCCAGCGACGGCACGCGGTTGACGGTCAGCGCGCGGGTCACGTTGACGCCCTTGCCGCTGGGTTCCTGGTGCACCCGGGCGGCGCGGTTGACCTCGCCCACGGCCAGGGCCGCGACCTCGTACGTCCGGTCCACGCTGGGGTTCAGGGTCACGGTGACGATCATGGCTGGTACCCGGGCGCCGGCAGGCCCGGGAAATCGGGGTACACACCCGCGGCTACCCCCGCCGTCAGTGCCGCCCCCCGGGCGCCTGCCTCCTCGACCAGCGGGCGCCGTACCCGCCCGAAGAACTGCTCCTTGACGTCCGCGAACGCCGCGCTGCGCAGCCAGCCGCCGACCGCGATCAGCTTCCCGTGCTCACCGGCCACCGCGTTCATTGCATCGTGCAATGCCCTCGCCTGCTCCTGCCCCGTGGTCAGCACCGCCCGCCAGGGCGCGGTGTCGAGCGCGGGCACGTCCGCCCGGTCCACGCCGGCCTGATCGAGGAAGCGCTGCATGGCCAGGCCGCCCTCGGTCGCGCCCAGCAGGCACCAGTGCCCGGGCACGGCATGCCAGCCGACGGTGATCCCGGCCCGGGTCAGCTCCAGCACCGGCCCGGCGGCCAGGCCGGCCGGAATCGTGCGCACGAGCGCCTCGGCGGTCCCGCACGAGTCAAGCTCGTCACCCGCCCCGGTGGCCCCGGCGCCGATCGCGGCCGCCTGGTGATCATGACCGGCCACGGTCAGCACCGCGCCGGTCAGCGCCGGGATCCCGGCGTCCGCGGGCACCGTGCCCAGACCCGTGCCGGCCGTCACCACCGGCGGGAGCAGGCCGGCCCGGATGCCGGTCCATTCCAGCGACGCCGGCCACCAGTTCCGCCGGCTGAGGTCCAGCCAGCCGGTGCGGGACGCCAGGGACTGCTCGCTCGCCTCGTCGCCGCCCAGGCGGCGGACGATCCATTCGGCGATGCTCAGCCGCCGGGCCGCCGCACGGGTCGTCGGCGCGTGGGCCAGCAGCCAGCGATGCTTGGTCAGGCTCCACTGCGATCGCAGCGGAAGACCCGTGTGCAGCGCGAACTCGTCCGCGCCCAGCACGTTCCCGAGGTCGGCGACCTCGGCCGTATCGCGCGTGTCGTGCCAGGCGATGACCGGCCCGAGGACGGTACCGTCCCGGCTGAGGAGGACCCCGCATTCGGCCATGCTGGCCACACCGAGGCCGAGCACCTCATCCCGTGGCGCGCCGGACAGCGCCCCGGCCACCGCCGCGAGCGCGCCATCCAGGAGGCGGGCCGCCTGGATCTCTGTCCGGCCGTCCGCCGATTCCCACCTGGTCGGCGCCTGCCCGTGCGACAGTTCGCGGCCCCCGGTGTCCATCACCACGGCCTTGCTGGACGTGGTACCCACGTCCAGACCCACCAGAAGCGGCACGCCGCGCCTCCCTCCCACCGCTGGCACGAATTTCCTGACGGCCTGGTCTTCTGACTGCACTGGTCTTCTGACTGCACTGGTCTTCTGACTGCACTGGTCTTCTGACTGCACTGGTCTTCTGACTGCACTGGTCTTCTGACTGCACTGGCACCGGCCTACACGAGCGTGACGCGGACCCCCCCGTCGGTCAGCGCCCGCACCGCGTCCGCGTCGGCCGCGCCGTCGGTGATGAGCTCGTCCACGTCGCTGGCCGCACAGATCCGCGCGAACGCTACCTTGCCGATCTTGGAACTGTCCGCCACGAGCACCACCCGGCCGGCGTGCTGGATCATCACCGCGTTGGTGTGCGCCTCCACCTCCTCGTGCGTGGTGCAGCCGGCCTTCGCGTCGATGCCGTCCACGCCGATGAAGGCGACGTCCAGGTTAAGCCCGGTCAGGCTGGCCTCGGCGATCGGCCCGGACAGCTCGTAGGACTGGCTGCGCGCCAGGCCGCCGGTCACGATGAGCTTGATGTTCGGCCGGACGCCCAGTTCCGAGGCGATGTTGAGCGCGTTGGTCACGATCGTGAGCCGCTGCCGGTCGGCCAGCGACCGGGCCACCTCCGTGGCGGTCGTTCCCCCGGTCAGCCCGACGGCCATTCCCTCGGCCACCGTCTGCGCGGCGGCGCTGGCGATCCGGCGTTTCTCCTCGGCGAACCGGATGCCCTTGTAACGCAGCGGCAGTTCGTAGCTGACCGCGTGCGCGACCGCACCGCCGTGGGTGCGCGCCAGCAGGCGCTGGCGTTCCAGGGTGGCCAGATCCCGGCGAATGGTCGCGGGCGACGCCGACAGCTCTTTGGCCAGCACACCCACGTCGACCGTGCCGCCGTGGTCCAGCCGCTCGAGGATCGCGTTCAGCCGCGCCGACTTGTGCATAGGACGACCATCTTAGCCGCGCCGCCTGTGAAGATTCGATCACTTTCGCCCTTGTTCTCATGACTGAAAATGATTTATTCTGACCAAAATGAGCGCAAGTGATCATTCGGACGCATTGGGAACGCCGGCTCCGGCGGCGGCCGACCGCGGCTTCATCCGCGCCCTCGGCCTGTTCCCCGCCACCGAGAACCCCGGCCGCATTCCTCCTTGGTCTCCCCAGGGGTAGCGGTCAGGCGGGAACCGGGGCGGTCAGCACCCGCAGCAGGCGGGCGGCTTCCTCGGTCACCGCCTCCCGGGCCGGGCCCAGGTACTTGCGCGAGTCGACCAGCCCCGGATCGGCGTCCAGGGTCCGGCGGACCGCGGAGGTGAACACCGACACCAGGTGCGTCGAAATGTTGATCTTGGTCATCCCCGCGGCGATGGCGCGCCGGATCTCCTCGTCCGGCACGCCCGAGGAGCCGTGCAGCACCAGCGGCACCGGCAGCTCCGCCCGCAGCGCGGCGATCAGGTCCTTGTCCAGCACCATGGTCCTCGTCGTCATGGCGTGCGAGGAGCCGACCGCGACGGCCAGGGCGTCCACGCCGGTGTCCCGTACGAACGTCAGCGCCTCGCCCGGGTCGGTGCGCGCACCGGGCGCGTGCACGCCGTTCTTGCCGCCCACCTCACCCAGCTCGGCCTCGACGAAGATCCCGCGTTCGTGGCACCAGGCGGCCAGCTTCGCGGTGGTGGCCACATTCTGCGCGTAGGGCAGCGCGGAGGCGTCGATCATCACCGAGCTGGCGCCCGCGCCGACCCCCTGGCGGGCCAGTTCCGGGTCCGTCAGGTGGTCCAGGTGGACGGAAAGGTCCGCGGACGATGCCTCGGCCACCGCCAGGGTGGCCCGGGTGATCGGCAGCAGGCTGCCGTGGTAGCGGATGCAGTTCTCGCTGATCCCCAGGATCAGCGGTTCGCCGGCGCGCTCGGCCGCGACGGCCAGGGCCTCGGCCGTTTCCAGATGCAGCACGTTGAACGCGAGCGCCGCGGTGCCGGCCTGCGCGGCGGCGGCGACGATGGTGGCGGTGGGAACGAGCGGCATCGCAGGGTCCTTCCAGCTGAGCGTCGGTGTGACCACAGACTTTCAGGGGCACGGCCCGTCAGAGGGGCTGCGGTTCCGTACCGGCCATCGTGACGCCTGCCTGCCGCCAGGCGAGCAAGGCCGCGCCGAGCAGCCCGGCCTGATCACCGAGCGCGGTGATGCGCAGTTCCGGGCGCCGCTGCGGCGGCGTGATCCGGGCGTCCAGCTGCCGCCGCAGCGGTTGCAGCAGGACGTCACCGGCGCCGGACAGGCCGCCGCCGATGACGATCAGCTCCGGTGCGGCCACGGCGGCGGTGACGGCGAGCGCGAAGGCCAGGGCGCCGACCGCCTCGTCCCACACCGCGGCCGCGTCGCGATCCCCGCTGGCCAGGCGTTCGGCCACGTCGAGGGCGCCGCGGGCGGGATGCCCGCTGCGCTGGGTGTACCGGCGGCGGATAGCCGCCGCGGTGGCCACGGTCTCCAGGCAGCCGGTGCCGCCGCAGGCGCAGGCCAGCCCGCTGCCCACATCGATGTGCCCGATCTCGCCCGCCCAGCCGCCGCCCGCGTACGGCCGCCCGTCCAGCACCAGCGCCGCCGCGATCCCGGTGCCGATCGGGACGAACGCCACGTCGCGCCGGCCGCGTCCGGCCCCGAGCTGCTGCTCGGCCGCCCCGGCGGCGCGCACGTCGTGATCGAAGGCCACCGGCAGGCCGGTGGCCCCGGCCAGGCGGCGGGCGAACGGCACATCCCGCCAGCCGAGGTTTTCCGAGTACCGGGCGATCCCGGCGGCCGCGTTCACCAGGCCCGGCACGACCACCCCGAGCGCGACCGGGGCCGCGCCCGCGGCCGCGCTGAGCTCGGCCACCAGACCGGCCACGCGGTCCAGTACGGCCGTGGCCGTGGCGTCGCCGTCACCGGCGACCATCGGGGTCGGCACGGTCAGCGGGTGGCACACCCGACCGGACACGCCGACCAGGCCGGCCTTGATGGCGGTTCCGCCCACGTCGCAGGCGATCACCTGCGGCCCAGCGGTAGCGGCGCTCATCGGGGGCCGAGGACCACCGAGCGGGTCAGGTGGCGCGGGGTATCGGGATTGAGCCCGCGGGCCCGCGCGCGCTCCAGCGCGACCCGCTGGACCAGCACCAGGTCGGCCAGCGGGTCGACGTCGTGCTGGACGAACAGGGCGCCGGCCTCCTTCACATCTTCGCTCAGGCCCTCGGGGGCCGGGCCGAACATCCAGGTCACCCGTCCGGGAGCGGCGATCGAGATCGGCCCGTGCCGGTATTCCATCGCCGGATAGGACTCGGTCCAGCTCTGTGACGCCTCGCGCATCTTCAGCGCGGCCTCGTTGGCCAGACCGCACGTCCAGCCCCGGCCGAGGAACGAGAACTGCCCGGCGGCGAGCCAGTCCGCCTCCAGCGGCCGGCGCAGGGCCTCACCCGCGTCCCCGATCGCGGCCGAGACGTCCTCGCCCAGGTGCGCGCGCAGCAGGATCAGCGTGGTCGTGGCGAAGCGCGTCTGCACCACCGAGCGCTCGTCCGCGAACGGCAGCGCCAGCACGGTGTCGGCCGCGTCGGCCATGGGGGTGTCCGGATCGCCGATGATCGCCACCGACGGGATCTGGCCCCGGATGCTGGCCAGCAACTGGAGCACCTCGGTGGTGGTGCCGGACCGGCTGATCGCGAGGACCGCGTCGTAGTCCCGGCTGGCTACCGGGGCCTCGGAGGCGGCGAACGCGTCGGTGACGCCCTGCCCGGCCGCCTCGCGCCGCGCGGCGTAGGCCTGCGCCATGAACCAGGAGGTCCCGCAGCCGACGACGGCGACCCGCAGCCCGGCGGCCGGCAGCGGGCAGGCAGGCCCGGCGCCGAGCCGTGCCCCCTGCCGCCAGGTCTCCGGCTGGCTCTCGATCTCCCTGGCCATGAACTCGGTCTGGCTCACATCCACCTCTGCTGTTGATCGTTACTTATGACTGACCGCCTGGGGCGGCCAGCTCAGCGCGCGAAGGCCACGGGGAGCAGCGCCTTGTGCGCCTCGAACAGGTCGTCGCACATGGCGACGATCTCGGTCGTGGTCAGGGTGGCGGCGGTGTTCGGGTCGAGCAGCGCCGCCTGGTACACGTGGGCCCGCGACTCCTCCAGGGCCGCCCGGACGGTGAGCTCCACGACGTTGAGGAACGTCCGGTTCAGCGCGGTGAGCTGGGGTGGCAGGGCGCCGACGGCCACCGGCTTGGCCCCGCCCGTCCCGACGGCGCACGGAACCTCCACGCAGCATTCGTCCGGCAGGCTGGAGATCAGCCCCCCGTTGCGGATGTTGACGTGCAGCTCGCGTTCGGTGCCGGTTTCCAGCGAGTGGATGAACAGCGAGGCCAGCTCGTTGGTCGGCGCCAGGTCCAGCGGCGCGGTCCCGGCCAGGTCCCGCTGCAGCGACTCCAGCTCCCGCAGGTTCTCCTCGGAGCGCTCCAGGTAGTCGCCCACGAAGATGCGGAACTGCTCGATCTGCGCGTCGTGCCGCATGAACCACGGGACGTACTCGGCGGAGTGCTCGCTGGACTCGGTCGGGAAGTACCCGAACCGGCGGTAGATCTCCACCCGGACCCGCCGCTGCAGTTCGGGGGAGGAGCCGACGATCTCGGCCAGCTTCGGGTACAGGGACCGCCCGTCCTGCTCGAAGCGCAGCACGAACGCCTGGTGGTTGAAGCCGGCGGTGAGGAAGCGGACCCGGTCCGGGTCGGCCCCGGTCAGCTCGGTCAGGAAGGCCTGGGTGTCGCGGACCGAATGGCACAGGCCGAACACCCGGCGGAAATCGGTGCCCGCGTACACCGCCCACGGCAGCATGGCCATCGGGTTGCTGTAGCTGAGCAGGTAGGCGTCCGGGCAGACCTCCTGCATGTCCCGGGCCAGGGCGGTCACCACCGGGATGGTCCGCAGGCCGCGGAAGATCCCGCCGATGCCCAGCGTGTCCCCGATGGTCTGCCGCACCCCGTACCGCGCCGGGATGTCAAAGTCGGCCCGGGTGGCGTCGTACCCGCCGACCTGGACCTCGTTGATCACGTAGCCGGCGCCCGCCAGGGCCTCGCGCCGGTTCAGCGTCGCGGTCACCGTGGCGCCGCAGCCCGTCTGCTCGGCGATCCGCAGGGCCAGCTGCTCGGCGAAGGCCAGCCGCTCGGCGCTGATGTCGTACAGCGCCAGGTCCAGGCGTCCGTGGAACTCCGGGTAGCTGCACAGGTCGGTTACGACGTTCCGGGTGAACTCGATGCTGCCGGCGCCGATGAATGTCACCTTGATCACGGTTCAGTAGTGTTACATCCACGCTAATTCTGCGCAAGAGTGCGCACGACGGTTTGGGCTGCGTGCATACTGCGTCCATCGTAGTTTTCGCGGTTTAGGGCCAGTTTAGGACCCTTGGCACCGCTCCGGAAGCCTTGACACTGCCTCGAGCAGTGATCAATATTGCTAAAAACTTGGACACTTCGAGCAGTATCAGTCGGAGAAGAGGACGGCATGGCGAGGCACCGGTTGTACGTCACACTGGCGGGCCTGATCTGCGCGGCCGCGCTCGTGCTGTCCGCCTGCGGCACCGACGCCAGCAGCGGGAGCAGTAGCAGCGGGGGCGCGACGATCCAGATCTGGGACGGCTACACCCAGACCGAGGCCAAGGCGTTCTCCCACCTGATCGCCGAATACCAGAAGCAGAACCCCGGCCAGAAGGTGAGCAGCCTGTACGTCAACAACGACGACACGCTGCAGAAGGTGCTGACCGCGGTGCGCGGCGGCAGCCCGCCGGACATCGCCTACCTCTACGGTTCCTGGGCGCCGAACGTGGCGCAGATCCCGCAGGTCGTGAACCTGTCCACGGTGGTCCAGCAGCCCAGCGTGAACTGGAACGACTTCTACGTCGGCGAGCGGGACGTGGCCACCGTCAACGGCAAGGTGATCGGCATCCCGGCGCTGGTCGACAACCTCGCCGTGGTCTACAACAAGACGCTGTTCGCGAAGGCGGGCCTGGCGCCGCCCGGCCCGGACTGGACCTGGGCGCAGTTCCAGGCCGACGCCAAGAAACTGACCAGCGCCTCGGCCAAGCAGTACGGCACCGCGTACGTGACGCCGGGCACCGAGGACACGGTGTGGCACTGGGAGGCGCTGCTCTGGGAGGCCGGCGGCCAGATTTTGACAGCGAGCAACAAGAAGGCCGCGTTCGACTCCGAGGCGGGGCTCACCTCACTGAGCACGCTGCGCGCGATGGCCGTGACGGACCACTCCATGTACCTCGACCCGACCGACCAGGCGTATTCGAACCTGTTCAACTCGGGCAAGATCGGGATGCTGGTCACCGGGCCGTGGGACCTGTCCACGTTCACCAGCGTCAAGTACGGTGTCCAGGTCATGCCGTCCTACCCGGGGACGGGCGCCGGTCACCAGACCATTTCCGGCCCGGACAACTGGGTGGTGTTCAACAACGGCTCCGCGAAGGTGTCCGCGGCGGAGAAGTTCATCACCTGGCTCACGGCGCCGGCCCAGGTCAAGTACTTCTCGCTGCAGACCGGTGACCTGCCGACCCGGCAGTCGGTCGCCGTCGCGGCCGGATTCAGCCAGCAGATGAACACCGCGCTGCCCGGCGTGAGCGCGTTCATCGCGAACCTGGGCAACGTCAAGCAGGCCCGGCCGCAGATCACGCAGTACCCGAAGATCTCCCAGATCCTCGGCAACATGGTCGTGTCCGTGCTGCTCGGCAAGAGCCAGCCGCAGGCGGCGCTGACGTCCGCGGCCCAGCAGGTCAACCAGGCCCTGGCCGGGAGCTGACGTGATCGTTCCTGACGTTCCGGCCGGGGAGCCGGTGTGACCGCGACCCTGCTCTCCCGGGACCAGCAGCATGCCGCGAGAGCACGCGCGGCCCGCCGGCGGGTGGTGTCCTCCGAGCATTTCGCCGGCTGGGCCTTCGTCACCCCCGGCGTCGTGATCATCCTGCTGTTCGGTGCGGTGCCGATCGTCTGGTCGGCGCTGATGTCCTTCCAGCGGTCCAACCTGCTCTCGTCCAGCACGCCGTTCGTGGGCGTGCGGAACTACCAGCAGATGGTGCACGACCCGATCGTGGCGCAGGCGATCCAGCACACGCTGATCTACACCGTGCTGTTCGTGCCCGGGACCATGATCGTGGGCCTGTTCCTGGCCGTGGCCATGAACCGGAAGATCCGCTTCCTCTGGCTGTACCGGACCGCCGCCTACGCGACGATGGCGATTTCCACCATCAGCGAGGCGATCGTCTTCATCTGGCTGTTCGACCCGTCCTACGGGGTCGTCAACTACGCGCTGAGCCTGTTCGGCGTGCCGGCCCAGCAGTTCCTGAACTCCCCGTCCGAGGCGCTGTACGTGATCGTGACGATGACGATCTGGGGCTGGACCGGCTTCGCCGTCGTGGTCTACCTGGCCGCCCTGCAGGGGGTCCCGCAGACGCTGCTGGAGGCGGCCGCTCTGGACGGGGCGGGACCGTGGACGACGTTCCGCCGGGTGACGCTGCCGCTGCTCAGCCCGGCCTCGCTCTTCTTGGCGGTCTGGCTCACGATCAACGCGCTGCAGCTCTTCGACGAGGTCTACCTCAGCACCCAGGGCGGCCCGCTCAACGCGACCACCGTTCTCGTCTACTACCTGTACGACCAGGCCTTCCAGAACTTCAACTTCGGCTACGCCTCGGCCATCGCCTACTTCCTGTTCCTCATCATCGCCGTGGTCACTGTGATCCAGTTCCGGGTCGGCAGGCGATTCACGCACTACCGGTCATGACGGCCCTCCAGGCCCCCGTGCGGGGGGCGAGCGCCGTGGTCACCCGCCGCCGGCGGCGGCTGCCGTTCAGCCCCTGGCACCTGGTGCTGATCCCGGCCACGCTGATCCTGATCTTCCCGTTCATCTGGCTGCTCATCACCTCGGTGGAGACCCCGGCCGAGGCGCTGCATTTCCCGCCGATCCTGACCCCGCACGTGCTCCGCTTCGGCAACTACCCGGCCGCGCTCAGCAGCGCCCCGTTCGGCCACTTCTTCGCCAACAGCGCGATCGTCGCGGTGGCGACCGTGCTGTCCAACCTGGTGCTGTGCTCGCTGGCCGGGTACGCGTTCGCCCGGTTCCGCTTCCTCGGCCGCGGCGCCCTGTTCGCGGTGATCATGGCCACGCTCATGGTGCCGTTCCAGGTCACGATGATCCCGCAGTTCATCATCACCAAATGGCTGGGCGTGCATGTGCTGGCCGCGGTGGGGATCAACCACCTCGGCGCGCTCATCCTGCCGAACGCGGCGACCGCCTTCGGGATCTTCTTCCTGCGCCAGTTCTTCCGGACCCTGCCGGTGGAATACGAGGAGTCCGCGCGGGTGGACGGGGCGAGCCGGCTGACCGTGCTGTTCCGGATCGTGCTGCCGCTGGCCATCCCCGCCCTGGCCACGCTGGCCGCGCTGACCTTCCTGGACTCGTGGAACAACTTCCTGTGGCCGCTGATCGCGATCACGTCCACGAACCAGATGACGCTGCCGCTCGGGCTGGCGACGTTCCAGGGAGCGCATGCGACCGAATGGACGCTGCTGATGGCCGGTAACGTCATGAGCCTGGCCCCGATGATGGTGATCTTCTTCGTGGCTCAGCGGTTCTTCATCCGGTCGGTCGCCGCCACTGGCCTCGCCGGGACCTGACCGTGACCATGGTCGCGACCCAGGTGAAGCATCACGATCGGAGGCACTGGTGAGCCGGTATCGGCGGTGGAATGAGCTGCTGGAGCTGCTGGCCTCCAACGGCCAGATGCAGGTCGAGGACGCCGCCAAGGCACTAGGGGTCTCCGCCGCGACGGTCCGCCGGGACTTCGACGAGCTGGCCAGCCAGCAGATGCTGACCCGCATCCGCGGCGGGGCCATCGCCCAGGGGGTCACGTACGACCTGCCGTTGCGGTACAAGTCGGAAAAGCATCCGTCGGAGAAGCAGCGCATCGCGGCGGTCGCCGCCGCCATGGTCCGGCCCGGGCAGGTAGCCGGGCTGAACGGCGGCACCACCACGACCGAGGTGGCCCGGGCGCTGGCCATTCGCCCTGACCTCAGCTCGGACACGCCCGCCCCCGCGGTCACCGTGGTCACCAACGCGCTGAACATCGCGACCGAACTCGCCGTCCGTCAGCACATCAAGATCGTGACCACCGGCGGCGTGGCCCGTCCGCAGTCCTACGAGCTGACCGGCCCGCTGGCCACCGGCGTGCTCGAGCAGGTAGCCCTCGACCTGGCGATCCTGGGGGTGGACGGGATCGACGCCGTGGCCGGCGCCACCGCGCACCACGAAGGGGAAGCGAGCATCAACCAGCTGATGGCCCGGCAGGCCAGCCGCGTGGTGATCGTGGCCGACAGCTCCAAGGCCGGCCGGCGCGCGTTCGCCCGGATCTGCACCGCCCGGGAGATCGACGCCCTCGTCACCGACGCCGGCATCGCCGATGAAGACGTGGCCGCGCTCCAGGACGCCGGGGTCAACGTCGTCATCGCCTGAGCGCCCGCGTGACGATGGCCGGAGCGTGGCCGGTGTCTGCGCTGCCGACGGCGGCTTGACGACGTTCTGACCGGTCGTGTCCGGTATCGGCATCGCACATGCCCGTTCCGGCTGGTCGCCTCCTGCTGCCGGTGCGTACCACGTAGCATGAGTCGATGACTGCTACCCGGGGCTGTGGGCAATGCGGCGTGACCTTTACCCCGCGCCGCGAGCACGCCCGGTTCTGCTCTCCGGAGTGCCGGGTGGCCTGGAACCGCCATCATCTGCGGGACGCGGCGGCTGAGGACCGGGCGCTCGAATGGTCCATCGCCGGGATGCTCGACGTGACGGAACGGCTTTCCGTGGGCCAGCCGGCTGATGAGGCCGCGGCGTTCACCGCGGTGGCCGAGGCGGTGTGGTGGGTCACGATCATTGACGCGCGGCTGGTCCGTCAGTACACCGATCTGTACGACGCTGTGCTAGCGGACGACACGGTGCTAGCGGACGACACGGTGCTGGCGGACTATGTCGCGGTGCCGCCGCCGGTGATCGAGGGCACGCTCGCGGGGCTGCGGTTCGTGCGGAACATGATGAGCTTCCCGGGCGGGCGAGCCGACTTCATCAGGCCGCCGGCCGGTCCCGATGGCGCCGGCGCCGTTGTTGCCGCCTGGACGTGGAAGCAGGTGCCGGAGCAGACGCTCGGGCCGCTCCCGGCGCGGATGCGGCCGTGGGAAACGAACCGGTACCGCTCGTACACGGCCTGGCTGGCCGAGCGCACCGTGGGAGAGGTCTTCGCCCCGGCCGCGGCGTTCCTGAACCTGGCCGCCGCACAGGCGGCCCCACTCGCCGGCGCGGAGGCATGATGAGCGCAGTACCTGTCGCGGCTGACCGCGACTATCCGCAGATGATCGTGGAGATCAACCACGTCGAGCCCGCGCCGCGGCGGGTACGCGCGACTTTCGGCGGGGAGCAGGTCTTCGACACGACCAGTGCGCGGTATGTGTGGGAAGTGCCGTACTACCCGCAGTACTACATCCCGCTCGGGGATGTCGACACGCGCTTCGTGATCGACGAGGGGCATGCGCAGAGCACGAGGCAGGGGACGGCGCACCGGCACGGCCTGCGGGCGGCCGGCGCCGAGCGCCCCGGTGCCGTCCGGGTGTTCGGCGAGGACGCGATCGCCGGGGTAGCCGGCACGGCCCGCTTCGACTGGGGCGCCCTGGATGCCTGGTACGAGGAGGACGAGCAGGTGTTCGTCCACCCCCGCAATCCCTACGTCCGCGTCGACGCGCTGCGCTCGCACCGGCACGTGCGGGCTTCCCTCGATGGGGTCACGCTGGCCGACACCACGGCACCGGTGCTGGTCTTCGAGACGGGCCTGCCGACGCGCTACTACTTCGACCGCACGGACGTGGCGTTTGCGCATCTGGTGCCCAGCGGCACCCAGACCGCCTGCCCGTACAAGGGTGTGACCAGCGGTTACTGGTCGGTGCGCATCGATGGCACGGTACGGGACGGCCATCAGGACCTGGCCTGGGCGTACGATTTCCCGACCCGCCAGCTGCTGCCCATCGCCGGGCAGATCGCCTTCTACAACGAGAAGATCGACATCGATGTGGACGGCCGGCGGCTGCCGGGGCCCCGCACTCACTTCTTTAAGTAACGGGCACCGGCCCGCGCCTTCCTGAGCACGGCGCCTTCCGGAGCACGGCGCCTTCCCGCCCTACATGTCGAGGACGAGATCGGATCGCGGCTGGGCGCAGCAGATGAGAATCTCCCCGCCGGGCGGGGGCTCGAGCGGCTCGGGGGAGTACCCGATGTCGCCGGACAGCAACGGGGTGACGCAGGTGTGGCAGACGCCGGTGCGGCAGGACCAGCGGGTGGGAACGTCGCAGGCGTCGGCCAGGTCAAGCACGCTGCCGCGGGTGGCGTCGTAGGGCACGGACAGGCCGCTGCGGGCGAAGCTGATCAGCGGGCCGGTGCCGGGCGGCCCGGCCGGCGGATGCGGTGCGGGCCGGGGCCGGGCGGCCACACCAGGGTTGATGGCCGGCCGGGCGGCGAACAGCTCGGTGCGGATGCGGTCCGCCGGGATGCCGAGGCCGGTGAGCGCGTCCCGCAGGTCGGCCATGAAGGCGGTCGGCCCGCAGACGTAGGTGTCCGCGGCGGCGGGGATGCCGAGCGCCGCCAGCCGGGGGGCGGTCAGGCGGCCTGCCGTCGCGTCGGCGCGGCTGGCCTCTTCCCCGCTGACTCCGCTGTAGAACACCTGCGCACGGGCGTGCGGGAGCGCAGTCAGCAGGTCGCGGGCCTCGCCGGCCAGGGCGTCGTCGGCGGGGCTGCGGGCGGCGTGCAGCCACCAGACCTCCCGTTCGGCCCGCTGGGCGGCCAGCTGGTACAGCATGGCCAGGACGGGAGTGACCCCGATCCCCGCGGAGATCAGCAGCACCGGGCCGGGCCCGTCCGCCAGGACGAAGTCACCGCGTGGCGCCGCGGCATCCAGGACCATGCCCTCCCGGAGCGCGCCGTTCAGGTAGCCGCTGACCACCCCGTGCGGTTCGTGTTTCACGCTGATCCGGTAGGTGCCGGTGCCCGGCGCGCCGGCCCCGGGGGCGGAGGACAGGGAGTAACTGCGGACCGGGGGCGGCTGGCCCGCATCGGCGACCCGCAGGGTCAGGTACTGCCCCGGGCGCGCCGCCGGCAGCGCATGGCCGTCGGCGGGAGCCAGGTAGATGGAGGCGACGGTCGTACTCTCGGGAACGATCCGGGTGACCCGCAGCGGCCGGAAGCCGGCCCATCCCGGTGCGGCGGCCGCTCGTGCCACGGGGGCGGTACCAGCGGCGGTACCGGTTTCTGCGGCGGCCAGCAGGTCGCGGAATGAGCCCTGCCAGCCAGGGCTCAGCGCGGGGATGTTCAGGGCCCGGCGAAGCTGTGCGACGTCATGGCCGGGCAGGTACAGCAGCGCGTCGGTATCGGCGACGCTGAGCTGTCCGGGCCCCGTCCTGGTCCGGATGATCTCATCGCCCGCCTGGATGCGGCCTTCGGTGATCACGCGAAAGTAGAAGCCGGGCCGGTGGTGGCTGACCAGGAGCGAGGGCATGGCGGGCTCAGCCAGGCGCAGGCCCACCCGGTAACAGGTGACCCGGGGCTGAGTGACCTCGAACTCCGCCTCGCCGATCCGGTACCGATCCCCGATGCAGACCTGCTCGTCGGGGAGGCCGTCGACGGTGAGGTTCTCCCCGAACTGCCCGTAGACGAAATCGTCCCGGCCGAGATACCGCTGCCAGTACTGGTACGACTGAATCTGGTAGACGAACACCGCGCGCATCTCGCCGCCGTGCCCGTTGGTGTCCCCCTGGCCGTCGCCGTCGATATTCAGCCGCCGTACCATCCGCGGCCCCGGCACCGATTCCTTCCAGATGCCCGTGTGCACGGTCCTGCCCTGCCACGGCACATCCTTCGGCATGCCGACGTTCACCGACAGGACAGAGGCCATGCGAAGAGCCCTTTCCGGTCCGGAGCCTGGGGCATCGCAGCGGCTCGTCGCCGGTGCGCTGCTCAGGATCCTAGAGCGGCTGACCGGGCCCACGGGGGCCGGAGGCCCGGTAGAGAAGGTGCCGCGAGGTTTCTCCGGGAACGCCTCGTATGGAATGCTCTGGCAGGTGGCCGCTAACCGCACCGGGATGCCCCGGCTTCTGGCTCTCAGCGATCTGCACGTGGCCTTTCCGGACAACCGCAAGATCGTGCAGGATCTCCGCCCGGAGTCTGAAGCGGACTGGCTGCTGGTGGCGGGCGATGTCGGGGAGGTATTCGCCGACATCGAATGGGCGCTCCGGACGCTGTGCGGGCGGTTCGGGACGGTGATATGGACCCCTGGCAACCACGAACTGTGGACCCACGGCAGGGATTCGCTGCAGCTCCGCGGCGAGGGGCGTTACCTGCGCCTGGTCGAACTGTGCCGCGAGCTCGGCGTGGTCACACCGGAAGATCCGTACCGGGTGTGGGACGGGCCCGGCGGCGCGGCCACCGTCGTCCCCCTGTTCCTGCTGTACGACTACACGTTTCTCCCCGACGGCGCGCTGACCAAGGACCAGGGCCTGGCCCGGGCGTACAAAACGGGCATCGTCTGTTCCGATGAGATGTTGCTGCATCCCGACCCTTATCCGAGCCGGGAAGCCTGGTGCTGGGCCAGGATCGAGGCGACCGAACGTCGCCTGGCCGAACGTGACCCGGAGCTTCCGGTTGTTTTCGTTAACCACTTTCCGCTCGTCCGCGAGCCCACGAGAATCCTGCGGTACCCGGAATTTGCCCAGTGGTGCGGGACGACGCGCACGTCCGACTGGCATACCCGCTTCAATGCCGCTGCGGTGGTCTACGGCCATCTGCACATACCCCGGACCACTTGGCACGACGGGGTCCGGTTCGAGGAAGTCTCGATCGGATACCCGCGGGAATGGCAGCGCCGCGCCGCCCGGCCCGGTATTCCGCGCCAGATACTTCCGGCGCCGGCCGCCGGGGCCACCGGCACATAGCCCCCGTCAGATCCAGCCGTGCGTGAGGCCGTTCAGGCCGGTGACAGCAACACGGCCGATTTCCCCACGACGATCACCGGCTACCGGGCAGGCCCGGGCTGGGATCCGGTCACCGGCGGGGGCAGCCCCGACGCCCAGGTTCTCGTCCCGCTGCTCGCCCGGTACGCCACCCCGTGACCGCCGGGCCAGCGGTCTCCGCCGCGACCCTGCGGCACGCGGCAGGCCTTCCTGGGTGGAGTCCGTTACTGGCCGAAAAGCCTATCTTGGGACTGATCCGTCAAGAATCAGGTGGGACTAGACAAATCAAGCTGACATCACATAACGGCGTTCGGGACCGCAAAACCGTCAGCCGTACCGGCCGAATTAGCGATAGTGAAAATAGTGAAATTGGCGGCAACCGGAACCCCGGCTCCCCCGTCCTACTAAGTGAATACCTGGTCTGGACCGCCGCACCGGACGGCCCTCAGTTCAAAATAAATCCAGGGTAATTTCCGGCCGATATTGGGCACGGACGGGAGAATGGGGACGAAATGAAGGCTCACACACTACGGAACTCGGCGGCGGCCCTCATGCTCACGGCCGGCGCCGCCGCCGCGGTCATCCTGCCTGCCGGGATGGCCTCGGCCAAGGTGCTGGTCAACTACCCGGGGACGTCGGTCAAGGTCGGGCACACGTTCCAGGTCGGCGACTGGTACCAGGAAGCTTCCGGCGGCTCGCGCTGGTTCACCACCAATGTGTACAGCCCCACCGGCGCCCGCATATTCCAGGAAATCGGTTACGCCCCCTCGGGCCACTGGGATTTCTGGAATATCAGGGCCACCCGGACCGGCCATTACACGGTCATGTACGAGAGCCGGCTGCGGTCCGGCCGGGACACCTACACCAGGTTCACCGTGACCGCGTACCGGTAGGGACCCGGTCCGTGCACACCCGGAGCCGACGCCGCCCCGCGCCGGGCGGCTCGGCGCCCCCGCTGGGGGCCGCATCGGGGGCGGACTTCTTTCGGTGTGGTTAACCGGCGAACCACCTTTACCGGGCGCCCGTGACTCACGGTGGGCGGCTGCTGCGCTGCGGCGGCCGGCCCGTCACCAGGAGGCCCCGGGATACCCCCGGCCGGCCGCGCCGTCAAAGTAAAGGGGACCTGCTTTGCAGAACACACGACTGCTCATGGGTGCGGTACTGCTGGCCGCGCTGGGCGGGGGCGTCGCCGCGTGCACGCCCGGCGCGGCGCCGCCGGCCGGGTCGGGCCCGGCCATCCCGGGCATGGCCGCCTCGCCCGGGATGGGTACGGCGGGCGGCATGGGCGCCGCGGCCGGGAGCGGCTCCGGTACGGGATCGGTGATCACCGCGGCGTCCGGGCTGGGCAGCCAGGGCATCATGACCGGGCCGGGTGCCTACCTGCTGGGCCCGATGCCGGCCGGCACGGTCTCGCTGTCCCGGGCCGGCCAGGGGCACCTGCGGGCGCACGTGCGCATGTTCGGGCTGACTCCCGGCTCCTCGCACACCGTGGCCATCGACGGCCTGGGCGGCGCCGGGCGGGCGGCCGCCCAGTTCCCGGCGCTGACCGCCGGCGCCACCGGCCAGGTGGATGCCACCCTCACCTCGGCCGGCCGGGTCACCTCGCTTCCCCCGTTCAGCCGGTTCGTGATCCGCCTGGGCATTGATGGCAGCACCGGCAGTGACGGCAGCGCGCTGGCCGCGGAGCCGATCGCCGAGTCCGGTGTGCTGCCGGAGCACCCGGGCAGCACCACCTCCGCCTTCCACGCCGTCACCGCGGACACCGGCGGCACCGTCACCGGCCAGCCCCGCGGCCAGGCGGCGCTCAGCTACGACGCGGCGGCACAGACCCTGACCATCACGGTGTCCGCGTCCGGGCTGAACCCGGGACCGCACGCCGCGCACATCCACCTGGGCAGCTGCGCGAGCCAGGGCCCGGTCAAGTACATGCTCCCCGACTTCATCGCCGACAGCCGGGGCGACATCGACCAGCAGACCCGCGTGGTGACCGGGGTACCCAGCGTGCCCGGCCCCGGAAACTGGTACCTCAACCTGCACATGGGCGGGATGAACCAGATCCTGGCCAACGGCGCGCCCACGCTCAGCTTCCGGCCGCTGCTGTGCACCAACGTGACCAGCGTCGCCGGGATGAACCCCACCGCCGTCCCGACCAGCTACCCCACCCACTTCTGAGCCACCTCCGCCGACGGCCGCCCAGACGGTACCGGCCCGTTAACCGCGAGAGGTCCTTGTCCGCGCAGGTCGTATGGGTGCGTGAGGGCGTGTCTCCGGCCTGGCCCGCGATCCCACGGCGGATGACGTCATCGGCCTGGCCGGCGTCCAGGCCCGATTCGATCAGCAGGGCGCGGGTGTGCTGGCCAAGGGCGGGAACATCGCCCATCGGGGCCTCGACGTCGGTGAACGTTGCCGGGGGCAGCAGCGCCCGGGTGGGCGCGTGCTCGGTCTCGATGCCCCGCCACCGGTCCCGGGCCCGCAGTTGCGGGTGCTGGACGACCTGATCCAGCTCCTTGACCTGGGCGGCGGGGATACCTGCGGCGGCCAGCCGGGCGTCCAGTTCCGCGGTGGACCAGCCCCTTGTCTGGGCGGCCACCGCCGCGTCGCACTCGTGGCGGTGCCGGACGCGCAGCACGTTGGTCGCGAACCGCGGATCGCCGGCCAGCTCCGGGACGCCCAGCACCTCGGTGACCAGCGTGCGCCAGCCGCTGTCGTTCTGCACGCCGATCAGCATCTGGCCGTCGCGGGTCGGGTACGCGTCGTAGGGCGCGATGGAACTGTGGCTCAGTCCCATCCGCGGTGGCTGCTGGCCGGTGTGCATCTGGGTGTACAGCGCGTACCCCATCCACTCGACGGTGGCCTCCAGCATGGACACGTCGATGGTGGCGCCCTCGCCGGTGCGCCAGCGCCGCAGCAGCGCGGCCAAAATCGCCTGTGAGCAGTACATGCCCGAGGCGATGTCGGCTGTCGGGATACCGGTCTTGACCGGCGTCTCGGGCGTGCCGGTGATCGAGATGAGCCCGGCCTCGGCCTGGATGAGCATGTCGTAGGCCTTGCGCTGCTCCATGGGGCCGCCGAGCCCGAACCCGGACAGGTTGGCCACCACCAGCTCGGGGCGGGCCGACCGCAGCTCGGCGGCGCCCAGCCCCAGCCGTCCGGCCGCCCCCGGCGCGAGGTTCTGCACGAACACGTCGGCCCGGTCCACCAGGCGGCGGACGACCGCGCGTCCCTCGGTGGCCTTCACGTCGACGGCGATCGACTCCTTGCCCCGGTTGAGCCAGACGAAGTGCGCCCCGGTCCCGTGCACCACGTGGTCGTAGCTGCGGGCGAAGTCCCCTCCGTCGACCCGCTCGACCTTGATCACCCGGGCGCCGAGGTCGGCGAGGTTGCGGGTGGCCAGCGGGGCGGCCACGGCCTGCTCGATGGCCACGACGGTGACCCCGGCCAGCGGCTGGGTCACGGCATCCTCTTCTGCGCCGACCGCACCAGGGCACGGCCGATGATGAGGCGCTGGATCTCGCTGGTGCCCTCGTACAGGCGCAGCAGGCGGACGTCGCGGTAGATCCGCTCGACCGGCACCTCGCGCATGTACCCGGTACCCCCGTGCACCTGGACCGCCAGGTCGGCCACTTTGCCCGCCATCTCGGTGCAGTACAGCTTGGCGGCGGAGGGAGCGACCCGCTGGTCCTCGCCGCTGACGTACAGCCGGGCCGCGTCACGGGCGAGCGCGCGGCCGGCCAGCACGCCGGTCTGCTGGTCGGCGAGCATCGCCTGTACCAGCTGGAAGTCGCCGATGGGCGTACCGCCCTGGGTGGCCGACGCGGCGTAGTCCACCGACTCGTCCAGGGCTCGTTGGGCGCAGCCCACCGCGAGCCCCGCGATGTGCACCCGGCCGCGGGCCAGCGAAGTCATGGCCGCGCGGTAACCGACCTCGCCGGAACCGCTCACGAGAGCCTCGGGTCCCACCCGGACCTGGGTGAACGTGACGTCCGCCGTCCGTGAGCCTTCCTGGCCCATCTTGGCGTCCTTCGCCCCCACCTCGATGCCGGGCGTGCGGGCCGGAACGAGGAACACCGCGATGCCCGGCCCGGATGAAGGAGCGGGCTCGGTGCGCGCGAAGACCACGAACAGGGCCGCCTCGGTCGCGTTGGTGATGAAACGCTTGCTCCCCTCGATGACCCAGCCGTCGCCGTCCGCGGTCGCGGTGGTCCGCAGGCCGGCCGGATTCGAGCCCGCCCCGGGCTCGGTGAGGGCGAACGAGGCGACCACCTCACCGGAGGCCATCCCGGGCAGCCACCGCGCCTTCTGCTCCGGGGTCCCGAACCCCACCAGCACCTGGCCGGCGATGCCGTTGTTGGTCCCGAACATGGACCGGAACGCCAGCGAGGTGTAGCCCAGTTCCATGGCCACCTCGACGTCCTGCACCAGGTCCAGGCCCAGCCCGCCCCACTCCTGCGGGATCGCGTACCCGAACAGGCCCATCTTCGCGGCCTGAGCGCGCAGGTCACCGGGGATGGCGTCGGTGGTCATGATCTCGGCCTCGCGAGGCAGGACGCGGGTCCGGACAAAGTCGTGGATCTGCTTGATAACTTCGGCGAAGACGTCGTCGGGCACGTCAGGGTTACCGCTGTACATAACGTCCACTATTCGCCGGCCGATGAAGATCAGTCCAATACCTAACCGGAAATCACACCCAGCTTAGCCATGCGGGCGGCAGCGAACCTTCACTGGAGCTCCCCGGCGGGTGCGGGCACTGGAGGGCATGGCGCGTCGCGATGTGCTCGCGTTCACGCCTGCCGCATGGGAGAAGTTCACGCGCAAGCTCAAGCAGTCGTAAGCAAGTAATCCCGGAGGCCGGTTATCCCGCGAGGGTGGCCGGCCTCTCTGGCTTCCGCCCGTTCGCGGTGGCCGTCGAGCCATGCCTCCAAGTCGTCCTGGTCTTCCGAAAGCCAGCCGGCGCGGCGCCGTACGTCCACAGCATGGGGGCGAGTCGTCATACAGAACACCTACCAGCGCCAGCCCAGCGAAAACGTCCTTCTGCCCAGCCAGGGCCGCCCTCAGCCGTCCAGCTGCGACGGGGTCATGTTGGCGCCGGTGATGATGACGGCGACGCGCTCGCCGGGCGCGGGCTTGTACGCTCCGGTGAGCAGGGCTGCGACGCCGACCGAGGCGGCCGGCTCGGCGGCGATGCGCGCGCTCTGCCATAGGGTGCGCTGCGCGCCGCGGATGGCGTCATCGTCCACGAGCACCACGTCCTCGACGTAGGCCTGGGTGATCGGGAAGACCAGGTCGCCGACGCGGCGCGGGGCGAGGGCATCTACGGCGATGCTGCCGGCCGGGGCATCGACGGGCCCGCCGGCCGCCCGGGCGCGGACGAGGGTCGGCGCGCCGTCGGGCTCCACGCCGATGACCCGGGCGGTGCCCGCGAAGTACGCGGCGATTCCGGCGATGAGGCCGCCGCCGCCGACCGGGACCAGCACGGTGTCCAGCGGCCCGGCCTGGTCGTCGAGCTCGAGGGCGAGCGTGGCCTGACCGAGGATGGTCTCCCGCTGGTCGTAGGCGGGCACGCTCATCGCGCCGGACATCGCGATCCACTGCTGCGCGGCCTCCAGTGCGTCGGCGTACCGATCGCCTCCGATCACCAGGTCCGCGAGCTGACGGATGCGCTCGACCTTGGCCGGGGAGGACACGGTGGGCACGAAGATCCTGGCCGGGATGCCCAGCCGGTGCGCGGCGTACGCGACGGCGACGCCGTGGTTGCCGCCCGAGGCGGCCGCGACCCCGGCCGCCGGCACGTCCCGCAGCAGCAGGTTCGTGAACGCGCCGCGGGCCTTGAACGACCCCGCGCACTGCAGCTGCTCCAGCTTGAGGGTCACCGGCCCGGTCAGGTCGAGCTGGACGACCGGCGTCCGGCGCAGGTAAGGGCGGATCGTGTCGTAGGCACGGTGAATGTCGTCATGCGTCATCACGAGATGCTGCCCTCCGTCACGAGCCGGGTTCGGCGATGGCTTCGGCCTGGACGGGGGCGCCGCGCCGGCGCCGATGTCACCAGTCACTGGCGAGGGCCTCCTTGGCCTGGGTGATGCGGTCCTCGTCGCGCTGGTAGAAGACCCACTGCTTGATCTTCCTGCCCCTGATCAGGCCCGCCCGGGAGAGCAGCTTCAGATGCTCGCCGCAGGTCGGCGGGCTGACACCCAGCTTCTCCGCGATGAACAGCGCGCACACGCCGTCTTCGATCAGATCGCCGTCGCGCTGCGGCGGGAAGTTGGCCACCGGGTCGCGCAGCCACTCCAGGACCTGAAGGCGCTTCTCGTTGCCCAGGGCCTTGATGAGATCCACGTCAAGCACAAAGGAATTATGGCAAATAGCTAACTAGCGGTCTAGATCCGGCGGCGGCAACATCGGCGTCGTTGGATCAGCTCGCCGCCTCGCTGCCTGAACCGATCTCCTCGATATCGCTGCGAGCCTGGCCGCTCGTCCAGCCAGGGACAGAGGTGGCCGGGGCCGGCGGGATGTGCGCGATATGCTGGCGCGGATGATAGGCGCGGTCGGGCTCTGTCCGCGGCGCCCGGGACTGAGCAGGGAGGACGATGCCCTCCGCGCCCTACACGTATACAAGTCCGGATGATCCTGCCCGGGAAGATGAGGGGTTGTTCGGCCCCGGGTCGGTGACCTGGCGTGTCATGAACAACCGGATCATGTGGGTGGGGATTGTCCGCGCACTGTACCTGCAGGCATTACATCCGCGAGTGATACGCGGCACGTTGCAGAACGCCGCCATCACCGAGCCCGTGGATGCCTGGACCAGGCTGAGGCGGACCAGGAAGTTCATCGAGACGCGCACGTTCGGGACGACGGCCGAGGCGGAAGGTGCGGGACGTCGCGTGCGCAAGATTCACGAGGCGCTCACCGGAATCGACCCCGACGGCACGCGGTACCGGGTGGACGAACCTGAGTTGCTGCTGTGGGTGCATTGCGGCGAGGTCGCCTCCTGCGCCGACATAGCCCGGCGCAGCCGGCTGCCGTTCTCCGCCGCGGATCTCGATGCCTTCGTGGACGAGCAGCGCGCAAGCGCGGAGCTGATCGGCATCGACCGGGCGGCAGCGCCCGCTTCCATGGCCGAGCTCGGCGCCTACTACGAGGAGATCAGGCCGCGGCTGTACGCGTGCGACGAGGCGAAACAAGCGCTGCAGCTGACCTTTCACCCTCCGGTGCCCGACGGCAACCGCGTGCTGAAACTGGGGCTGCCGCCGGTAAGCGCCGTGGCGTTCTCGACCCTGCCGCGCTGGGCCCGGCGGATGTACGGCCGGCCGAGCGGCCCGCTGAGCGACATGGCGGCGACCGCCGGGCTGCGGGCCGCGCGCCTGGCGTTTAGTCAGCAACGGCTGTTCCGGGGCGCCATGCGGGCCATACACCGCGCCGAAGCAGCAGGTGAAACGGGCCGCCAAGAGCACAGCGCCAGCTGATCTGTGCGCCTGTGGCCGCGTGACCACGACGAGCCTCCGGCACCGCGCAAGCGCCGGCCAGGGTGGGACCGGTACCGGTACCGGTACCGGTAACGGCAGCCGGTGATCGCAACCGCAAGAGGTCTATTCACAAGTCCGTCGGGACCGGCCCATGATGGGCTGAGTGCCATATCCGGCGGGCTGCGGTGGCCTGATCCGATGCTAGTGAGGTGGCTGGCCGCCGGTGGCCCGATGTCGTTGACCTGCCAGCCTGCTCGTGCGCTTGGGAAGGACAGTGCAGATCATGAGCGGTACCAGCGACTCAGCACCGAAGATTCTCGACCTGCCGATCGGCCTGGATGCCACCGGGACGCGGCGGGAGTTCGACAGCCTGGGCCATGTCGACGTTCCCGCTGACCGGTACTGGGGAGCCCAGACCCAGCGCAGCCTGGAGCATTTCAACATCGGCAACGACCGGATGCCGAAGGAGGTGTACCACGCCTACGGCTACGTGAAGAAGGCCGCGGCCCTGGTGAACACCCAGGCCGGCCAGCTGCCGGCCTGGAAGGGCCAGCTGATCGAGCGGGTGTGCGAAGAGGTGATCAGCGGGGCCCTGGACGAGGATTTCCCGCTCTACGTCTGGCAGACGGGCTCGGGGACCCAGTCCAACATGAACGTGAACGAGGTCATCTCCAACCGGTGCATCCAGCTGGTGGGGGGGACGCTCGGCTCCCAGGAGCCGGTCCACCCCAACGATCACGTGAACATGGGCCAGTCGAGCAATGACACCTTCCCCACCGCCATGCACATCGCCGCGTACACGATGGCGACGCAGAAGACCATCCCGGCGCTGCGGCGGCTGCGGGACGCGATCGAGCGCAATTCGAAAAAGTGGGCGGAGGTGGTCAAGATCGGCCGGACCCACCTGGAGGATGCGACCCCGTTGACCGTCGGCCAGGAGTGGTCAGGTTACGCTGGCGCGCTCGATGACTCCATTGCCGAGGTGGAACACGCCACCCACGGGCTGCTGAAGCTGGCCATGGGCGGCACCGCGGTCGGTACCGGGCTGAACGCTCCGGTGGGCTTCGGCGAGCAGGTGGCGGCGCAGATCGCGGCGATGACCGGCGCCAAGTTCGCGACCGCGGCCAACAAGTTCACTGCTCAGGGCACCCTGGACCGCATGGTGCGGGCGCACGGCGGCCTCAAGGACGCGGCCGTCACCCTGTTCAAGATCGCCAATGACCTGCGCTGGCTCGGCTCCGGCCCCCGTACCGGGATCCATGAGCTGATCTTCCCCGCCAACGAGCCGGGGTCGTCGATCATGCCGGGCAAGGTCAACCCGACCCAGGCCGAGGCGATGCTGATGGTCTGCATCGAGATCATCGCGTCCGACGTAGCGGTGACCATGGGTGGCGCCGAGGGCAATTTCGAGCTGAACGCCTTCCGCCCGGTGCTGATCAGCAACTACCTGCACTCGGCGCTGATCATGGCCGACATGTGCGACCACTTCCGCGAGTTCATGGTCGAGGGGACCAAGCTCAACGAGGCCAAGCTGACCGAGAACATCGACCGCTCGGTGATGATGGTGACCGCGCTGTCGCCCGTCATCGGCTACGACAAGGCCGCGGCCATCTCCTACTACGCCATCGACCACGACCTGACCCTCAAGCAGGCCGCTCTGGCCAACGGCGTCAGCGAGGAACTGTTCGACCGGGTGGTCAAGCCGCTCGCCCTCACCCGTCCCGGCTCGGCCGACGTCCCGTCCGGCCCCGGGAAAGCCTGACATGGTCGCCCCGGTTCATAACGCTGCGCCGGCGGCCGGGCCGATCGGCCCGGCGGTCCGAGGCCTGACGTGAGCTCCCCGGAAACGAAGCCCAGGGCGGCCGCCGGCAGCATGGAGCCAGTCGGCAAGGCGGCCCTGATCGCGTCGGTCGGCGGCCAGCGGGGCTACGCCGACTGGACCAATCCCGACCACCGGCTGCGGCGGCTGCTGGCGGAGTTCCTGGGCATGGCCGGGCTGACGTTCATCTTGTCAGGGGGCGCGGCCGTCCTCGCCCGCTACGGGGGCCGGGCGCTGCAGCCCTGGCAGACGGTGCTGGTGCTGTCGGCGGTGTCGGCGCTGTGGCTGGTGGTGGCGGTCTACTTCCTGGGCGATATCTCGGCCCATTTCAACCCGGCTACGACCCTGGCGTTCGCGTTGCGGCGGGACATGAACTGGGTGATGGCGGTCGCCTACTGGATCGTCCAGTTTGCCGCCGCGGTCTGTGGGTCGCTGCTGGCCCGCGCCTTCTTCGGGCCGGCCGGGAACCTGGCCGCCACGATGCCCAAGCCGGGCCTGGACTGGCAGGCCGCCGGGTTCGAGGCCGTCATCACCTTCGGCCTGGTGCTCATGATCCTCAACATGGCCAACGGGCCGAAGCTGAACGGGCCGTTCGTACCGTTGGCCGTGGGCGCCTACATCCTGGCGTGGGGCACCATGGGCGGGCCGTTCGATGGTGCCTCGATGAACCCGGCCCGCAGCTTCGGGCCCGACGTCGCCCTGGGCAACGTGTCGACCTGGTGGGTGTACCTGATCGGGCCGGTGGCCGGCGCCACCATCGCGGTAGGCGTGGCGTACGTGCTGCGCGGGCCGGCCAAGGCGCAGGAGGCCAGCGCCGCCCAGGGAACACCCCTCGACCGCGAAGTTTGAGCCCCATCGCCCCCGGGGCGGCCCCGGCCCCGCCGACCGCGAAGCCGCCGAAGCCCCGTCGGGGGCGCTGGCGGTCGCCATGTCGTGGGCCTTCCTCGGCGCGGTCCCCGGCTGGCTCACCCTCCTCGGCGGGCTGCTACGGGTCACGACGCGAGGAGCTCTTGCGTTTCCGCCGGCTCGCTCATGTGCCACTCGCGGTGAGTCTGCCTCAGCGGCAGGCTGGGCACCAGTTGCTTGTCGGCGAAGTAGATCGTCGCTTTCGGCTGCTTCACGTTGCGGATCAGGCCCAGCATGGCTAGCAGCTGGATGAGCCTCCAGGTGGCGTCGGGGTGCCAGCCGCGCTCGGGCTTGACTCCGGCCGCCGCGGCCTCGGCATCCAGTGCGACCCTGCGGCCGTGGCGGGGGCAGCCGGGGTCGGCGTGGTGCCAGCTGTGGTTACCCTCGCCGCCGGCCACGACAGCGACGAAGAAATTGTTACGGCTGTCGTCCGCGCGGTACTCGTGCCCGCGGCTGTCCTTGGCCCGGTGGCCCCATTTGTGGCAGACGGAGTTGACGAAACCGGTGGCGGTCATGAGGGCTGCCGTCCGCAGCGCTCCGGCTATCAGCACCGAGTTCCACCCGTACAGCGGGTAAAACGCCAGCGGCACACCGAAGTTCGCCACGACCAGGAACGGGAACGCCCGCCGCTGCCACTGCACCAGCCGGTCCTGGGCCAGGTCGCGATGCACCGCGTATCCTGGCGGTCGCTCGTATCGGAAGAACAGCCACACGCCCTGCGCCCACAGCAGGCCCTTGTACCCCCGCCACCCCGGGTATTCGTAAGGCGAGTGCGGATCCTTGCCGGCCACGTCGGAGAAGCGGTGATGGGCCCGGTGATTCAGCACCCATCCCTGGATGTCGCCCTCCATCGACATGCCGCTCGCCACGGCCAGCACGACCCGCAGCGGGAACCTGGCCTCAAACCCGCGGTGGGTCCAGTAGCGGTGATTCCCCAGCGTCACGCCGAACATCGTGAACACGTACAGCGCTGCCGCCAGCACCCACAGGCCGATGCCAGTGGGGGTGGTGAAGGCACGGTACAGCCCCCACATCGCGAAACCCGGCAGCAGTATTCCCAGCGTCACGATGCTGATCGGAACCGGCTTGCGCCGCTTCCCGCTAGGGTCGATGTTAAAGCCCAGCGACAGGACCGCAGGCCAGTCGCGCCTGCCTTTTACTAGTGCCGACATGGCTATCAGCTCCTTTCAGGAGCCGTAGGGGGCCGGGCGTACGCAGCGCCGTCAATTACGGGTTCGCCGTACCGTTACGCATATCAAGCCAGAGCGCATTGTACGCCGGGCAGGAATGGTTGCCTCATTGGATACAGTTATAAGATTTCCGATGACAAGAAAACCGGGCGACCTTTCTTTGTGGCATTTCCTTGAACCGTGCAGAAGGTAATAAAATTGTGTTCCTCGGTTAATTGGACTGCAGATTAGTGAGGACATCTTAAGGCACCGGCTTGCGCATCGGCCGACCTCGGTCTGACCCGCGAGCCGACGGCGGTAAGCGCCTTCCGGCGCGACACGCTGCTGAGCCAGCCGCGGTCACCCGGACTCGCGGGACTGGACCGGGCTGGGCGGAGCCTGATCTCGAGCAGGACATCCTTGCCCACGGACATGCCCTCAGCCGACCCGCAGGGCAGCCGCCTACTTAGGGTCGAAGGTCCACACGTAGGTCCCGGACACGATCACTGCCGCGGGATCGAAATGGGAGGAGTCGGGTCTCCCGGGTGCGAGCCCATCCTTGCCCGGTACGCTTCGCTCGTGACGACGGCCCGCACGCTAGGCAAGCCACAGAGGCGGACCCGTGGACTGCTGCGCTGCGGCGTGGCCGCGGGTCCTGTTTTCGTGGCGGTGTTCCTGTTTGAGGGCGCCGTCCGGGATGGCTACCGGCCGCTGCGTCACCCGGTCAGCTCTCTCGCGCTCGGATCGCGCGGCTGGATCCAGGCCGGGAACTTCGCCGTGACAGGGACGTTGTTCCTGGCCGGGGCCGCAGGGCTGGCCCGCGCTGGTGATCCCGCGAGCAGCAGCCGCGCAGCACCGGCGCTGATCGGTGCGGCAGGCGCCGGGCTTATCTGCGCGGCGGTCTTCACGACTGACCCGGTCAGCGGCTACCCGCCGGGAACACCCGATGCGCTCACCCGGCTCAGCCGTACCGGCGCCGCGCACAATCTGGCGGCGGTCCCCGTGTTCGTCGGCCTGCCCGCGGCCGCTCTGGTCTGCGGCCGGCGGTCCTGGCGGGCCGGCCGGCGCGGGTTCGGGCTCTACAGCGCGGCCACCGCCGTCACCATGCTGGCCACCATGGCGCTGGCCGGTGCCGGCTTCGGCCAGTCACCCCGGCTGGTCAATGCCGGCGGACTGTTCCAGCGCGCCAGCATCATCGCCGGCTTCTCCTGGCTCACCGCCATGTCCGCACGAGCACTCCACCGTGCGCCCGCCACCTGCAGCGGCAGACCACTTTAGATTAAGCCTCCTGGCTCAGAACATGTCGAACCTGTCGGCATCGGGGCCGGTGCGCTCGTTCTTGTCCGTTCCCTGGCCGCCCGCTCTGCAGTTTGGCTGGCTCGCTCATGACTGCCCACCTTTGGCGGCTAATCAGATTGAAAAAATAGACGATCAATGCTCCGTAGTACCGGTCGGCCATACTGGGCTCCGTGGAACTCTCCGACGCCATTGACTTCGCCCGCACCAACCGCTCGTCCGTCCTGACCACCATCCGCGGCAATGGCCTTCCTCAGCTGTCGAACGTCGTCCACTACGTCGGCGACGATCACATTATCCGCATCTCCATTACGGCCGGCCGGGCGAAGTACCACAACCTGCTCAGGCGGCCATGGGCGGCCCTGCACGTCACCCGCCAGGACTTCTTCGCCTACGCCGTGCTTGAAGGCGCCGTCGAGCTGTCGCCCGTGGCCACCCGGCCCGACGACGATACGGTCGGCGAGCTCATCACCTACTACCGGGCCCTGTCAGGCGAGCACGAGGACTGGGACGCCTACCGCGCCGCCATGGTGACCGAACGGCGGGCCGTCGTCCGCCTCACTCCCGACCGGGCCTACGGCATGCTCAGCCTCCCCCTCCGCGGCGAGGCCGAGGAGGAGAATCGGTGACCGGCCGGGCCGGCTACGACGAGTTCGGGCTGTTCCACGAGAACGCCGCCGAGCACGGCCTGCCCTTTGACCGCCCGCCGACGGTGCGGCGGGCCTTTGCCGACGTGGCCCGCGGCCGGCGGCTGAGCGCGCTGGTGTGGCAAGACCGGGACCCCGAACTGGTCCTGCTGCACGGCGGATCCCAGAACGCCCATACCTGGGACACGGTCGCGATGGCACTGGACCGTCCCCTGGTGGCCATCGATCTCCCCGGGCACGGCCATTCGGATGGCCCCGGAGACCGCCCCGAAGGCCAGCTGGACATACACGGCAACGCGGTCGACGTCGCGGCCGCCATCCGCCAGCTCGCCCCGGCCGCCAAGGCGGTGATCGGCATGTCTCTCGGCGGCCTCACGGCCATCGCGCTCAGCGCCGAAGCACCCGAACTGGTCCGCAAGATCGTTCTGGTCGATGTACTGCCGGGGATCAAGGCGCAGCGGGCTCAGCACATCACCGACTTCGTCATCGGGCCGGCCAGCTTTGCCAGCCTGGACGAGCTCCTGGAGCGGACAGCCCGGTTCAACCCGGCCCGGTCCCGGTCGTCTCTCCGGCGGGGCATCTTGCACAACGCCGAACAGCAGCCCGACGGCACCTGGGTGTGGCGGTGGGCCCGTCACCGCCATCCCGCGGCCTCGGCCAGCCCCGCACCAGTCGCCCCCGCGCCGGCCAGCCCGGTAGCCGGTGTCCGCCACGGGCCGCTCTGGGAAGCGCTGTCGTCGATTACCGTGCCGCTGTTGCTCGCCCGGGGCATGCGGCCGGACTCGGTGCTGGACGACGACGACGAGCGGGAATTGCTGCGCCGCCTGCCTTCCGCCCAGGTCATCCACGTCGAGGAAGCCGGCCACAGCCTGCAGGGCGACACGCCCCTCGAGCTTGCCGCGATCATCGAGCACTTCGTCTTCAGCTCCTGATGCCCCGCACCTGAACAGGCCCCCGGGTCTGGCGATCGCCCCGGTGAAGGGCGGCCGGACCTACGTCGCCAGCGGCCACCAGTCCGCGGAAGGCCACCACGTCACACCGGCGGAGGCCCGGGACATGCTCCGCGACGTAGGTCTGCCCGTGTCCCGCGCCCACCAGGGCTTCGGCTGGGTCGCGGCCCTGGGCCGCCCAGCGGTCCCGGTAGTGGCGGATGAGCTCGGCGTAGCGGGTGACCGGGTTCATCCCGTTGGCCGAGAATACCGGGTCGCCGAACTCGGCGGCGAGTTCGACCGACCGTTCCGCCGTGGCCGAGCCGTGCCAGATCCTGATCTTTGGCTGCAGGGGCTGGGGGTGGACCTCGGCGTCGGTGAGCGGGGTCTTCCTGATCGAGGCCACGCCCTCCGGGGGCGCCCAGGTGACCTTGTGCCCGGACCATAGCTGGCGCAGCAGGCGGAGTTCCGGTGCCCTGTATCCGGCGTTGCGCCGCTTGGAGGCAAAGGGCCTGGTCCGGGCCGAACCGGATACGGCGAGCAAGTCAGCCCGGCATCGCCGCGTGTACGAGCTGACGCAGGCCGTCCGGGCGGCCCATGTGACCTGGCTCCGCATGCCCGTAGCACCCGCCACGGCCGCACATGACCTCGGCCTGCACCTCATGCGCTTCGTGATGATGGAAAACATGGTCCCGCGAGAGGAGGTGCTCGGGTTCCTGCACGATCTCAGGGACGCGCTGGCGGCGTTCGTCGCGGAACTTGAGCGATACCCAGCGATCGCCCACGTCAACGAGCTCCACCCGCGTTTTGCCCTGGACCACGGGCTGGCCGTCCACCGCGCCAGCCTTGACTGGGCCGAGCGCACCATCGCCGAACTCCGCCGGCCCGCCGACGGCCAGCCACACGCCTTACAAGCGAAATGTCCGGGCCTCCTACGGCGCCAGGTGTACCACTCGTGACCGCCGGTGACCAGATCCGTCGTGACCGGGATGCCGTTGGCCTCGAACGTTGCCTCGTAGCTGCGCTGATGTTGCTGGTACTACCTGCCCGAGGGGTCAGAAGGTCCATCGGGTAGCGCCGCCGGGCTCCTTGGTGGCGACCGCGTAGGCATCTTCGGGCATGAACTCGTAGACGTACCACGGCGGCGCCCCGGCGCTGGGGGCGCTGTATTCGTGGGTGAAGCCGCCGTCGGCCACGGTTGGTGCCCAGCCGCCCTCGGCGAATACGGCGGCGAGGCGCTGTAGCAGCGCGTCGCCGGTGACACGGGCGGCCCGGCCCTCGAGTGCCAGGTCGTAGCCGTGGATGGCGACGCCGATGGCGCAGCGTGGGTCGTGCTCGATGTTCCGGATCTTGCGCGACCGCGGACTGCCGCAGAAGTAGTAGCGGCCGCTGTGCCAGAAGGCGCCGACGGCGGTCATGTCGTAGTCTGTTATTTCGTATTCCAGATCTGATTTATCGACCTCGCGTACTTCCGGAGACCTGATCCGTCACTCGAGCCATTGCGCTAGCTTCCATCCGAACGTCTGGGTGTACGCGGGCTTGCTTGGATCCGCCCACAGTTTGGAGACCTGCTGATCGGCAGCCGTCAGGCCCTTTGCGATAAGACCCGAAGGGGACACGTCAGTCCCGAATGCCGCGACAGTAGCCTTTTCAATGCCCTTGTCAGCCAGGCCGCCCACCGTGTAGCCCGCACTGAATGCTTCGCCTACGGGTCCCGCGTAAGCGGCCACACCTGCGACCAGGTCACCGCCCGCGACCAGTTTGTCTCCCGTTGTCTTGGACGTCGCGAGGTCATGTATCGCTAGGCCCACGGCGAGCGGCTTAGCGACCTCACCCGCGACTTTCACTACAGGGGCCGCAGCTTTTGCGACACCTCCAGCGGCACCCGCCGCCTTTACCAAGGCGCCTTCGGACTTCGCGACCGCCTCCGTGCTGACTGCAGCCGCTGAATCTATCTTGCTTGACGACGAGGCAGCTTTCACTGCCTCGTCGCCCAGTTGAAATGTCGCCTCGAAAGCCTTATCGACCTCTGCCGAGGCTGACGTCAGGGAATCACCTGCTGCCTTTGGCAGCTTCTTTAGCTCTGCCACCGTCTCGGCGAGGCTCCGATGAATCGCTCCTTGATTAGTAAGAATAGCCTTACCAAGAGCAGCTTCATTTACAAGCGTATTGGTGATATTCCCGGCCGTTCGGTAAGCATTCTGGGTTTCCGCTACTATCTCTGACTCACTGGCCAACAGACCTGTTTTGATCCGCTGAGTGATGGCCTTCTGAAGTTTGCCGAGTTCGGTATGAAATAGTCCCTTGCCAGTCTCGACGAGCACTCCTTCTTCATGAGCCGCTTTCGACACGGCACGCGAATAGAACTGCTCGCCAGTGGGCGCGGTTCGTTGCGCGATCCGAGCATCTACCTGGATGGGATGATCGACCTGAACGTTCCTTCCAAGGAGGGCGCGGTTCACCACCGCCACGCCATACCGCCACACCCCCATCAGTGTTGGCGTGTTACCTTGGCGCCCCGTCGGATCGGAGAGCCGGATCGGGTTGCCGCGCACGTAGGCGTAGAGGTTCGTTCCGTCGGTCAGGCCGACTGGGTCGCAGCTGGTCCAGCGGGCTAGCCAGGGGGCGTAGTAGCGGGCCCCGTGGTAAGAGAGGCCGGTTTCGGTGTCGCGTTCCTTTCCGGTGTAGCGGTAGCGCTTGGGTGTCTCGGTGCGGGACCGGACCGCCTGGTAGGACGTGCTGCCGTACGGGAAGTACTCCTCGTACGTGATCACCTGCGCGTACTGGTCGAGCTCGAGGACCGACGAGTCGAGGTGGTTGGCGAGCTGGTAGCGGATCAGCTGGTCCGGGCCCGGGTCTTCGCCGGCGGTGCGGGTCTCGACCAGGGCCACGCGGTGCTTGTCGTCGAAGACGTGCAGCGTCTCGCGCTCCAGGGTGACCGCGGTGCCGGTGCCGTACTCGCGGTAGATCTCGAAGGTGCCGAGGTAGATCCGCTCGGATTTGCGCGCAGGCGTACGCCCGCTGGTGGCGGCATGCTCGGTGACCTTGCGGACACGCTGCCCGGCCGCGTCGTAGACGTAGTACGTGGTCCCGGGGACCCCGCCGTCCTGGGCGGCCTGGCGAGACGTCGCGTGCAGCCGGTTGTTTTGATCCCAGCGCAGTTCCGGGATCTCCGGCATGGCCGTGGTGTTGCCCTGCTCGTCGTAGGAGAACCGTTGCGGGCCGGTGGCTGCCCGGGCCGGGCCGGTGCCGGTGAGCCGGTTGCTGTGCCGCCGGGGCTCCAGCAGGCTGGGCTCGTCATAGCGGTAGTCACGGGTCCAGCCGCCGTCCGCGTGATCCGCGGAGCGGTGCGCCATCCGCAAAAGGTTGCCGGCCTCGTCGTAGCGGTACCGCTCGGTGTAGCGGGCCATCGCGGCGCCGTCGCCCGGCTGTGGCAGGTCCGCCCGCAGCGCGTCGGTTGCGCCGGGCGGGACGGGATGTGACGCTCCGCCTGCTGCTTGCCCGAGGTGCTCGCGGCCCGTGGCCTCAATGAGCCGGTAGAGCGCGTCGTAGGCGTAGGAGGCGGATGGGTCGACGACCCGGTTGCGGAAGAATATCCGCTGCTGGGCGTGGTCGCGGACCATGGTGGGGTTGCCGACCGGATCGTAGGTGTAGTGAAGGTCCTGCAGCCGCTGCCCGCCGCGCAGCGTCGTCAGGGTGACCAGCCGGAACGTCAGCGGATCGTAGCTGTACGCCGAAGAGCTGCCGTTGCCGTAGGAGATCAGCGTGCGCTGGCCGCGTGCGTTGTAGTCCAGGTGCCCGACGAAGGTGATGGCCTCTTCGGAGCCGCGCAGGCGGCCGTCGAGGTGGTCCAGCAGGCTCGCCGGGTTGTAGGACGGACGCATCACGCTGCCGTCCGGGGTGGTCATGCTGGTCGGCCGGTTCAGCGCGTCGTAGCTGGTGCGGCCGGGGTACGTGCGGACTTCCAGCGGGACGTCCGATGACCAGTCGACGACGTTGATGTACTCGGCCGCGAGGTGCCGCTGCGCGGCGAGCAGGTTGCCCTTGAAGTCGTATGCCTCGTTGGTGGTGATGCCGGCGCCGTCGTACTGCCGGGCGACCCGCGTCCGCAGGTTCCTGGCCTCGGCGTCGGGCAGGCTCTCGCCGTACTCGGTGCGCGCCTGCAGCGCCTGACCGGTGATGCCGGGCCCCGCCACGTAGGTGCGCAGCGGGCGGCGGAGCGCGTCGTAGTCGGTCCGGAAGGCGAATCCGCGGGAGTTCCGGGAGCGAACGGGCTTGCCGGTGACGTCGGGCAGCAGTTCTCCCCCGCCGGTGTCCATGCCCGCGTGGGTCAGCTGGCCGCCCAGCATCGCGTAGCCGTAGCGCATGACCGCGCGGCCGAGCGCGTCGCGCACCCCGTGCTCGTTGCCCTGGATGTCGAGCAGGCTGTGCGTCCGGCAGTACTGGTCGGCCGGGCCGCCGGGGCCCGGCACGCGGTTGTGCGCAACGGTCAGGAAGGTCCGGCCGAGGTTGTCGAGCCAGCTCCGGGCCGGAGTACCTGCGTACAGCTCCGCCTGCTCGGCGGCGCGCTGGTCCGCCAGGCCGAGGGCACCGCCGATGCGCCGGTCAAACCAGGTCGCCCAGCCGCCCGGCTGCTCGCTGAGCACGCCGAGGTACCGGCCCATGTAACCCGCCACGTCCGGGTCCTCACGCGGGTCGAGCAGCACGGTGTCACCCGCGTCCTGCTGCCACGGGTCGAACGTGGTCTTGTCGTAGCTGGCGTCCGGGTGCAAGGTGGCTACGACCCGCCCGACCGGGTCGTAGAACAGCACCGCGCTGACGCCGACGGCGCGGGCGAACTCGAACTCCGGCGTCGCGGTGAAGAACGGCTCGTACGTCCGGACCGGCTTGCCCTTGTTGTTGAAGACGGTCCAGCCGCTGCCGATCCAGCGATGCTCGACGTCCGGCGCGGCGTCGGTAATGGGCCCGGCGGCGGCCTGGCCCTTGTGCTGGATCTCCCGGCCGAAGCCGTCCGAGTAGCTGAAGGAACGCTGGATCTTCGTGCGCTGCCCGGGCGCGAGGTCGCTGACGTGCGTCTCGCGGGCGAGCACCGCCACCCCGGCCGGACGCGGCTGCGGCTCATGGCGGGTGCGCCGGTAGGCGTCCAGGTCATACAGCACCCGGGTGGTCGCCTGGCCGAGCAGCCGGTGGGCATGGGCGAACGGGTCGGCGAAGTACGCGGTGACCGCGGGGGGATCGGGGTCCGGTTCGAATCCGCCGGGGGAGTCGCCGAGCCGCTGCTCCGGCTTGCCCATCTCGGCGGTGCCGCAGACCCGGCCCAGGGTGTCGAAGGCGACCGCCGCCCGGTTCCTATTCGCGTCGCTGACCAGGCGCGGCGCCAGCACCCGGTAGTCGTTCCCGCCGACCGTGAGCCAGTCGTCCTGATCCCGCTCGCCGACGGTGACCAGGTTGCCGAGCGGGTCGCGGGTCTGCGACACCAGCAGGTCGTAGCGGTCGAGGGTGACGGCCGTGGTGTGGCCGAATGGGTCGCGGAACCGGCGCGGCAGGAAGAAGTGCCGCCGGGCGTAGCGGAGCTCGGCGGCTGGATCATCGCCCTCATCCGGGGAGTAGAACACCCGGCCGGACGGCAGCCACCAGATCTCGCCGTCCCGCACGTAGCCGGCGGCGGTGAGCGTTCCGGCGTCCACCCGGTCCCCGTACAGGCTGGTGACCAGGTCGCTGGTGAACGCCTGGCGGTAGCTGCGGTAGGGCAGTGCGAGCGGCTCGATGACGCCGACCGGCAGCGGGCCGGACAGGTCGTCGCGCCGGTACCGGACCCGGGTGCGGGTGATGAGCCGCCGGGCGGGCGCGGGCAGGCTGGCCGGATCGGCGTCCCAGTCGCCGAAAGACAGCTGCATGCTGACCGCGGCTACCCCGTCGCGCAACTCCTCGAAGCTGAACAGCCGGCCGGCCGGGAGCAGGCCGACGATCTCGAACGTGCGCGTCTCGGAGGGCGCCGGCGTCCGGTGGGCGTCGGGCAGCTCCACCGGGTTCGTGTAGTCGTTATCGGTCAGAGTCAGCCGCAGCCTTCGCTGTGCGTCCTGGCCCTTCTCCGAGAGGTCCCGGTCGGCGAATCGGCGGCCGTACCCGGCCGACGCCGAGCGCAGCGGGTTGCCGTAGCCGTCGGCGGCGAGCACCAGGTCGTGGCTGATCCGCGGATCCGCCCGCAGCTCGCCGTCCACCGGGTACAGCGTGCGCTCGTAGTGCGCGGAGATGCTCTCGCGGGCGTGCGTCAGGAAGACGGCGTGATAGTTCTGCGGGCCGTCCGGCCGCCAGTGGGTGGCGGGCTGGAGCAGCTCGATGGTGTAGTTGTGCTCGGTGACCGTGTACGGCCGGCCCTGCGCCTCGCTGCCGTCGAGCGCGTAGACCTCCTCCCGCAGCGGCGAGCCCTTCAGCGCCCGGCAGGCCTCGCGCGCCTCGATCCGCGACAGCTGCCACGGCCGGGGCTGCTTCCCGGTCAGCCGCAGCGTGGCGGGCAACGCGGTGTCGGGCAGGTCCGGGTCACCGCCACCGGGCTGGCGGTAATACTCCTGCGCGTAGAGCCGGGTGACCCGGTCCTCGCCGGGGAAGACGCCGGTGTGCAGCCAGGTACGGGTCAGTACCGGCGGCAGGTCCGTCGCCTGGTCCAGATTCGCGAAGTCGTTCTGCGCGCCGCCGGCTTCCAGCACCGCGAGGTCCTCGGTGTCCCACTGCTCGACCATGCCGAAGCCGTGGAACTCGCGCTCGAAACCGTCGAAGTAGCCGTGGTGGTAGGCGTGGCGGGTGGTGAACTTGTTGCGGTTGATCCGGTCGATGGTCTCCACCCGTTCGACGACCTGCACCGGGAACGGGAGCCGGGTGATCCACGGCCGCCCGGCGGCCTGGTCGGCCAGGTAGAACTGGGTGGACGGGGCGTAGCTGATGTGAGTTTCCGCGCCCAGGTTGTTGACCACCTCGGTGAGCAGGTACGGCTTGCCCGCCGTCATCAGGTCGAGGTAGCGCAGCTGCCTTCCGCTGTCGCCGGGCAGCGGCGAGGACCAGACCAGGCACGCGGTGCCCCGGCCGAGCAGGTCGGCGACCATGACGTTCGCCAGGCTGTCCGGCCGCGGGAACCCGTGCGGCAATATGTGCGGGTCGCTGTAGCCGTTGCCGGACTGGTTGAGGTGCACGCGGGTGCCCTCGGGGTGCAGGTAGATCAGGTCCGCGGTGCCTGATCCGTCCACGTCGGCGAGCCGTACCCGCCGCTGGTCGAAGTGATCCGGCTGGTCCAGCCACGGACAGCGGTCCATGGTCACCTTCGCGCCGAACCGGCCGAAGCCGACGCTCGGCCAGTAGCAGACCTCGCCGACCCGGACCCGGACCAGGTCGGACAGGCCGTCGCCGGACATGTCCGCCAGGTAGATGGTCTGCTCGGGGTCGGCGAGCACCAGCCGCGGGCCCCGCTCCTCGTCCCACGGCTGGAAGGTCCGCGTGCCGCGGCCGTAGCCCTCGTAGCCGAGCGAGGGGTACCAGGTGAACGCGTCGTCTCTGGTGATCAGGACGTCAGCGAGACCGTCCCCGTCGAGGTCGACCATGCGCAGGCCGGGGTCGTCCCATGCGATGTCCGGGTGGGACCGGAACGGGCGGAACGGCCGCCAGCTGCGCTCGCGGGTCCGCTCGTAGACGCCGGGCATTGGCCCGCCGAGCTCGACCAGGTCCAGGTGACCGTCACCGGCCAGGTCGAGCAGTTCCTGCCGGTGCCCTGGGGCGGCCATGGCCGGCTGGGTTGCCAGCATGCGCTGCGGCGCGAACCGCCCGCCGCCGAGATTGGCCTTGTAGAACCAGGCACCGCCCTGCCTGGCCAGGACGCCGGACAGCCCCTCGCCGTCCAGGTCGGTCCACTGGTAGGCGGTCCCGTCGATCCCGATCGGCAGGTTCCGCAGCGCGTCGGGGCCGATGTCGTGGGGCTCGTGGCCGATGACGGCCCGGCTGTAACGAAGCTCCAGGGAGGGCAGCGACTCGGCATGGTAACCGCCGCCCCGGCGCCGGTAGCCGGTGTGTGTCACCGACGCCACCGTGGTCATGCCGCTGCCGCCGGTGCTCTCGTAGGTCAGGTCGGTGGAGCACACCAGGCAGTCGGTGCCGACGCCGGGCTCGCCGGGGAAGTGGTGGAACATCAGGATCCGGTGACAGCGCCGGTAGCTGCGGACCTCGAAGCCCGGGCGGTAGGTGGAGAACGGGTCCGGGCGGCACGGCCACGGCCGGGCGGGCTCCGGTAGCGGAGCCTTCTGGTCATGGTCGCCGTAGTCGAAGACGACCTCGAACATCCAGCCGCCGCCGTCCGCCTGTCCGGCGCCGTCATGACCGTCGCCGGCCGGCCACGGCACCCGGTTGCCGTACCTGATCCGCTTGGGATGGCGGCCCGCCGACCTGGACCGCTCGGTGCGGTTACGTTCGCTGGCCAGGGCGGTATCGACGCCCGAGCTGTCCTCGGCCTGATAGTCGTAGATGGCGGCGTTGCCCGTGTCGTCATGGCTCGCGCAGATCAGCCAGCTGAATACGTGCGACGGATCAGCCGGGTCCGCGATGCGGCTGGCCGCGGTGGCGCCGTAGATGGTCGTCACGTTGCCCGAGGTGATCGACCGCCAGTGCGTCTCGCCCGAAACGAGGTCCCGCCAGCGCTCGATCCGGGCGAACAGGCCCTCGATCCGCGGCCGGTAGTGCTGGATCTCGTACTGCGTGCCGGCCACGGTCCGCCGTTCGGGCACCTGCTCCCGGACGCCGTCCCGTTCCGCGCGGACCGGGACCAGGTCCTCGGCGCCGCTCAGGATAAAGGTGTCCTGGTCCGGATCATCCTGGTAACGCGGCAGCCCCTTGTCGGTCTTGCGGGTGATGGCCGGGAGCGAGACCTTCCACCCCAGCCCGAACGGGCCGTTGCCCGCGCCGGAATCGTAGGCCAGGCTCAGCGACGGGCCGAACCCGGCCCGGCCCGGGCTGGTCGCCACCGGGATGGTCAGGCTGGCGGTGCCGGTGGCCGCGCTGACCGTGAACTTCTCCCCGATATCGCGGATGGCCCCGCCGCCCTTCGGCAGGGTCACAGACGGCGCCGGCGGAGGGCCGCCTTCGGCGGGCTGCCACGCGGCGCCCGGCGCGCCGCCGCCGTTGGCCTGGCTGGCCGGGGGGGCGGGGGCCTGCGGTGAGCCTGGCTGTAGTGAGCCTGGCTGTGGTGAGCCTGGCTGCTCCGGTGGTGAGCCGGGATCCGTGGGAAGCATCGCTCAGCCCTTATCGTCCATGGCCACGCCGCCGGTCCTCGGCGTCTTCACGGCACTCTGCAGGGGCCGGCGAGCCGCAGCGGGGCCAGGGCTCCGCGTCGTAGTATGCGATCACGTAGGCGCTGCAGATCTCCCCGGTTTGTGCGGGAATCTCGAACGTGCAGCCGGCCGGCCGGTCATCCCGCAGCGGTCCGAGCCGGCGGTCGCGCAGGTCGATCGCGCCGAGGAAGAATCCGGGCCATGCCCCGTCAGCGATGCATCGGAATTCAGCGACGTTGTCGTGGCCGACCTCGTCCCGGTCGTGGCCGGCCTCGTCCCGCCGGAAGCGGATGAGGTGATGGTCTCCGGGGGTGGCGCCGGGCGCATTGAACACGAGCAGTAGCCGGTCGATCCAGTGCACACGGCGGCCGGGAACGAACGGGAACATTCCCGGTGTGAAGCCCAGCCTCAGCCTGCGGTGGCGGTCGCCGTGATCTTCCCGGTGGTGTTCCTGGCCCGGCGTCCGCAGAGCCGGCCAGGCGTCGGGGAAGTCCTGGCGTACGTCGAACAGCCGCAGGCCGTTGCCCAGGAGCCGCCCGCGGGCGTCTTGTGACGCTGCGGCGCGCAGGATGTCGCCGCCGTCGCGTGCGGTGTAGTCGAGGTGCAGGATCAGGTCGCTCAGCGTGTCCAGGTCGAAGTAGTTGTTCTCCTGGGGCAATTCGATACGCCACCGGCTGACGGCCCCGAGATATTCGAAAGGCAGATACCGCTCGTCCCTGAAATTGAGCTCGAACATGCCCGAGTCGTTCTGGCCGCTGCGCGTGGCGATCGATTCCCGGGCAGCGTATTCGCGGACGATGCGGGGGTCTTCGGGGCATGGTTCGTACTCGCTGCGATCCCTGCCGTCCCGGCAGCAATGGTGTGCTGGAGGACGGGTTGCCGGGTCGATGCGGGTCATGCTGCTCAGCAGGGTCAGGCGGCAATGCGGGGGGTTGTAGGGGCCGGTTACGCAGGGCAGTGTCAGCGTGACGTTTTTGATGCGGCGCATGTAGTGGCCGGGATAGTGGAGGTCGAACATCCATTCGGGAATGTCGATCTCGCAGTACCCGGTGGTGCGCAGCCGCAGATATGCGGCGGGGAACTGCAGCCGCAGTGAGATGTCCTCGGTGAGCTCGTGCTCACGCCGGTTTTCGTCGAGATAGGCCTTCTCCATGTGGCTGAGAGCGAATTCGAGCCGCTCGCCGGCCATAAGCCCTTGGTGCAGGTTGTCCCAGGTCTCCTCGGGGATGAACCGTCTTGTGGTGTGGCCGCGCTCGAAGTTGAAGGCACGCTGGGCCTCATGAGCCGAGTGAAGCGCCAGCTCATACATCCTGCAATGCAGGGCGGCGGTCTCTTTTTGCAGCCACAGGTAGAGCTCTGCAGCAGTGAACTTATCGCGCAGGAAGTCCTGGATTTCCGTTGCGTGCTCGATCTGCCGCTGCTGATTGTTGAGCTCTTGCAGGGCCTGATCCCGCCGCCTGTGCGCGCCGAGGATCTGAAGCTCCGCCTGCTGGATCTCGATCGGCAGTGTCTGCATTTGATGGCACCATTCGGCTGCCCGGCGATCCCAGCCCGCCTGTGTCATGTCGATCGCGGCGGTTGAGCTCTGGATATCCGCAACTGTCTGCATCACCCTCGCCATTGTCTGGAATAGTTCGGCCAGCTTCGTGCCGATCGGAACCTCGGTGAATGTGGACATGGCCCCGACGTTAAAGTTAGGGACGATATTCATGATCTCGCCGACCACTTCGGATACGTTAGCGCCCGTGCGAGTCTGGATCGCATTCGTACTGAGACCCAGATTCTGGATCTCGTCATTGATAAGGCCATTCTGATACAAATTGGCGTAATACAGCAGATTCGCCTGATTGAGGTCCTTCGTCTGCTGCAACGCCTGTACCTGCCAGTCCGCGTCGCGCCATTGGTCCTGCCGGATAGTGAGGCCGAGAGCCAGCATCTCGCGGTCCTGTTCCGCGTGAATCGAGGCCAGGTACTCGGCGTCACCTTTTTCATATGCGGACAGCAGCGCGGAACCGAATTCGCGGACCCGCCCGGCAATCTCGGCGGCCTTCTGGATCTGGGAGAGGAAGCGGTACGGGCTGGGGCTGTGGCACCATTCCTCTTCGTTAGCGCAAGGTCCGGGAACGGTGCGCCACCCGTGGCGCAGCGGGCTGTCCCCGAAGTAGTCCATGTCGCGGCCGGGCTGGCCGCCTCGGAGCCGGCGCGCGTCGAGACACCTGTGGATCAGTCCCAGCCGGTCGGCGGTGAGATCGTAAAGATCGAGAAGCTGAGGGTTGAGCGGCGCGTAGGCCGGGACGAACGCAGTGACGGGCTGCGGCGTGGCCGGGTCCTCCAGCGGAACCGTTTTCGGGCGCCGGCCGGTGATCTTCGCGGCCAGGTCGTAAAGGAGCCGGGCCTGCTGAAACGCTTCCGGGGAACGCCGCCGGCGCATCAGGGCGTCCCCCCAGTCCACGAGCGTCTGGCAATAACGCAGTGCCACGGCGCGGTTCCGGGCCACGTCGTCCGTGGCTTTTGCACTGTCGCAGCACGCGCCCGGCCGGGGAGTTTCCTGGCCGGTTGCCACGGCAGCGGCGGGAGCCTGTTCTGCGATCTCGTCACTCGGCGGCGGCGCCGGAGAGGTGCCGGGACAATGCGCCCAGGCACAGTCCTCCTGCAGGGGCGCGAACGAGCGCTTGTACCATCTGAGCGCGAGCTCGAAGCTGCAGTTTGCCCGGAGCGCGTCACCAACGATCAGTGCGGTGGAAAACCACGATCCGGGAAACAGGCGGGCACCCGGTTCGTGATACGCGAAGAAAGGATAAGAAGGCAGCCCGCCCGGATAGGGAGACGTAGCGGCTGGCGCCGGCGGCGCAAGGACCTGCGGCAGCGCCACCGCATGATCCGGCGGCAAATCATATCGGAAGCCTGGAGGCGACGGATCTGCGTCATAACCGGCGGGCAGCGGTGCGCTGCCGGTGACCTGGAAGTAGAGCGAGTCTCCGGCTCTGCCCAGAAAAACCAGATCGGCAGGCGTGGCGATCGCGACGTATTCTTCGGATCTCCTGGGCTGCCCGAATTCGCCGTTGTGGACGCGGCACCACGCGAGACGGACGGCCGGGCCTGGCTGCCATTTCGCCAGCAGCGACGGTACCTGGTCTTCGTCGTTCCACTCAGCCGACTGCTGCTGGACCTGATCGTAATATGAATCCTGGAAACCGAACTGGTAGCTGCCGGTGAAGCTGGCGTCGCCACTGCTCTGGGCGTCCGTCTGGTCGGTGTAGGCATAAACCTGCGTGCTGATCAGCCAGAAGTAGTACTCATCCACCAGGACCGGGTGATCACGGCCGCATTCATGGCAGCAGGCGGTGCGGGGCTCGTCCCGGTGCGGGACGAATCCGAGCGCCGCTTCCGGGACTCCCGCCGCCGCGACACGCACGAACCGTGTGCCCAGCTTCGCCGCCGACTCCATCCACAGCGGCAGCGGCTGTGGATGGGTGCTGCCAGCCGCTATCGCCTGCCCGAGCGACGTGACCGTTTCCGGAGTTACGGGGCTGGGGGCCGGGTCCGCTGAGACGGCAGGGGCAGATGCGGTGGCATCGGTCGAAGGGGTGGGGGTGGGTGCGGGGGCGCTCGCCTGCGGTACCGTGGCCAGCCACGTCGGCTGGGCGGCGTACTCGGGACTGCCGAGTGTGGCGAGTCCCTCTCGGCTGGCCGATTCAGCGGGCGGGGACGTCGATGGAGGGGGCGGTGACAGCGGGCGGAGTTCGGACGGAATGCGCCGTTGCAGGAGCCTGGGCGCATCCTCCAGGGATGCCTCGTCGTCGGCCCACCAGTCCGAGCCGCCGGGTGCGGCCAGGGCGAGGGTCGACGTGCGCAGCTGAGATTCCAGGAACCGGAAGGCCTCGATGCGGCGGGCCTTGCCCAATTCGGCCCACTCGATCCAGTTCTCACGGTAGAGTTCCCTGCGCTTGCACAGCTCCCAAGTCCGGTAGGTTTCGAAGCGGCTGTCCCAGAGCCGCGCGAATTCGCGGGTCACTTTCCAGCCTGGCTCCAGTCCAAGCTGGCTCCGGCGGACGAACGACTGGACTGCCGTGATGGCCTCGTCGATTCGGCTTGCCTTTTCGCAGATGCCGGTCTCGACGTCGAGCAGGAGAAGATCGCTGAGGTCGCCAGGTGCCGAGGCGAACGTGGAGGCCGGCAGCCAGGTAAGCGCAACCCTGTTCAGGCGGCACAGATAAGAAATCAGCGCGTCCCGACCCCGCTCGCGGAGCCCGTCGTTGAGCCGCCTGATATCTAGGTAGCGGCGTGGCTCGCCATTTTCGCAGCAGCCGTTCGCGAGAAACGCGGAGAGATTCGCATTCCCGGTTTCTGTTACACCGGAGGCGGGCATCGCTGCGCTGGGGTCCTGCGCGGCCCACAGATCCGGCCGCGCTGTGGACATGTCTTTCGGGTGGAAGCGGTTCAGCACGCCGCGGACCCACTGATCCGCATGCCACACGCGCGACAGCCAGCGGTCATCCTCCAAGTCCGTGCCGGTGACGGAGTAGATCGCGGTGCTCTGATCCTGGTAGTAGCGCAGGTCGATGGCCCAGTACTCCGGGTCGGCGCCGATGTGCCGGAGGAGCTGGGCCGGGTCGGCCGGCTGTGTCACCAGGGCTTCCTGGAAAAGGCGCCACAAATCGCCTTTGCGGCGCTGTTTTACTTCCCTGCGCACCTGGTCGTAGTCGAAGAGCCGTTCCCACCAGTCGAACATCGCCTGGGTCCGCTGAAGGGACGGGGCCGAACGGTCTGGGGGTACGGAAGCGGGTGCGTAGTAATTGTCTTGCAGGGGCAGGAAATTAAAGTCGAAGTCAGCCAGGTGCTGCATGAACGTGGTGCTGGTCCGGTAGTACGCATGTCCGGCGAAGTTTGCCGGGTTCGCGAGCATGTAGCCAAGCTCGGACTGGCAGTCTTCGCCGCCCGGCCGCGCGGACAGACCAAGTCTCCCGGCGAGCAGGACCGCCTTGAACGCCCGTTGATACGTGCGCCGGGCATCGCGGAGCGTGCTCGTGTAGAACGCCTTCAGGAATGCTTGCGCCTTGCTTCCCTGGGGGAGCGGGACTCCCTGATCGAGTGTCTGATCCTGGAAATCGCGGTACAGGTTCCTAACCGGAAGGGTGATGAGGCAGCCATCCGTGTCGGGGCCGGCGTATTTGAGCTGGAAGCCCGTGTGCTGGGGATGGCTATCCGCGGCGGTGAAATCGGGTGCGGGCTGGCTGAATTCGATCACGATATGGTAGGCGCCGCGCCTCAGACGGGTCATATCCCGTCCGTGGTCCGTCTCGCCGGGCCATTCGTGGTTGACCACGACCCAGGTCCGCTGGCCGCGTTGCAGGGTCACGCGCCACTGGGATTTCTCGGCCCGCCTGGTGTCAGGCTTTTCGCCTTCCGGGGCCGGTGCCCCGGCGTGGAACGCATACTCACCCTCACCCTCGACCAGGAGCACTCCCGACCAGCGGACCCGGATTGCCGCCGCGCCTCCCAGTCGGAGCCCGTCGCTGTTCCTGACGGCATAGCCATTGTTCACGGCCACCAGCGGGCTGGCGGCCGCCGAGAGCCCCAGCGCCGGCAAAATCGCCGGAACCGGGCTGTTGGTGATGTCGCGTTCGTGCCCGAAGGCCTCCAGCGGACCGCGCACCTCTCGCCAGGCCACCTGATACGAGGCCGGAGCACCGCCGGCCGCCTCGGTGACGTCCTGGGGGGCAGTGTCTTGCTGAGGTGGCGGCTCGGCGATTTCGTACTCGCCGAGCAACCCGGTGCCGGCCAGGCCCAGCAGTGCCGCGATCGCGCCGCCCGAAGGCGGTGGCGTCCACATGACCGCCGGTGTCACGCTGGAATCCGACTCCCAGGGGGTTCCCGTGTTCTCGTCGGAGAACAAGCGGCTCAGCACAAGCCCGGCCACCTGCTCCAGGTCCTCGTGACGGCAGCCGGTCCGGTGCGCGACGTGCCCGGCAAGGTGATCGGCGATCACCTTGCGTCGTGCGTTGGCGAGCGCGAAGTGGTACCGGAACCAGGACCAGCGCTCCGCCTCGTCTCGCTCCTCAATGAGGTGTATCTCCGCACTCTGCCAGTCCGGGAACAAAAACGCGGCAAACGCCAGGTCGGTCCGCGGCGCGAAATAGAGGTCCTGCACGGCGGCCTGTTCGGCACCGTTCAGCTCGGGCAGCTGGCTGAGCTGGGCGGCCACCGCCTCGTCGCGCAGCGGCAACTGCACCCACAGTTCCGCCGGTTCCGCCGGTTCCGCTGAGCCGGCATCGTACTGGAAGGGGCCTCCCGGCGGTGAGTTCCACGCCGCGCTCGAGGTGAGCGTCGTCCGGTACTGCCGCTGCCTGCGGCTCACCGAAAAGCCCGCCGCTTCGAGTACGCCCGGGAAGAGATGCTGACCGATAGAGAGCAGCGGGTCCTGCCCGCTCGGTGGCGCGTAGCCGAACGTACGGCGGAACTCCGTCACCACCCGAGGCCACGTCAGTTCGCGTACTTCCTCCTCGCGGACCTCAGCCGCCAGGAGCGCCTCGCGGAGTTTCCACAGCGAGAACTGCCGGGCATCCTCGGGCAGTTCGAGCGGGTAATTCAGCGCGTCGTCCGGATCCTGGAGCGGAAATGGGCCTTCGCCCTCCTGGGGATCCTCCGCGTTGAACAGGTAAAGCAGCTCTCCGACCCGGAAACTCGACGCGCTGATTTTAGCCAGCACTTCCGCGAACCGGAGCGTGCAACCGGGATTGCTGTTCCAGGTGTCGGTGGATGGATTGGACGCGGTTGGCGGGTTGAAACCGGCGAGGCGGGAAAGGCCGTCGAGGTTGTCAGCCATGTGCGCGTCGCCTTCACCGTGCGGATGCGCGCGGCCGTAACGTCGCCTGGCGTAGGATTCGACTCCTTCCAGGAGACGGCCGATCGCCCACTTCCATTTCCTGCTGCTGCTGCCAGCCCAGAGGGCGAGCAGGTGGGTACGATCGGTTCCTGTCGTTCC
>Ga0182014_10000568_pt1 | contig 49298 bp, 34 predicted proteins | sample 612S2DmetaG_FD_120489 | JGI IMG/M metagenome (GOLD analysis project Ga0182014, IMG submission 120489) | Permafrost microbial communities from Stordalen Mire, Sweden - 612S2D metaG | ecosystem: Environmental > Terrestrial > Soil > Wetlands > Permafrost | place: Sweden: Stordalen | collected... | reverse complement strand
GGTGAGCTTGATGCCCTCGGTTTCGAGCAGGGCGGTGTACTGCTTCGACAGGGCGTTCTTCGGCTCCTTCAAAATGCGGATGAAGTCTTCCACGGTGAGCGATTTGAGCTCGACGCGAATGGGGAAGCGGCCCTGCAATTCGGGGATCATGTCGCTGGGCTTGGAGACGTGGAAGGCGCCCGCGGCGATGAACAGAATGTGGTCGGTGCGCAAAAAGCCGTGGCGGGTATTGACGGTGGTGCCTTCCACGATAGGCAAAATGTCGCGCTGCACGCCTTCGCGGCTCACGTCCGGTCCGTGGCCGGTTTCGCGGCCGGCGATTTTATCGATCTCGTCCAGAAAAATGATGCCGTTCGATTCGACGCGTTCCAGCGCCTGGCGCGTCACCTGGTCCATATCGATCAGCTTCTGCTCTTCTTCCTGCACCAGGTAATCGAGCGCTTCGGCCACGCGCATTTTACGGCGCCGCGTCTTCTGGTTGAAGAGATTGGGCAGCATGTCCTTCAGATTGATGCCCATCTCTTCGATGCCGGCGTTGGTGGAGATTTCCAACGAGGGGCCGCGGTCCTTGACGTCGATCTCGACCAGTCGCTCGTCCAGCTTGCCTTCCCGCAGGCGCTCGCGCAGCTTCTCGCGGGTGCGGTCCACGCTTTCGCTGGGCTCGGGCTGGGGCGGCATGAGCAGATCCAGCAGGCGCTCCTCGGCGTTCAGTTCGGCGCGGTCGGCCACTTCGTCCAGCCGTTCCTCGCGCACCATGTCGATGGCGATGTCGACGAGATCGCGAATCATGGACTCCACGTCGCGGCCGACATAGCCGACCTCGGTGAATTTGCTGGCTTCCACCTTCAGAAACGGCGAATTGGAAAGTTTGGCCAGGCGGCGCGCCAGCTCGGTTTTGCCCACGCCGGTGGGGCCGATCATGAGAATATTTTTGGGCATCACCTCTTCGGCCATCTCGGGCGCGAGCTTCTGGCGGCGGATGCGGTTGCGCAAGGCGATGGCGACGGCGCGTTTGGCATCGGTCTGGCCGATCACGTGTTTGTCCAACTCGCGAACGATTTCCCGTGGCGTCAACTCGTCGAGGAGCGGCGCTTCGTCGTCCGATTGGCCTGGCAGATAGATGACCATGGCTACTCGAGCTCCTCGAAGGTGAAATTGTCGTTGGTATAAATACAGATTTTGCCGGCGATCTTCATGGCCTGTTCGGCGATGTGGCGAGCCGACATTTTGGTATTCTGCATCAGCGCGGTGGCGGCGGCGAGGGCGAACGGGCCGCCGGAACCGATGGCGGCTATGCCCTCGTCGGGCTCGATCACGTCGCCGTTGCCGCTCACCAGGTAGGTGCTGGCGGCATCGGCGACCAGCAACAGAGCTTCCAGATGACGCAGGGCGCGGTCGGTACGCCACTCCTTGGCCAGTTCCACCACCGAGCGCGCCAGGTTGCCATTGAATTGTTCGAGCTTGGTTTCGAAGCGGGAGAAGAGCGCGAAGGCATCCGCCGTGGAGCCGGCGAAACCGGCCAAGATCTTGTCATTATAGAGGCGCCGGATCTTGCGCGCCGAAGCTTTGATGATTTCCGAGCCCAACGTCACCTGCCCGTCGCCCGCCATCACCACCTTGTTATCGCGGCGCACGCAAAGCACCGTCGTTGAGCGTATCCTGGTTGTCATTTTTTTGAGCAACCTCATTTTAGCGCAGGGCTTCCGGCGCCGAGCCGTCACAAGGGCCGGGCCCCAAATGGCCCTTCGCCGGGGCCCAGGCGGGTTGGCAAAACGAACCTGGAGTGCTTTGTTTTCCACTGGTTGCGGCAGAAAATGGCTTCGTTCGGTATTTTTCGGTGCGCAGCTCCGGTGCGCGGTTCGCGGCGGCGAAAAACAATGAGCTGCGATGACATCGATCTCCCGCCACCAGGATAGAACAGGAGCCGCTGGATGGAACACGTAAGCGGTTTATTTTCAGCGAGAAAATGCCTGTGACCGAAGAAGGTTCATCACTGCGCACGGCAGCGGGCCTCGCCTCCGGGGGGGACCACCAGACAAACTCAATTTGCGACAATCCGGCAGTATCCGCCATGCAGCCGACAATAACTCTCTGAACGATACTCCCGCGGGAGCCTTGAGCCGCGGCTACGATAGGATCTTTTCATTTCATTAACGGTGGCACGTTTTTTCAAGAATTCTGGCAGAACATTTCGCTAATTCTGTCAACCTACGGGGCTCTTCCATTGTTTCGGATTGCCCTAACGCTTTCGATACTCAGACGTCTGTATACTAAGAAGTCTGAATATGCCCAAAACCGACTCGCTGCAAGGATCGCTCGATCTTCTCGTCCTGAAAATCCTCTCGCGCCGGCCCGGCCTTCATGGCTATGCCATTATGTCGGCGATCGAGGACATGTCCGGTGAAATCCTTCGCGCCGAGGAAGGCTCGCTCTATCCCGCGCTGCACCGGATGGAGCAGGCCGGCTGGATTTCCGCCGAATGGATCACGAAGGAAACCGGGCGGCGGGCGCGCATTTATGAACTGACGGCGGCGGGCGCGAAGCAACTCGCGGCGGAAGAGTCGCGCTGGCGGACGGTGACTTCGGCGGTGAACCGCGTACTGAGGATGGCCTGATATGTCATTGTGGTCGCGAACCCGAAACGTATGGCGCGGCGATCATTTGAGCCGCGAGATCGACGAAGAGCTCGAGTCCCACCTGACGGAAGCGGTGGAGCGGGGCCGCGATCCGGCCGAAGCCCGGCGGGCGTTCGGCTCCCGGCTGCGGCGTCGCGAAGAGAGCCGCGAAATCCGGCTGGTGCCCTGGCTCGATTCGCTGCGCGCCGACGTGGTCTTCGGCTGGCGGCAGCTCAAGAAGAATAAGGTGACTTCGGCGGCGGCGATATTGTCGCTGGGCCTGGCGATTGGGGCCTCCACGGCGGCATTCCGGCTGATCGACGCCCTGCTGCTGCGGCCGTTGCCGGTGGCGAATGCGGACCGGCTCTACGATCTTGCGCGCCACGTCACCCTCCCCGACGGCAAGCCCGCGAGCTTCGATGGCTGGGCCTATCCGTCGTTCCGGCAGATGCGCGCCGCGGTGAAAGGGCAGGCCGAACTGATTGCCGTTTCCTACGCCGAGCGGGTGGACGTGACCTACCGGACCGACCAGGAAATGGAGAAAGCGCACCTGCAATACGTTTCGGGGTGGATGTTCGGCGCGTTCGGGCTGCGGGCGGCGCTGGGGCGCCTGTTCACCGAAAACGACGACCTCAAACCGGGCGCGCATCCCTACGCGGTGATTTCCTACGACTATTGGAAGCGGCGTTTCGGCGCGGACCCGAACGCGGTCGGACGCAAGTTTCGGTTGGGCAGCAAGGAGCTGTTTGCGGGACCGGGCGCGGGCGACAACGTTTACGAAATTGTGGGAGTCGCTGCGCGGCCGTTCACGGGCACCGAAACGGGCACGGTCACCGACATCTTCCTGCCCACCATGATGCATCCAGGGGCGGTCCACGACGATTGGAGCTGGATGCGCACATTGGCGTCGCTGAATCCCGGGATTGCCGTGGAACCGGTTCGCGCCAAACTCAACGCGACATCTCTTGCCTTCGAAGAGAACCGGATGAAGGGCCTCATCGGCTGGAGCAAACAGGACATTGCTAAATTCCTGGGCCAGAAAGTCGTGCTCGATCCGGCCGCGGCGGGTACTTCCGGTTTGCAGGCCGATTACCGCCGCGGGCTGGCGGCTTTGGGCGTGCTGGTGGGGCTGGTGCTGTTGATTGCGTGCGCCAATGTCGCCAACCTGATGACGGCGCAGGCGGCGGCTCGGGCGCGGGAGATGGCGCTGCGCATCTCGATCGGGGCGGGACGATGGCGGCTGGTGCAACTGGTGCTGGGGGAGAGCGCGGTGCTTGGGTTCCTGGCGGCCGCGGCGGGCGGGCTGTTCGCGTGGTGGTCGGCGCCGTTCGTGGTGAGCCGGATCAATCCGCCGGATAACCCGGCGCGGCTGGCGCTGCCGGCCGACTGGCGGGTGCTGGGATTCGGGCTGGCGCTGACGCTGGGCGTTACCTTGTTGTTCGGGCTGGCGCCGGCATTGCGGGCCTCCGGCATCAAGCCCATGACGACGCTGCGGGGCGGGTCGGACCCGCACGCGCGGCGGCGCCTGATGCACAGCCTGATCGCCGTCCAGGTGGCCTTCTGTTTTCTGGTGCTCTTCGTAGCCGGGCTCTTTGTGGCTACGTTCGATCGCCTTTCCAACCGGCCCACCGGCTTCTCGGCCGAACGGGTGCTCACGCTCGATACCGTGGCGCAACGTCCCGAGCCTCCGGCCTTCTGGGACCAGGTAGCCGAACATCTCCGAACGCTGCCTGGCGTTGAGAAGGTCGGGCTGGCTCGTTGGGCGCTGCTCGGCGGAGGATCGTGGAACAACTGGGTTTCGGTTAATGGCGCGGCGCCAAACGGGGTTCTGGCCTTCTTTCTGAGTGTCTCGCCCGGATGGGCGGAGGCGATGAAGATTCCTTTTATCGGGGGCAGAGACTTCCGCCCCGGCGATACGTATCCGGGCGTGGCAATCGTCAACGAAACTTTTGCGAAGGAGTTCTTCCATGGTGAGGACCCGATTGGAAGGTCTTTCGACATGATGGTCTTTCAGGGCAAGCGCATTCCCTGTGAGGTGGTGGGATTGGTCCGCGATGCCGTTTACCGCGACATCCATGATCCGATCGTGCCCCAGGCATATTTTCCGTTTCCATCGGCCGGCGTGAAGGGCGAGCTGCGGCCGATCGATCAGGGGACGTTCGTGGTGCGCACATCCGGTCCGAACCCACTCGCGCTGGCGTCCGTCCTGCGCCGGGAAGTGACGCGGGCACGGCCCGAATTCCGCGTCGGCAACATCCGTACGCAGGAGGATCTGGTACGGGCGCAGACGGTTCGCGAGCGGCTGCTGGCGATGCTCGCGCTGTTCTTCGCGGTGGTGGCGCTGCTGCTTGCGGGTATCGGGTTGTATGGCGTGCTCGACTACTCGGTGCTGGAACGGCGCCGCGAAATCGGTATCCGCATGGCGATCGGCGCTCAAGCCGGCGACATCGCGCGGCGGGTAACCGTTGAGGCCTTCTCAATGGTGGCCGCGGGAGCGCTCGCGGGATTCGCGCTCGGCATGGCGTCGGTGCCGTACCTCTCGACGCTGCTTTATCAAGTCAGGCCCACCGATCCGGGAATGCTGGTGCTGCCGTCGCTGACCATCCTGGCAGCGGCGATTCTGGCCGCGCTGCCGGCGGTGGTTCGCGCCGTGCGAATCGACCCGGTCACGATGCTCCGCGCCGAATAGCGGCCGCACCGGGGTCTTATCCGGCCACACGGAAAGCACTCCCGCGGCCGGAGCGCGCACGGCCAAGAGACTGAATCGCCTGGAGTCTTCGCCACCCCGCCAGCAGGATACGACGCGGGCAGCACGTTGCTTGGAAGAACCGCTGCACGTCCAACATTTCGCCCGGTTTCGGGCGTTTCGCGTTTCGGGTTTCCAAGGTTTCCAGGGAACGATTTCTTGGTGCCGGGTTTCTAGAAGCTCTTGGTACTCCTGCCGATATGGTTAAGTAAGAGCCACTGATGTGTCGTCGCTACGGTTTCGGTGCGTGCGCTGCGCTAATTCTGGTTTTGAATGGCTCTGCTCTTGCCCAGCAGTATAGTTTCCGCACCTACGGGGCTGCCGATGGGCTCCAGAATCTGGTCATTCTATCCTTGGCGCAAGACGGAGCCGGTTACCTCTGGGCCGGATCGGAAGGCGGGCTGTACCGCTATGACGGGACCCGCTTTCGTCTGATGGCCGCCGCCGAAGGTTTGCCGTGCGCCACCGAAGTCCATGCCTTGCACGTGGCGGCGGATGGGGCGCTCTGGGCCAATACCTGTGCGCAGGTTTTCCGCTTCGACGGGCAGCGTTTCCACCCCATCGCCGGCCTGAGCGGCATGTTGAACGGCGCCGAGCGCATGGCGAACGATGCGCACGGTCACGTTTTGGTGGCGACTGCTTCCGGTTTGTACGAAGCGGTGCTGAACGGCGCCGGTTCGTTCTCCGCGCGTCCCTACCCGTTGGGGCCTGAACTTGCCGGCATGGCGATCCGCGGAATCGCCCGGAACGGTTCGCAACTGTGGTTTGGCTGCGGGCGGAGGTTATGCGTCGAAGACGGCGGGCGCGTTTCGACGTTCGGCCCGGCGCAAGGATTGCCGGACGACGCCTGGGACGCCATCGGCTTCACGCCGGACGGTTCGGTGTGGATCCGCAGCCCGGGCAGGCTGTACCGGAAGCCGCCCGGGGCGGCGCGGCTGGTCGAGGAAAAACCGGACATCGCATCCACCACCTTCTGGGGCGCGCTGACTGTTGACCCGTACGGATCGCTCCTGGTCCCGACCGACAAGGGGTTAGCCATCCGCGGCGAGGGCGGCTGGAGAGTCATGGACGAGCAGCGGGGGATGAACAGAGCGATGATCAGCGCGGTGATGAGAGACCGCGAGGGATCGTTGTGGGTTGCGTTGATCGGGGCCGGCGTTAACCGCTGGCTGGGTTACGGTGAGTGGGAAGCCTGGACCAAGGCGCAAGGACTGCCGTCCGACGTCATCTGGAGCATCCGGCGCGACAGAAAAGGCGCGCTCTGGGTAGGGACCTCCCTCGGCCTGGCGCGGCTGGACGAGCGGGGAACGGTTCGGACCTGGACCAGGAAAGACGGCTTGGGAGGGGACGCTGTTCGATCGCTGGGCGAGACGTCCGACGGCTCCATTTGGGCTACCGTGAGGCCGGGCAGCCTTGTGCGCATCGATGCGGCTACCGCGAAGATTGGTCCGGTCGGCCGGGCGGCCGGGCTCACTTGCGAGCCTGCGCACCACCTTTTCGTCGACCATCTGGACAGGCTGTGGGTTGCGACCACCTGCGGCGTCTTTCGCAACGACCGGCCGTCTGTTTCCGACCGTTTCCGCCGCATCGATCAACCCGCGTCGATGGACCGCGGTGCGTGGGCCTTTGCGGAAGACAAACAGGGGACCATGTGGATCACCAGTCACGAAGGGCTGTGGAGATGGAGCGATGGCCGGTGGCGCCTATACCAGAAAGCGGAAGGCCTCCTGAGCGATCAACCCTACATCCCGGCAATCGCCCCGGACGGCGCTCTCTGGTTGCGCCACCGCTTGGATGGCGGGGTTGAGAGAGTGGAGTTCTCGGGAGACCGCCTGGTTCGCTCGACGGCGGTCGTACCTGTCGATCCCTTCTCGGTCGAGCTCACGGCGTTTCACGGCTTTGACGCGGCGGGGCGTTTCTGGCGGGGCAGCGCGAACGGAGCGTCCGTTCTGGCCGGCGGTTCCTGGAGGCATCTGAGTACGGAAGACGGGCTGATCTGGAACGACACGGACGGGGAAGCCTTCTGGGCCGATGCGGACGGCAGCGTCTGGATCGGTACCAGCGGCGGACTCGCGCACTACCGGCCTCCCGGCGGCGGCTTGCTGGCGCGGCCAATTGCCGATCCGGTCATTACCGGCCTCGAGATTAGCCAGAAGTCGCGGGTTCTCAGAGCCGAATTTTCCTCGCTCAGCTATAAGAACGAGCAACTGGTGCATTTTGCCTATCGGCTCGACGGAGAACGCTGGACCGACACCAGGGAGCGGATCATCTCCTTTGCCGGACTTGCCCCAGGCCGGCATCGGCTGGAGGTCCGGTCAAGGGTTCGGGATGGACCGGTGTCGCCGGCAGTGGCCGTAGCGGAATTCCGGATCTACCCGAAATGGTGGGAAACCTGGTGGTTGCGCTCGGCCGCTCTACTGCTTGCCGCCGCTTGCGTGTGGGGCGTCATTTGGTGGAGGAACCAGTTGCTGCTGCGCCAGCGGACCGCCGAACTGGAATCGGAACGCACCAAGATGCTGGAAGAGAAGCGGTCCGCGGACGCGGCGATCGAAGCTAAGGCCCGCTTCCTGGCAAACATGAGCCATGAGATCCGAACGCCTTTGAACGGTGTCATCGGGTTGAGCACGGAGTTGGAAGCCATGCCGGTGCCCCCCGAGGCGCTGGAGATCATCCGCATGATCCGCTCCTCCGGCGACGCTCTGCTCAGGGTGATTAGCGATGTCCTGGATTTCTCCAAAGTGGAAGCTGGAAAACTGGAACTGGATGTCGCGCCCTTCGATCTCCGCCGTTCCCTCGAAGAAAGCATACGGCTGTTTCGCGCGGGGGCGGCGGAAAAGGGTCTGCGCCTCGGTTGCGACCTCTCGACGGAATTGCCCGTGTGGGTAGCTGGGGACGGAACGCGGTTGCGGCAAGTAGTGCTGAACCTGATCTCGAACGCCGTGAAGTTTACCAGCTCCGGGGAAGTGACGCTGACGGCAGGCGTGGCACGGCAAGACGAGACATCTTATTGCATCTCGATCGAAGTTCGCGACACCGGTATTGGGATTGCAGCCGAACAACTGCCTCGCCTGTTCTCGTCGTTTAATCAGGCGGACGCCTCCATCAGCCGCCGTTATGGGGGGACCGGCTTGGGCCTGGCAATCTCGAAACGGCTGGTCGAGCTGATGGGAGGAACGATCGACGTGGAATCGACGCCAGGCGAGGGCGCGCGTTTCTGCTTCACGGTCCTGATGGGCCATGCGCCGGAACCTCCGGCACCGCGCGACACCCCTCCACCAAGATTATGCGCGGCCAATCTAAGAGTGTTGGTAGCGGAGGACAATCCAGTAAATCAGAGGGTCGTCCTAAAGCTGCTGGAAAAATTCGGGGTCAATGCGGACCTGGCCGCGGACGGTTCCCAGGCCATCGCGGCGGCACTGGAACACCCTTATGACCTTGTGCTAATGGACGTGCAAATGCCTGAGGTGGACGGCCCGTCCGCGACTCGGGAAATCCGCAGCCGCCTCCCTCTCGACCACCAGCCCGTCATCTTCGGGCTGACGGCGCACGCGACGACGGAGTATCGCGATGTTTGTCTGACCGCTGGTATGAACGGGTACCTGACCAAGCCGCTGGAACGGGAAAAACTTCGTGCCTTGATTGCAGAGTTGTCGACGCGATCATCGTCGCGGAACCTCACTTCGTGGGTGAGGAGAGAAGGCTCCGAACTTCCGACCTCGCGGAATTTGGATTGAGCCAGATTGACCGGGCTGGTCTCGCGCTGAATGCGGGCGCGTGGAACGGCCCGCGCGGCCAATGGCCTCTCAAGCTGGCGCCGCTGCTCGTTGCCCGATCTGCCCTTCTGAACCCGATGCGCGCCTTAAGCCCGGTGTCCGACCCCCTTTCCCCGTGAAACCGGCCCACCCCCTGTTACAGTAGAGGCGGGACATGTCGCGCACGATTCTTCCTGGAAAACCATATCCCCAAGGTGCTACGTGGGATGGGACCGGTGTCAATTTCTCCTTGTATTCGGAGCATGCCGCCGGCGTGGATTTGTGTCTTTTCGACGACGTCGGGTCGGCCGCCGCGGAAACCATTTCCATCCGCGAATGCACCGGCTACGTCTGGCACGCCTACCTGCCCGGCATCAAGCTGGGCCAGCTCTATGGCTACCGGGTCTACGGCGCGTACGATCCCCCCCGCGGCAACCGCTTCAATCCCGCCAAGCTATTGCTCGATCCGTACGCCAAGGCGATCGCCGGACCCATCAACTGGGACGCGCCGGTCTTCGGCTATACTCCGGACGGCGCCGCTGCCGATCTGGCCGCCGATCATAACGACGATGCCTGGGGCATGCCCAAATGCGTCGTCGCCACTTCCCATTTCGATTGGGAAAACGACCGGCCGCCCCTCACCTCGTTCCACGATTCCGTCATCTACGAGCTGCATGTCAAGGGCTTTACCGCCTTGCACCCGGACATCCCTCCCGAACTGCGCGGCACCTACGCCGGCATGGCGCACCCCGTCGCCATTGAATATCTCAAAAAACTCGGCATCACCGCCGTGGAGCTGATGCCGGTGCATGAATTCGTCGACGACAAGCGCCTGGTCGATCTGGGTTTGCGCAATTACTGGGGCTACAATTCCATCAACTTTTTCGCCCCCGACGCGCGCTACGCCTCCGGCTACCACGGCGAGCAGATCGGTGAATTCAAGGCCATGGTCAAGGCGCTGCATCGCGCCGGCATCGAAGTTATCCTCGACGTAGTCTACAACCATACCGCCGAAGGCAACCACCTGGGGCCGACGCTCAGCTTCAAGGGCATCGATAACGCTACCTATTACCGCCTCGTTCCCGAGAATCAGCGCTTTTACAGGGATTTCACCGGCACCGGCAATACCCTCAACGTGCGCCATCCACAGGTGCTCAAGCTCATCATGGACAGCCTGCGCTACTGGGTCCAGGAAATGCGCGTGGATGGGTTTCGCTTCGACCTGGCCGCCTCCCTGGCGCGCGAGCTCCACGCCGTCGACCGCCTCTCCGCCTTCTTCGACATCATCAATCAGGACCCCGTGATTTCCCAGGTGAAACTGATCGCCGAGCCCTGGGACGTGGGCGAAGGCGGATACCAGGTGGGTAAGTTTCCCAGCTTGTGGGCCGAGTGGAACGGCAAGTATCGCGACTGGCTGCGCCGCTTCTGGAGGGGCGACCACGCCATCCTGGCCGAATTGGGCTACCGCCTCACCGGATCGAGCGACCTATATCAACACGACGGCCGTCACCCTACCGCCAGCGTCAATTTTATAGTGGCGCACGACGGCTTCACCTTGAACGACCTGGTGAGCTACGACCACAAGCACAACCAGGCCAACGGCGAAGACGGCCGCGACGGCAGCGACGAGAACTATTCTTGTAACTACGGCGTGGAAGGCCCCAGCGACGATCCCGCCATCGTCGCCGTGCGCGAACGCCAGAAGCGCAATTTCCTGGCAACCCTGCTGCTTTCCCAGGGTGTTCCCATGATCTCCGGCGGCGACGAGCTCGGCCGCACCCAGAACGGCAACAACAACGCCTACGCCCAGGACAACGAAATCAGTTGGTTTCGCTGGGACCTGGACGAGCGCAAGAAATCGCTGCTGGAATTCACCCGTAAGCTGGTGAACATCCGCCGCAGCCATCCCAACCTGCACCGCCGCAAATTCTTCCAGGACCGTCCCATCGATCCCGGCACACCGCTGCGCCAGGTCGATGGCCACACCGAGAAGGACATCACCTGGCTCGGCTCCGACGGCGGCGAAATGTCCGCCGACCAGTGGAACGCCGGCTGGATGCGCTGCATCGGCCTGATGTTGAACGGACGCACCCTCGAGGACGTGAATGCCGTCGGCGAGGCCATCCGCGACGACACCTTTCTGATTTTGCTCAACGCTCACGTGGAAGCCGTCGAGTTCCGCCTGCCGTCGGACCCCGGCGTAAGCTGGGAGGTTGTTTTCGACACCGCCGCGCCCGCCGAATCCGCCGGGCGCATTGTCTCCGCCGGCAAATTATACGAGCTCCAGCCGCGCTCCACCGCGCTGCTTCGCGAACGAAGCGAGGCCTGACCGAACCGCGGCCAAAGGGAGCGGTCAGCTTTTCTTTTTCCCGCTCTTCCCCGGCAACCCAGCCGGGTTTTCGTGAGTCCGCTCGCGGAATTGCCCGCGTAAACTGGCCGCGAGCGAGATGGCGCTCTCGCCGTAACGGTCGCGCAGTTTGTCGGCGGCGGCCAGCGCCTGCTGCCAGCGCTCGTGGCGGCCGTCGTCCATCAGGTCCATCTGCGCCGCTTCTTCACTCCAACCGGAGGCGTGTACGCCCAGCAGCCGAACCTCCGCGCCGGCTTTCCAGTTGCGGCGGAACAGCCCGCGCGCTACCTCGAAAAGTTCGGTATCGAGACCGGTGGCGCGCTCCAGAGTCTCGGCCCGCGTGATGGTGGTGAAATCGCGATAGCGCAGCTTGAGCTGCACCGTGCGCGTGCGCAAGCCCTGCTCGCGCAAGCGCCGGCCCACTTTCTCGCACAATCGCGCCAGCGTAGCCTCCATCTGCGCCACGTCGGCGGTATCTTCCGAAAAGGTGTGCTCGTGGCTGATGGATTTCGGACCGGTGTCTTCGCCGATCTCGCTATCGAACCAGCCGCCCGCGTCCAGGCCGCGCGACTTGCCTGCCAGCGCCAGGCCCCATTTGCCAAAACGCCGTTCCAGAAAATCCTCCTCCAGCCGCGCCAGGTCGCCCACAGTGCGGATACCCAGCGAGTGAAGGCGCTGCTCGGTGACTTTACCCACGCCCGGAACCTTGCGCACGTCGAGCGGCGCCAGAAAGGCGGCTTCGGACCCCGCAACCACCCACAACACGCCATTCGGCTTGGCTTGATCGGAAGAAATTTTGGCCACCAGCCGGGAGGACGCAATGCCAATCGAGCAGTTCAATTGCGTCTCGGCCTTCATGCGCGCGTGCAGCCGGTGAGCGGCTTCGAGCGGCGGCCCGTGCAGGCGCGCCGTGCCGGTCATGTCGAGATAGGCTTCGTCGATCGACGCCATTTCCACCAGCGGCGAAAACCGGTGCAGCACTTCGTACACACGCTGGGAATACTCCCGATAGCGCTCCGGGTGCCCGTCCACGAAGATCGCCTGCGGGCACAGTTTCGCCGCCGTGCGCAGCGGCATCGCCGAATGCACTCCGAACTTGCGCGCCGCGTAAGATGCCGCCGATACCACCCCGCGCGCGTCCGGCCGCCCGCCCACCACCACCGGTTTGCCCATCAGCGTGGGATCGAACAACTCTTCCACCGACACGAAAAACGCGTCCATGTCGACATGGAAATAGGTGCGCACACCTAGAGATTACCGCGTTCCCCTTCCCAAGCCCGTAGGGGCGGAAGCGAGTAGCCCATGGCGTACGCCCTGGGATCCCGCCCCCGCCAATACTTCGTCGCGCCTGACACGAATCTGTCTCCGCTCCAGAGCCCGCCAACGCGTTTTCAGCAACTTCCAGAGGGCCTGAAAATGCCATGGGAAGGGCATGAATCCTGCCGCCATTTCCAATCTTTCCAACACTTACTTACAGTCGTTCCTTGGCAACCTGCAAGCCAGCGGCTCGTCCAATAGCACCACCGATCCGTCCTCGCTCCTGTCCTCGCAAAATGGCAGCGTGCAAGACTCGACATTCGCACAATTGATGAGTTCTATTCAGCAATTGCAATCGGATCCAACCGGGTCGGCTTTCCCTGAGTTGTGACCGTGCTTGCGCTCAGCCTCTGCATGATGGTGAAGAACGAAGAGCGCAATCTCCCGCGTTGTCTCGATGCTGTGGGCAATCTGGCCGGCGAGTTGATTATCGTCGACACCGGCTCGACCGATCGCACGGTACCGATCGCGGCTCGCTACGGGGCAGTGGTGATCCCGTTCGATTTCGCCACCGTCGATTTTGCGGCCGCCCGCAACCAGGCCATCGCACGCGCGAGCGGCCGGTGGATACTGATGCTCGACGCGGATGAGGCTCTCGATCGCGCCAGCGCACCCATGCTCGAAAGGCTCGTCGCGCTCGACCACAACGCGGGGTATTTTCTCGAGCGCCACAATCGCTGGTCGGATTCCGTAGCTCCCACCACGGATTACGTCGTCCGCCTCTTTCCCAACCGTCCCAGCTACCGGTACCGCGGCCGCGTTCATGAAACCATCGACGCTTCGATTTTCTCCGCCGGCGGGCGCCTGCATAAAACCGGCGTCCGCATCGATCATGATTTTGCTTCCGACCCGGAAGCACGCCGCCGCAAGAGCCACTGGTACATTTCGATCCTCACCCAAGAGATCGCCACCGACCCGGGCGACGTCTCGCGCCTCGATTTTCTCGCCGCCGAATATCACCAGCTCGGCATGTTCGACCAAGCCGCTGAAATTGCCGAACGCATCGTGCGCCTGCGGCCGCTGGACCCCAGGGCTCATCTGTTCGCGGGCACTTATCATTTGCTGTACAAGCCCGATCTGCCGCGCGCCCGAGCCGATTTTATCCAGGCGCTCAAACTCCGCCCCGGCTACGCCGAAGCCGAGTCTTTCCTGCGCCTCATCGAAGCGGGGCAGCCTTCAGCAATCAGCCGCCCTGAGGTGGCTGACCGCTGATGGCTGACAGCAATGTCTGAGCGCGCTCCCTTCCTGGTCGACGATGCCGATGTGCCCGCCCTGCGCCGGGCGGTTTCCGAAGTTGGCCGCACCGGGTATTGCGAGGCCGCGGTGCGGGAGCGCCTCGGGCTCGGGGACTTGTGCGACCTCCATTGGCGCAACCTTCCCGTTTACCGCGACGAGCGCCTGGCCGAACGCGATACGATGGCACTTGCCATCGACCTCTTCCTGCTGCAAGGAGGCCTCACCACCGGCGAACTGGACCGATTGCTGCCTGCTTCCAGCCGCGAAGTTCTGCTCCGAACGGCGCTGCTCGAAATCGAAGAAACCGGCGTCGCGCGAGCGCGGGCGTCGCTCGTTCCCGTCGGCCGGCGGTTGATCTTCGCCGATCACGCATGGCCCGAGCTTCCCCATCCGGGTCATGCCACCGTTCCCTCCGATCAGGTCATGGCGGCCGGCCTCGATAGCCGCTATTTGGCGCGCGCCACCGTCCGCCGGCCAGTCCGCTCGGCCCTCGACGTGTGTACCGGCTCCGGCGTTCACGCCCTGCTGGCCGCCTCTCACGCGCGGCGCGTGTGCGCCGTGGATATCAATCCGCGCGCCGTCCGTTGCACGCGCTTCAACGCGCGCGCTCTGGGCATCGCCAACCTGGAAGCCGTAGAGGGCGACCTGTTCGACCCCGTTGGCGGAGAACGTTTCGATCTCATCACCGCCAATCCTCCCTTTGTTCCCTCGCCCGTAAATACCCTCTGGTTTCGCGACGGCGGCCCCACGGGAGAGGACGTTCAGAAGCGGATCGTCGCCGGTTTGCCCCATCACCTGGCTCCCGGCGGCATGGCCCAGCTTGTCACCGAGCTCGGCGAGCGCGAGGGCGAACCGGTCGCTTGCCGCCTGCGCCAATGGCTTGCCGGCGCGCCCATGGACATCCATGTGCTGCGCGTGGCCAGTCATACCGCGGCGCAATACGCCGCCGGCCATGCAAAAGGCGGCGACTACGCGTCATTCCTCGATTCGGCGCGCGCGTGGGCGGCGAATCTCCGAGCCCAGGGGTATGCGCGAGTCGTTACCGTGCTCGTCGCGTTCCAGTGGAGCTCTCCGGCCAGTAGCGCGCCTTGGGAGCGTATCGACCAGTCGCGGCCCCCATGGCGTTCCGCCGGCGCCGAAATCGAGGCCGCGTTTCTTGCCGAACGCTTGGCTCGCACCCCGGACCTGCACCGGCACTTGGAGGGAAGCTGGCTGCGGCGCGCCGGCCCCGTCGCGCTGCTGGAAGCGAGTGTATTGGGTGGCGCCATCGCTCCCAAGGCCAGGGCCACGCGGCTCGGCCAGGCGCTGGAGATCGAACACGAGCTGGAACCTCTGGAGCGGCAACTCCTGGCAGCCATGGAGCGCCGCGTCGCCGCGTCGGAATTACTCCGACTCTGCCGTGAATTCGACGCGCCGGAGCCGGCCGTCCTGGAAGCGATCCGTTCCCTCCTGCGCAAACGCCTCGCTTCGATCGACATTCCTTCGGAGAAGCTGTCATCATCCGGCTAGGGGATTTCGAGCGTAAGGATGATTGGAGCCTCAACCGCTGCGCGTCTGTCGCTCACGCGCGTGCAAACACAACCAACCCGTTGGCGGGAATTACGATGTTGGCGGAAGCCGCCAGGCCGTGCATCGGCGGACCCGATGCGGTGATGCCCCCTCCATTGCCCGCCACGATGGGGTTGACCCAATTATCGTAAACGTCGCTGTTAAAGACTTCGTTCCAGTGACCGGGATAGGGGAATCCAATGGCGTAGTTACACCACGTAGTATCCGAAAGCGTCGCCGCCACCACAACATCCTGGCCTGTTCCCTCCAGCCATCGTTGAAAGGCAATCACGCGGTTCGCATTGGAGACATGGAACGGGTTCACATTATCGCCCCGCAGCGCCGGCTGATTCCAGCGTAGGCGTATAAGATCCTGGGTGAAGCGAAGGTGATTCACCATCGCCGGATCGGCTCCGGCATCTAATCCGCCCCACCAGATCAGATTGGAAGACGTGGCGTCCCAGCTCCACTGCTTGTCTTCCAGAAACTCCTGCCCCATGAAAAGCTGCGGAATGCCCGGCGCGGTCAACAGAATTCCCGTCGCAAACCTCGAACGGCTGCGCGCATACCACGAGCGGCGGTCGGAGGAATCGGCCAAAAACGGGATGCGCTGGCCGGTGCCAACCTTGACGATGTCATGGTTCTCAACGCAGGTCACGGTCTGCCAGCCGTGAGCGAAGCCGCTCGGATAAAGAGCCTGGGCGATGCTCCCGAAGTCGATCGCGGCTCCCTGGCCAAAGGACGACGACGTGATGGCGCCCCGCACAGCGCCGCGCAGGCCGTCGTGTTGCAGAACGTCGAATCCGGCTCCTCCGTCGCTCACCGGAGTGACGATGGAGGGCGCGGATTTCGGGTAGTTTCCAACTTCGCCGGGCCAGAACTCGGCGTTTTGCAGCAACCGGGGCTTGATGAACCTGAGCGTGCCTGTGAGGTCGCAGCAGAAACTCCAGCCCGAGTCGCAATTCATCGAGATCAGGTCGCTGATTTCGTCGTAGCGGAATCCGTCGGCGTGAAACTCGCCGATATAATAGCGGGCGTTATTGATAAGGAATTGACGGACGTCGTTATTCCAGAGAGCGAACGACAGTCCGCCTGTGCCCCGGTCCTGATCGGTGAAATAGAGGCTGTCGTTGTTGTTACCCACGTTCACCGCACGATCCCAGTAATAGAGACATTCGTCATCCGGTTGGCTATCGACGCTGAATCCGCCGGCATGGTTATAGACCACGTCGAACACGACCGCCAAGCCGTATACGTGGCACAGATCCACCAGCGCCTTGAGCTGCGCGGGACCGGATTGGATGTCGTCGAGACTGAGCGGGGACAGATTCCTCGCCTGGAGCAGGCCGTTGATGGTTGCCAGGCGCTGGGCCAGCACACCCGCATCCGTGACCACGTAAGGGAAGTCCGGGGAAAAGTAATCGGCGCCGTCATAGCCCATCGATGGATCGGTTTCCACTTCATCCATCGGCAACGGCTGGAGCACATTGGCGCCCAGAGCGGCCAGATAGGAAATCTTCCCGATCACGTCGAGAAAGGTGGAAGTGACGCCAGGCTGGTTGATTGCATAGGTTCCAAGATGCAACTGGTAGACGATCATGTTGGTGAAATCGGGCGTGACGAAGTCCGCGTCATGCCACGGGTAGGCCGTGGCTGAGCGGATAAGGCAACTGCAGTTCGGGAAGGGCGCGTCCGTCGCCAGCTCACGCGCGTACGGATCGCGCTTGTAGCCGCTGGAACCCGCGCCAGCCACCCAGAAGCGATAAAGATCGCCCTCCTGGGCCCCGGCTGAGAACCCGGCCCAATAGCCATTGCCGTCGTTAGCCAATAGCAGATCCGCGGTCTGTCCAACGGATGGCACTCCGCCGAAAACGCCGTTGATATAAACCGCCGATGCGCGTGGAGCCCAGGCGCGAAAGGTCGCGCCACCTCCCGCGACCAGTGTGGCTCCCATCGGAGTGGTGGCCGAGATATTGCTTTGAGAAATCATCGTAACCCTCCTGAAACGGACCGCCAAGACCGATCGAAGCCCGGCGTTTAGGTGCCGATCATAGCACTGAATCTTGCCGCTGTGGAATTTAGTGCGGCGACCGTAGGCTGATTCGCTGGCTTCCGGACCTTCCGGATAGGCCGTACCCCAGATCACGGACGAGCGCGATGCGGTCGACTTGATTGGCGAGGCGATCGAACACCGTGCCGGGTTGGTGCTCATTCCAGTCGAACGGTTGGAGGACGAGTTCTTCCGGCTCAGAACGCGCGTGGCGGGCGAGATCGTGCAGAAATTTGTGAACTACGGGCTCCGCCTCGCCATCGGGATGCGCAGCGGCGGAACGTTGAGGGTTAAGGGGCAATTCCGCGTGGCGGTCATAAAGCAGACGTTACATGCCGAATGTACGCAGTCGCGATGGACAGGCCAGGAGGACTGTCCTACATCTGCGAAATGGCCCGGATGTCTTTGCTTTCGAGTATTCGCTTGGGAGCGCCGGTGCGGGCGACAACCAGCATGGCGCGGCCGATCTGTGCGGTAGTCAGGACGTAGTTCGGAAAGGCCCATCGGACCACCGGCAGCAAAGGTCTCGCGACCGCGTAGACGATGCGATACGACGCTGTCTTGGACCTGATTCCGTCGAGCGGTTGGATCACACCGGGCCGGAACATGTACGCGGCTTGGAAGGGCAAACGCACCAGCGCATTTTCCGTTTTGCCTTTGGCCCGCGCCCACATCGCGCGGCCGCGTTCGGAGCTGTCCGTGCCTGCGCCCGAGACATATACGAACGTCAGCTTTGGATTGAGGCGCGACAGCACCTCCGCCGCGGCCAGCGCGATCCCGTAGGTCACGCGTTCGTAGTCGGCCTCCGCCATTCCGGCCGACGAGACACCGAGACAGAAAAAGCAGGCATCGAAGCCGGCAAGATCGTTCCCGACGGAATCGTAGTGCCACAGATCCGGATGCACGATTTCCCGCAGTTTCGGATGCTGGGCGCCGGCCGGTGTTCGCCCGATCGTCACCACGCGTTGTACATCGGGATCGAGCAGGCATTCCCGCAAGACACCCTGCCCGACCATGCCGCTCGCTCCGAAAATAAGTACATTCATGAGTGATCTCCATCCTCGGCGGTGATATCGAAATTGGCGACCTCGCTGCGAAAGCCGCGGTTACCGAGTACCCTGAAAACGCGATTGCGGCTCCAGCCAATCCATAATCATATGCGGAATGAAGCGTCGCTGCCGATTTTTCCGGTTGGCATGCTTGGCCTCGCGCCGGAGCATATACTGTCAGCCAGGACTCTTTATGACCAGACGAACGTTTGTGAGCGCCGTGACGGCGGCCTCTGTCCTTCACGGCGATGAAGACTGGATCGAGATTTTCAATGGCCGGACGCTGGATGGCTGGCGCCCGAGCGAGAACAAAGCATCGTGGAAGACCGTCGATGGCTCGCTCGCCGCCGATGGCCCGCGCTCCCATCTTTTCTACACCGGCGGAGTACGCAACGCCAACTTCAAGAATTTCGAGCTGGAAGTGGAATGCCTGGCGCGCCACGGTTGTAACTCGGGTGTCTATTTCCACACCGCTTACCAGGAAACCGGATTCCCCATCAAGGGTTTCGAAGTCCAGGTGGACAATACCGCGACCGGTGAAGGGGGTTATATCGAGCGGAAGAAAACCGGCTCGCTCTATGGCATCCGCAATATCTACAAAGAGTTCATCCCGGACGACCAATGGTTCAAGATCAACGTCCTGGTGCGCGGCAAAAGCGTGCAAGTCCGGCTGGACGGGATGCTGGTAGTCGATTATGTGGAGCCTACTCCGCCGGTCATCCCGGACGGAATGGAGACGCAGCGATTCCTGGATCGCGGGACGTTTGCACTGCAATGTCATAATGACGGGTCGAAAGCGCTGTTTCGCAGCGTACGCGTGAAACCGCTGCCCGACGGTCTGGCAACACCCGGGGAAGCGCCGGTGGTGGACGAGACTTTTCGGCAGATCATCGAAATCGGGAGTCACAATCTGCCCATGGTGGATCATCACGTCCATTTGAAGGAAGGATTGACCCTGGAGCAGGCGCTGGCCCGTTCCCGGCGCGACGGGATCGAGTACGGTATTGCCATCAACTGCGGAAAGCTCAATCCGGTGCAGGACGATCGCGGCGCACGCGAGTACCTCGATCGCATGAAAGGCCAGCCCTGCTTCGTGGCGATGCAGGCGGAAGGACGCGAGTGGACCCAGATGTTCTCGCGCTCGACGGTTGCGTTGTTCGATTACGTGTTCACGGATTCCATGACCTGGACCGACAATCGCGGCCGCCGGCTGCGGCTCTGGATTCCGGAAGAGCTCGGGACCATCCCGGACACGCGGGAGTTCATGGATACGCTGGTGGAGCGCACGGTGGGGATTTTCGAGCGGGAACCGGTCGATATCTATGCGAATCCGACCTATCTTCCGGATGTCATTGCGAAAGATTACGATGCGCTATGGACCGAAGGGCGGATCGAGCGAGTGGTGTCGGCCGCGGCGAAAAACAAGGTAGCGATCGAACTCAACGACCGCTACAAGATTCCGAGCGCGAATGTGGTTCGCATGGCCAAAGCGGCAGGCTGCAAGTTTACGTTCGGAACGAATAATTCGGGCCCGAACGATTTGGGGCGCTCGCAGTACGGAATCGGCATGGTTCAGAAATTAAAGCTCACCTGGCAGGACTTCTTTGTTCCGGAGGCCTGGTGGCCAAAGGCGATCGAGCGTAAGGGATCGGCGTTGCGGGGGTGAACAGGGGTGGGACAGATTCTCGTTCTTAGTGGTCGGTCAGGCCCTCGCCAGGCCACCACAGCCTGACAGACGACAAGAACCGATCGTCTGTCCGACCGGTCTCCCGCGCCGATTCCACGTCAGTTGGGTCAGCTAATTTCCCTCAATATGCTTGGGCATCCCACCGAAGCACCTGCTGCGGGTGCGAGGGTCTATGATGAGGATGCTATGTTCAGAAAGCCAATCGCGCCACCCGTCGTGGCGGCGTTATGTGTCGCATTTTGCGCCATCCTGCCTGCAGCCGAAGGCACCCGCACAACCCGCGCGGATGTGGACCGGTGGATGAAAGAACTGTCCAACTGGGGCCGCTGGGGCAAAGACGACCAGAAGGGGACCCTCAACCTGATTACGCCCGCGGTGCGCCAGCGCGCGGCCGCCCTGGTGCGCGCCGGCATCTCCGTTTCGCTCGCGCGCACCGATTCCACCGAGGCCGCCCCGGATAATAAGCCTGCGTTCGGGCATGTCATGTTGATCACCGGCGCGAACCCTTCCGCGCAATTCGCCATGGACCGCTACACCGAGGAGTATCACGGTTCCGGCATCACCCACCTGGATGCCCTGTGCCACATGATCGGCGGCGCCACGCTCTTCAACGGCTTTCCGCGCGAGTCCGTCACCGCAGCCGGCGCGGCGAAGCTCGACGTGTTGAATTTCAAGGATGGCATCTTCACGCGCGGCGTCCTCATGGATATTCCGAGACTGAAAGGCGTGCCATTCCTGGAGCCGGGCCAGCCCATCTACCCGGAAGACCTGGACGCGTGGGTCAAGAAGGCCGGAATTAAAATCGAGCCGGGCGACGTGGTCCTGATCCGCACCGGCCGCTGGGCGCGCCGAGCGAAATTGGGGCCCTGGGATATCGGCGCCAAAGCGGCAGGACTTCACGCCAGTTGTGCGCGCTGGCTGCACGCGCGCGACGCCGCCGTGCTTGGCAGCGATTTCGCCGCCGACCTGATGCCTTCCGGGGTGGATGGCGTCGCCATGCCGATTCACCAATTGGCGCTGGTCGCCATGGGCATGCCTCTCCTCGATAACTGCGACCTGGAAGCGTTGAGCGAGACCGCCATGCGGCTGGGGCGCTGGGAGTTCCTGATCGTGGCCGCGCCCGAGCCCGTGCCCGGCGGGACAGGTTCGCCAATCAACCCTGTCGGCATTTTCTGAGCGCAATAGCGCTAAAATCCTAGCGGCGGCTTGATTGTCACAGTCCGACGGCAGCCGGCCCGGTTCGCCATGATCCAGCGTTGCGCCACAATTCTTCTAATCATCCTGCCGGCGATTGCCGGCCCGCCGGCTAGCGGAACCACCGTCGTAGGGATCCGCGGCGCCCAATTTACCATCAACGGGCAGGTGACGTACACTCCCGCCGCCGGTTTCCCGCACGCCGATCCGAACCTTGCCGGGACGCTCCTGAACGTGCGGGCGGTGCAGGCGATCTTCGATGACGCCAACTACCCCAAACAGGGTTCGCGCGCCAACCCGTACCACTCCAACACGCTGGGCGACATCTTCTGGGACTATCCCGACGGACCCTGGGCCCCGGAGCGAAATGTCCGCGAGTTTCTGGCCGCGCTGCCCGCCTGGAGGCGCAGCGGGGTTCTGGCGTTCACCGTCAATCTGCAAGGTGGCGGACCGCCGGACGGCAACTACGGTGAAAAGGTCACCCTGCAACCTCACAACAACAGCGGATTCGACGAGCAGGGAAACTTGAAACCCGCTTACGCCGGGCGGCTGCGACGAGTGGTCGCCGAAGCCGACCGGCTGGGGATGGTAGCCATCGTCGGCTTCTTCTATTTCGGATCGAACGAGCGCATCGAGGTCGCCCCGGACGACCGCTACGTGAAGGAGGCCATCCGCCAGGGTTGCCGTTTCCTGAAGGAACTGCCCTATCGGAACGTGCTCATCGAGATCAATAACGAGATGAACCCGCGCACCTACAAGCACCGGATCCTACAGCCGGACGGAGCGCTGGACGCGGTGCTCCTCGCGCAGCAGACGGTGGATCGCCAGATTCCGGTGTCGATGAGCTAGTCCGGCGGCATCATGCCGCGCGGAAGCCGTGGGGATGCCGCGCTCCGCGCGGTGGACTACGTGATGTTCCACACCAACGGGGAAACGCCGGAGGAGGTTCACGAGACCATCCACGCCATGCGCCAATGGACCGGCTACGACCGGCCCATGATCATCAACGAAGATGGAGTTAGCACGTTCAACCTTCAGGCGGCTGTCCAGGAGCACGTTGGCTGGGGCTATTACGATAACGGGCTGGGTAACTACCGCGACGGCTTCCAGAATCCGCCGGTGAACTGGAAAATCAGTTCGCCCCTGAAGTGGCTGTTCTTCGAGCAGGTGGCGCGGCTGACCGGATCGCCCGCGCCGGCCAAGCCGGACTACGACGCTGACGACACGCCGGCGATTGAGGTATCCGGCCTGAAGACGGGCCAGGTTCTCAAGGAGCCGTCCTGGATCGAGGCGATCGTGACGGATCGCCATCCGCGCTGGCCCATCAAGCGGGTGGAATTCTTCATCGACGGCAAGCCCTACAGCTACCGCACCCGCGCCCCCTACATGCTGAACAACCAGGAATGGTGGGACATGGTGGATGTGCCGGCGGGCAGCCACGTGCTTCGCGTGGTGGCCTACGACATGCGCGGTCCGCGCTTCACCGAACTGTGTTCGCTGGTCGAAATTCCTTTTGCGATTGAGAAGTGAGGTTTATCACATGAAACACGCCATCATCACGTCGTTTCTCGGGAAGCTGCGCGACCGCTTCTGCGAGTACCAGGAGCCCCTGTCGATCGAGCAGAAGCTCGAGCGAATGGCGCAAATACCGGGTGTGACCGGAGCCGAAGTAGTTCACCCGTACGAGGTGGACACGGTGGAAGCGATGCGCTCGCATCTCGACCGCCTGAAGCTGGGCATCTCGGCGATCAACGTCAACATCAAGGGAGATCCGATCTTCGCCTACGGATCGCTGTGCTCTCCCGACGCCTCCGTGCGGAACAAGGCTTGCGGCATGATCAAGGCCGCCAAGGATTACGCCAAGGCGCTCGGCGCCGACAAAGTGACCTGCTGCCCGCTGAGCGACGGGTACGATTACCCGTTCCATACCGACTACCGGAAGGCGTGGAGCCGCATGGTGGACACGGTTCGCGAAGCCGCCGAACACCTGCCCGAGATTCCCCTGTTCATGGAGTACAAGCCCTCGGAGACGCGCGTTCACTGCACCCTCGATTCGGCCGCCAAGGCGTTGCTGCTGTGCGAGGCCGTGGGCAATCCGAATGTCGGCGTCACCATCGATATCGGCCATTCGATTTATGGCGGCGAGACTCCGGCCGAAGCGCTGGCCCACGTAGCCATGAGCGGGTTCCCCTACTATGTGCACATCAACGACAACAATGGGAAGTGGGATTGGGACCTGATGGCGGGCACCAACAATCTCTGGCTGTACATCGAGTTCCTCTATTACCTGAAAGAACTCAATTACACCGGCTGGATCACCTCCGACACATCGCCGGTGCGGCAGGACGCCATCGAGACGTTCGCCTTCAATGTGCGCATCACGGACCGCATCTGGAACTGGCTCGACCAGATGGATCGGGAGGCGATCGGGCATCATCTGGAGCGCAATGAGTTCCTGCCGATACTGAAAATGCTGGAGCCGTTTCTGTTTGCCGATGCGAAGGCGGCGATAGGCGCGCGCTAAGTTCCAGGGGCCATGAAACACGCACGGATCCCTGTCACCAGGCGGCGATGGGCCGTGGTGGCGGTGTTGTTTTCGCTGTCGGTGCTCACCATCCTGGACCGGGTGTCGGTCTCGGCGGCCAAGCCCGAGATGTCTCGCGATCTCGGGCTGAGCGATATCACCTTCGGACTTATCTTCGGGGCGTTCGCCCTCGGCTACGCGCTGTTTCAGATTCCGGCCGGATACTTCGCCGACCGTTTCGGGCCGCGAGCGCTGGTGGCGGCCGTCGTCGGCCTCTGGTCGCTATTCACCGCGCTCACCGCCGTGGTGAGCCGGGGCGGGCTGCTGGTGGCCATCCGTTTTCTGTTCGGAGCGGCGGAAGCGGGGGCCTTCCCGGCGTCGGCTCGCGCCATCCGTTCCTGGCTGCCAGCCAGCGAAACCGGCGTGGCCGAGGGAATCCTGTTCAGCGGGTCGCGCCTCGGAGCGGCGTTCGGTCTGACCCTTACCTCCTGGTCGGTGGCCGCACTCGGTTGGCGGTCGTCGTTCTTCGCTCTGGGAGCCATCGGCATCGCGTGGATGGTGGGTTGGCTGGTGTTCTTCCGCAACCGGCCGGAGGAAGCCAGGGGAGTTCCGGAACCGGAGCGCGCCTACATTCGGGCGGGCCGCGCCGAGACGCCCGAAGCCGCCGCGGCGGACTGGAAGAGCGTGTTCCGTCTTCGCGAGACGCCCGCGCTGCTGGCGCAGTACTTCGCTTCGAACTTCACCTTCTTTCTCTGTTATAGTTGGCTGCTGCCGTACCTGCGCGATCAGTATCGTTTGAGTGCCGCCGATGGAGGGCTTTTCGCGTCGGTCCCGCTGTTGTTCGGCGCGGCAGCCAATTGGTCCAGCGGCGCCATCGTGGATACGCTCTACCGGCGGAACTGGAGCCGCCAGTCCAGAATCCTGCCGGCAGCGGCCGGCTTCCTGTTGGGCGCCGCGGCGCTGGTAGGGGCGATTCACGCCACCACGGTGTGGGGAGCCGTCGCCTGGTTCGCCATCGCCACATTCGGCGTCGACCTTACGCTGAGCCCGAGCTGGACGTTGTGCATCGACATCGCGGGTCCCAGCACGGGAACCCTCAGCGGCGCCATGAACATGTTCGGCAATATCGGGTCGTTCGCAAGCTCGGTCGCGTTTCCCCTGCTGCTTCGGTGGACCGGCAGTTCCGCCGCGTATTTCTATTCCGCGGCATTTATTAATGTTCTCGCGGCGCTGCTCTGGGTGAGCATGCGCGAACGCAAGTTGGGCCAGTAATATGCGAACCCGCATCGGAGCGACAACCTACGTTTTTCGATATCTGCTAGACTCCGCCAGGGCCCCCGCTCTCGCGGAGTTGCTCGCAATGGCGAAAGCCGCCGGGTTGGAGCGGCTGCAGGTTTGTGAAAATGCCCGCCCGTTGTCACTGGATGCGTCGGGCTGGACAGGGCTGGCCCGCCACGCCCGCGAGATCGATCTGGAGATCGGCCTTGGCTGCATGACGCTCGATCCCGACACGGTGCGCGAATATCTCGAACGGGTAACGGCGATCGGCGGATCGATGTTGCGCATTGTGCTCGAACGAGCCGGCGCCGGCCCTCTGTCCGCGGACCGGATACAGGCGTTTCTCGATCGAATTGTTCCCGATCTCGAAAGCCGGGGCGTTCGGCTGGCGATCGAAAACCACTTCGATATTCCCTCGCGGCTCCTGGCGCGGGCGGTCGCGGGCTATCCCCGCGAATCGGTCGGATTCTGTGTCGATGTCGCCAATTCGTTGCGCAATTTCGAGGACTGCGACACGGTTCTCAATCTGCTGGGCGATCGCGCATTCTGTTATCACTTCAAGGACTATCGCATTGCCGGCTCGAACGTCGGGTTTTCGGTGATTGGCACGCCGTTTGGCGAAGGGTTGTTCCATTGGCGCGGAGCGATGGAGCGGATCCTCGCGCACACGCCGGACCCGGAGATCTATCTCGAAACGTGGACGCCATCCACCGGGGATGCTGGAGTGGACGAGTCACTGGAGGCCGAATGGCTTCGGACGTCCATCGCCAACTTCCGCGCTATAAGCGCGGGGCAGTAGGACCGGCGAGTTCGATCGGCTCAGCATCCGCCGATGCCGGCAATTCCGGCGTTGCAGCCGCAATGGTCATTTGGGCGGCGAACCTTGAGCCTCCGCGGTTTGAAGGTCGATGCTCACTCGCTCGGCGTTGATCAGAACGACGCCCGCGTTGAGCAACTGTTGGCCGGTGAGGTTGTATTGCGCATAGCTCCGCAGAGATCCCAACGGAAATATGAATTCCACGGATTCGCTGCCTTCGCCTTCGGCACCGGCGCCGGCAAGCCGAATGGTGGTGCTGAAATCGATGCCCGTGAAGTCGGCGCTGTCTTTGAAGTAGGCGAGAAGGGGGCGGATCAGGTGCGCGACGTGACGATCGAACGCGAGCGCCGCGAGTCTGTATTGCGAACCGGAATCGGACGGATCGAGAGACGTCGTGATCGGGAGATCGAGATATTGGCCGTCGCGAAACGCAATGAAAGATGGGGGAGCATAGGGCACGAAATGCGCCTGCGAATCGAGATCCTTCAGCATCCTGGCGAACGTGTCGCGGTATTTCGCTTCCAACCCCGAGGGCACGCCCGGGGAACGCGGCGCAGCGGTGGGCGCGGTGGGTAGGGCGGGCGGCTCGGAAACGGCCGGTGCTTTGATCGCCGGAGTCTCTTTTCCCTCGTAGGGCAGGATTGAGATCGGATTGCGATTGAGGTAGGCGGCGCCGTCCTGGAGCGCGGCGGCGCGCCCGGCTTCATCGCGAGCCTCTATCAGCCGCTGGGCCGCTGCCTTCGGCAGGATCAGCACGACATTCTCCGCCAATTCCGTATCGAGGCCCAACACTTTTCTGACGACGTGGTGCGAGATTTCCAGAGCGAACGCATCCGGAACTTCGGCTCGCGCGAGCGCCGGCACCGCCGCCTGCAAAATCGGTAGCATGACATCGTAGCAGGTTCGGCGCGCCCGCTCTTCGTTGGTCATGCGCCCGGCGGAATAAGCCGCGAAGTAATTCCCCGTTATCTTCAGAACGACCTGCCCTTGAAATCTGTCGAATTGAATCGAGCGCCGATCGTTGCGCTCCTGCTCCGGTTCGCTGAGGTCCAGTTTGCGGCTGAAGTAGAAATGATAGGGGAACTGGTGGCCGGCGAGCGCGGCGGTAATCGCGTGCAACTCCGCCAGGTGGCTCTGCTGCAGAGCGCGGATCGCGGGGTCCGCGATTTCGGCCGGCGATAGAACCTGTGCCGTCGCATGCCAGGCCAGGGCGGCCGGCACGATTGCGAGAAGACTCGAACTACGGATTTGCATAGAACACTCCTTGGGGACGATAAGGCGGATCGGCGATCGCCCGGATATAGGCCGCCAAGGCTTCGATGTCGCTCGCCGAAAGAGTGGGACTGTATGGCGGCATCTCCGGAGATTTGCCCAGAGCCGCGCCGCCATGGGCGATGATGGCGATGAGATTGGCACGACCGATCCGGTTAAGCGTCGCGCCATCGGAAAAAGAGTGCGGCGGCACGCTCAAATTGTCGTGATTCGATACTCTTTCGGCGCTGGATTCGGGGTTGTGGCATCGCGAGCAATATTTCTCGTTCAATTCCTGTCCGAGAGTCTGCTGATAATCGAGAGCAATTTCGGGGAATATCGCCTGAAGCGGTTTCCCATTCCTGTCCCCGGTGGTCGCGGCCAGCGAATATCGCCCGGACACGCCACCGAGCCGTACCTTTGTGCTCAACTGGCCGTCGCTTCCCGTGAGTCCTGAAGGCGGATCGAACCGGACACCGTCCGGCGCGCTGAATTGCACCAGCGCGCCGGCGACTGCGTTGCCCTGAGCGTCGTTGACCTGAGCCACCACCGGCTGATCGAGCGCCGCGTCCACGCCGGCAGTCTGCTTCTCCCCGCCGACGTCGACGATCGCGGCGCCGAAGGCCGAGGCGGCCGGTCCGCGGGAGGGGACCCGGTGGCATCCGGCCGCCGCCAGCAACCCGAGAGCCGCAAATGCCCATTTCATCGCGCACCTCCTGGTTTGGGTGCGGATTTCTGTTGCATCAAGAATGCCGTGATGGCGCGCGCGTCGTCGTCGTTCATATTCCAGTTCAACTCCTGCGTGCCCGGACGCAGCGCCTGCGCGCTTTTCAGCCAATGGAAAATCCACGCCGCGTTCATCCTCAACCCCACTTGCGTAAGCGTGGGGCCGATGTAACCCTTGTCCTTATTCGGATCGAGAATATGGCACGAATTGCAGGCGTATTTGCCGTAATAAAGATCTTTACCGTGTGCGGCATCGCCGGCGGTAAACTTCGACGCGTCGATCTGCTCGCGATCGAACTCCGGTGTCTGATAGACGGCCATGATGTAATCCGCCAAAACGTCGGCTTCTTCGTCGCTGACGTCGAACTTCGGCATGCGGCGGATCAGCGTCGGCCGCAGAGTGTTCGGCCGCTTCAGAAAATTCACCAGCCAGCTTCGTTGCACGGAACTGCCTTCCCACGTCAGGTCCGGCGCCATCGAGCCTCCGCGTCCATCGATGGTGTGGCAACTGAAGCAGCGCATGTCGGTCATCAACTGGCCGGCGCGCCCGGCGGGCTGATATTTGGAAGGCGGCGGGGCTTGGATTCGCAATGCGGCCGGCAGCGTTTTCGCGCGGCTGGTCTGCGACAGCAGCGCCGTCACCAGCGCGTCGACCTGCGAGTCGGAAAACGTGAACCGCGGCATCTTCAATGCGCTTCCGAAGGAGCGCGGGTTCCGGATCTTCGCCGAAATATACTCGGGCAGAGTGTGCGGAATCCCCGGCGCGAACAAAATCTTGGCGAGCGGCAGACTGCCCACGGCGGTCAACTCGGGAGCGAAGTTCTCCGGGTGCGCGATCTCGTTGATGTCGTGGCACGAAGCACAGCCCCGCTCGGTCGCCAAAGTTTTTCCGTGCGCGATTTGTGCCGGTGTGGCCGGTTCCAGGCGAACAGCCGCCAGAAAATCGGAGTCCGCTTTGCTCCCGAGAAAACCCATTACCAACCCGATGTCTTTTTCCTCGAAACGATAGTGCGGCATAGCGGTGCCGGGATCGTAGACCTTGGGATTGCGCAGCCATTCGGCCAGCCACTCCGGGGTGACCTTCGAGCCAACTCGCGTTAACTCCGGTCCCACATCGCCGCCCACCATCAGTCCGGCGGCGTTCTGAATGGCGTGGCAGGAGGCGCAGAAGGATTCGCCGTACACGCTCGATCCTTGTTGCAGAGCCGCCGAATCGTCCTGCGCCGGAACCGGCGGGTTCTTCCGGGCCGAGTCGCCGGGATAGGGCGTGCTCTGGCCGATGAGGAACGCGGAAATATCGCGCGCATCGCCGTCGCTCAACTGGAAGTTCGGCATCGTGGCCGTTGTGGCGTATGCCTGGGGATTTTTGATCCAGGCGAAAATCCATTCCCGCGTGGTCTTCGTGGCGATGTGGTTCAGCGGAGGCGGGGTGTCCGTCGCGGTCATCGCCCGGCCTTCGGGCGAGGCGACTCTGTGACAACGCACGCAGCCATACCGGGCCATCATGTCTCGTCCCGCGCTGAGTTGCGGCGTTCCCGTGAGCGGCCGCTCGTGACACTGGCCGCACGAGGATTCCACGTAGCGCGCAGGCAGGATGGGCTGTTCCCACGCCAACGTGCTGCAGTGCGCGTCCTCCGCCGTCGATGCGTAGCCTTGTCCCCGGTGGCACATCACGCATCCGAATTCGGTTAAGGCGTGTGGAATCGGCGGGTGCGGCCGGAACGGCTGCGCCGCGACTCCGGCGAGCGAGGCTTCCTTCAATCCCACGTGGCAGGTCGTGCAACGGTCGACCACCTCCAGCTCCGGCAGCCAGATCTGTTGCACCCCTCCCTGAAACCGCCGCGCCAGGGAGACGCCGTCGCTACGATTGCGAATCAGCCGTTGGTATTCGTTCTGGTAATGCAGCCATTCGCGAAAGTGATCCTTTGCGGGCACGATCGCGAGCAGGACCAACAGAACAACGCTCAGCGATCCAAATGCTCGCGCGCTATCGCGGAACAGGAATTGACGCACCGAGCGGAGTTTTTCCGGGAGGCTCATTCCACACCCCACGGCCAGACCCACGCCCAGCCCGCGCCTCGGAAAAACGTGCCGATGACCGTCAGTATCGCCGCTACCGTCAGAAACCAGGACATGATCCAGAACGGAAGCGGCTTCGAATGCAGCCACCGGCGGAACGCGCCGGGTTGCCGTGGCGGGAAAGCTTCCAGAAACATGACTCCGGCGATCGCTAACGTTGGGATCAGCACGGCGTAAACGCCGAACCACCCAAGAAACAAGACCAGAGTGGCGGCGACGACCCCCAGGATGCGCGTCTTCTTCCCCCGGTCCTTCACCCAGAAACCCTCGGCCTGAATGTTAATGCCGAAGTAAGGAATCACGATGAGCGCCAGCACCACCATAGTCGGAATCAAAACGCCTCCCACCACCGGTGGGAAATAGTGCAGAAGCTCCTGCAGGCCGAGGAAGTACCAGGGCGCCTTGGCCGGATTCGGCGTCTGCATCGGATTGGCCAGCCCTTCGAGCGGCGCGTCCCACAATAGCGACAGCAGCACCAGTGCGATCAGCAGCGCCTCCACGGCGACGGCCGCGCGCAACAGGACCTCCGGGTAGGTCATGACGGATTTGTCGTCCTGCGGCTTTACGTGCGGCGAAGTGCGCCGGGTGACGAACGCTACGCGTATCGGAGTGCGGCGGCTATCCGAATCCATCGAGGCCGCGAAATCCTTCGGCTCACTCATCGGTCTTCTCCCCGGTGTACAGTCCGCCGTCCTTGCGAATCCGCCAGAAGTGAACCGCCAGGAACAGGACCGCGATCAGCGGCAGGACCACGCAATGCAACACGTAAAAGCGCAGCAGCGCATTGGCGTTTACCGTGTGGCCGCCCAGCATCAGAAACCGGACTTTCGCTCCTAGTCCGGGCACCGCCGACATAATGTTCGAGCCGACCGTGATCGCCCAGAACGCAAGCTGGTCCCACGGCAGCAGGTAGCCGGTGTAGCTGAGAAACAGCGTCACCATCAGCAGAACTACTCCGACGACCCAGTTAAATTCGCGCGGCGGGCGGTACGCGCCGCGATAGAACACTTTGAACATGTGCGCGAAGACGAGCAGCACCATCGCGTGCGCCGACCAGCGGTGCAGATTGCGCAAGAACACGCCCGCCGAAACGACGAACTGCAAATCCTTCATGTCCGCATAGGCTTGCGGAACCGAAGGATGGTAATACAGCATTAGCGGAACACCGGTCGCGACCAGAACCAGAAAGCATCCCAGGCTGAGCGTCCCCAGATACCACGTGACGCCGAAGTCCAGCGCCCGCCGCCGCACTTTGACCGACGCCAGGTGCAGAAAAACGTTCTGCTGAACCGCCAGCGACCGGTGAAGATTGCTGGCGCCGGTTCCGGCCCGGAACACCGAGCGCCAAACGCGCGTGTTGCGTACGCCGGCGAGTTCCTCGAGGAGTTTGCTCATGTTAAATCCTGACGAACTGTTTTTGCGCCAGAGTCTCGGAACGGTCGATCAGCAGGTTGCCATCGTCGTCCACCCACGTCTTTAGCCACGGCAGCGGGCGCGGAGCGGGGCCTTCGATCTTGACTCCATCCGGACGGAACTTGCTCCCATGGCACGGGCACGCGATGATGCCGAGATCCGGTTTCCACGCGGTGAGGCACCCCAGGTGCGTACACACGGCTGACAGCGCGTAAATTCCTTCGGGTCTGTGCACGATGTAAAGCCCGCTCTGCGGGTCGGGCGTTACCGAATCGGGCGGATAGCGATCGGGCTTTCCCGCGTCGACGATCGGCGACGGCTCATACAACGCGTTCGGAGAGAGGAATTCGTAGCCGAATATCGCCGACCCGGCTCCGGCGGCGGCCACCGCGCCCAGGCCGGTTTTCGTGAATCTGCGGCGGCTGCATCCTTCACAGGAACCGTTGCCGCCGTCTGACTTGTTTACGTCGTTTGGCATCTTATTGTCCCGGCGTCGCAAGGGCCGGCTCGGGATCCCGAAGCTTCACCAGGTAGGCTTCCATCGTGATCACGTTCACCGGGCATCGCTCCGCGCAAAGTCCGCAGCGGATACATCGCGTTTCATCTTTGAGCATGGCCGCGCCGGAGATGGTCCCAAGTTCCTCGGCGGCTACGTCGTCGAGCTCCACGTGGAAGATCCCACTGTCGCGGCGAATCTGGTCCAGCACGTCGGAGGGGAACTCGATCCGGTCGAGCGGTACAAGCTGAATGCAATTTTCCGGGCACACATCGACGCAGCCGCCGCAAAGAACGCATTGCGATCCGTCCGGTTCATTGCCCTCGAAGACCGTATTGACCCAGCAACGCAGGCATCGCCGCGCCTCGCGCCTGGCGGTTTTCTCGTCGTAGACCAATTCGACTTCCGTAACCCCGGTGCGCCGGTCGAGCGGAAGCATCGGGATCGGCTGCCGCCCGATCTCCATGTAGTCCGGAAACATCCTGTGGCGCCAGAGAATCTCGACTTCGATTTCAGCATCGGCATGGGGGCGCCCGGTGAGGTACTCGTCGATACCGATTGCGATCCGCTTGCCGTCGCCCACGCTGTCGATAATCAGGCGCGGCCCGAAAACGCAATCCCCGCCCGCGAAAACACCCGCAGCGCTGGTCATCGACGTCCGGCGGTCGGTCACGATCAGGCCGCGTGGCGAAACATCGACGCCGTCCTCGGGCGTCAGGAAATCGAGCCGCGGGGCTTGACCGATCGCCAGAATCACCGTGTCGCATTCGATGGTCGATTCGCTGTGCTCCTCAAACGCGGGATTGAACTTTCCTTGCGCGTCGAACACCCGCTTCGTTCTGACGGTCTCCAGCCCCACGACCTTGCCGCCGCGGCCAAGGACGCGCTTGGGACCTCGCCCGTCATGCAGACGGACGCCCTCGATCTCCGCCTCTTCGATTTCTTCGGCCGCCGCCGGCATCTCCTCGCGGCGTTCCAGGCACACGATGCCGACTTCCCGCGCTCCCATGCGCAGTGCCGAAAGGGACACGTCCACCATTTCCCGCGTGGCCACAGCGGCAACGTTTTCCTCGCTGGGCGTCGCGCCCTCCACTTCGCCCCGATGCTGCTTCAGCACTTCGCGAACGGCCGAGCGAGCCACGTCCATGGCCACGTTTCCGCCGCCAATCACCACCACTTTTTGGCCGATACTGAACCGGTATCCCAGGTTCGCGTTGAGAAGAAACTCGATTCCTTTATGGACCCCGTCCAGGTCGACCCCGGGAATCGAAAGGTCGCGGCTGCGATGCGCCCCGACCGCGAGCACGACAGCGTCGAAGCCTTGCTGGCGCAGCCCGGAGACCGTGAAATCGCGGCCCGCCGCCGAATTCAGTTTCAGCGTCACGTCGCCGGCGTCCAGAATTTCGCGGATCTGCGCCTCCACCACGGCGCGTGGCAGCCGATACTCGGGAATGCCCAAATGCAGCATCCCGCCGGCGACCCGCGCGGCTTCGAAGATGGTAACCGAGTAACCCATCAGCGCCAAATCGTAGGCCGCCGACAATCCCACCGGTCCGCTACCGATAATCGCGATGTGGTAGCCGGCCTTGGGAACCTTGCACCGGTTGGCTTCAAGAGGCCTCCGTGACTCCGGCCCATACCGTTCGGTCAGAAAACGTTTCAACGCCCGGATCGAGATCGGCCGGTCGATGGCGCCGCGGCGGCAAGCCGTCTCGCACGGATGGGCGCACACCCGGCCGCAGACGCTCGCCATCGGGTTCGGATCGCGCGCGTAGCGGTACGCCTCCTCGAAACGCCCTTCCGCGATGAGCGAGACATACCGCCCGGCATTGGTGCCCGCGGGGCACGCCATCATGCACGGAAAGTTTGTGGCGAGCCACTCCCGATCGACTCGCTTGTCTCTGAGCCGTTCCATCATGATGATCGGTGCGTCTCCGGATCGGGCGCTATTTCGCCAGAGTGAACTCCACCGTCGCGTTGCCGGAAAGGGTCACCGGCTTCGATAGGATCTTCATGCCCTCGTGCCATGCGGAAACCGTGTAGCTTCCATCCGGAACGTCGGCGATTTTGAAATTTCCCGATGCGTCCGTCACGGCGTAATACGGAGTGGGGGACACGATGATGTATGCCGACATTTCGGGATGCACGTTGCACAGCAGCGGCACCACGCCCACGGTATCGAATTTGAATTCACGCTCTTCTCCAGTCGGCCACGTTCCCATGTTGTGGCTCAGCTTCTTGTTCCCGCTGACGGCCGGCCAGAAGATGTTGTGCTGCACTTTATCGCTATTCAGGAATTGCACCGTCGTGCCGGCCTGCACCGCCAGCACGTGCGGCTGAAACAGCAGCGACTTCTGATCCATCACCACCGGCTTGGCCGGCGCCGGGAACGTCTTTCCCGGGACCGCGTCTACATAAACGACCGAGCCCGCCTTACCCGGGTTGACAGTGCCCGAAATGACGCCGGCGCGGAGTCCGCCCGTGCTCGCGAGTATCGCGGCGGATACCAATAGCGCACACTGAATATGTTGTTTCATGATCGGTTAAGTTCCTCTCTCAAAAATCAGTACACAAACTCGAGCGCGACCACTGCCGTATTCACCCGGAACGGGCTCGTCGCGGCCGGGTTGCCGTTGGGAAGGTTCACAGTGGTCACAAACTGCGATGGCCGGACCTGGTACTCAAAGGAAAGCTTGATGTTGGGGCGAATCAGGAACTGCACGCCGGGAGTCCACCGGTCCCGGCTTGAATTGTAGGGCGCGAAATACGACGTGTTCGTCGCGAACGCCAAGCCGTTGATCCGATCCGCCGTGGAGTTCACCTGATCCCAGCGCACGATCGCCATGATCCACGGCTTCAACAGGTAATCGGCCTGCACAAAGCCGCCGCTGAAAGTGGCGGGTATGCCCGTCATAAAACCGGCGGCCGCGGGACTGCTCGAACTGAGCGGCAAGGGAATCGGCGCGCCCGTCGCATCCACCGGCAGCATGTTGGAATCGTGGCCCAACATATACAGCCCGTAGACGTTGAACGTCCGGTAGTTGAAGCTGAAGTCTCCGCCCACCCGGTAGTATGGCTCCCGGTTGCTCAGGAACGTGTTGACGTTGCCGGTCGTCGCTCCCGGAACCGTCTGCAGCGAATCTCCGTACATGTAGAAGGTCCCCAGGCTCAGGTACGTATGATCGTGAGGCCCGGTCGCGCCGGCGGCCTGAATCTCCCGCCGGCTCTTGGAATCGCTCTCGAGATTGAATCGGTAGGAGGCGCGCGCATAGACGTTCTTGAAGTTTGAATCGGAGCTGAAACCCACCCCCCCATTCGCGCTTGCCGTCGCCGAAGGAACTCCGGGAAACAGATTCGACGACTGACTAATACCGGTCGTGTTTTGATCGAAAACCGCGATGGAATAGTGATACCCGCCATAGGCATGGCCGCCGCTCAGTTCAATGCCTCGCACCGCGTTGGCGAACGAGAATTGATTACCCACGTTCTGCTGCTGTGCCCCGGGCAGCGTCGCGCCGATGTTGGTTTGCTGATAAATATCGTAAGGACTCAGATTGATGGTCCGGGCCTGCGTGAAGGGCAGGTCCAACTCGAACTGGCCGGCGCGGACGGACAGTGAGTCCTTCGGCAACTTCGCCAGTCGTCCGATGTTGACGAACTTCAGATAAGCGTCTCCCAAACTACCCGCGCCGTTGTCGCCGGAGACGCTGAGATCGTCGTCCACCCAGAATGCGATATCGCTGCCAAGATTTCCCGCCGTAAAAACGCTGAAAAACCCGGCTTGAAAATCCGTCGCTGGAATCGTCCCGGGAACCGTCCCGGGAGCCGCCAGCGAATTGAACTGGTTCCGGTTCGACCCTGTGTACTGAAAAAACTGGTTGTAGCGCAGCCCCACCGGCGGCATGCCCGGCATCGTCCCTGGCCATACCGAATTGGGAAATGAGTCTTTGTTCGCCGGAGCCCCGAGCATCACCGGCGCTTCCTTGAGGTAAGTTTCATCGTCGGCCGGGAACTTGAATCCCGCGTCCTTAAAAGCCTTGCCGAAATCGGTCAGCTTCGGAAAATCGAGATGGCAAGTTTGACAGGACGTTTGATATTTTCGCGCGAAGGGCGGTATCGCGTAACTGTTCGACGAAGAGAACAAGACCAGAATCGTGGCTCCCGCAACGACACTAGGGATGAACGTTCTCGCAAACCTGAGCACTGTGGCCTCCCGCTGGTTGACGCCATTGCAACGGGAACCGTGCAAGCACTTGGATGACCATTGAAGTTAGAGGCTGGGGAAACGCGAAACCGCGAATTTATCGCTCGACAGCCCGGAGACCGGACTGTCCTAAAAACAGTCTGCTGTCCAATAATCGGACACTCCAAAAATTAATCGCAAGTTAACTCCGATGCTGATACGATAAGCTGGCATCGGTTTTATGGGCGAGAAGCAGTGGTTTTGGGCGACTCTGACTCTGTCGAGCATCACGATCGTGTCGGTGGTCTTCGCGGCCTGGGAGTTGGTGGAGAACCGTTTCTTTCGCGATGCCAATTACCTCACGCTGCATTATCTCTACATCACGCGCGGCGTGGCCTCTTCGCTGGTGTTGGCATTCTGGGCGGCATGGTTCGTGCTCCGTCAGAGGCGGATCAGCGAGGAGGATCTGCGGCGATCGAATGAGCGGTATCGCGGACTGCTGGAGGATTTTCCGGGAGGAGTGATCCTTTACGACAAAGAGCTGCGCGTCGCCGAGTGGAACGCCTCGGCAGAGCGCATGTACGGCTATACCAAGGGCGAAACCGGCGGGCGGACGCTGCCCACCGTGCCCCCGGCCAAGATGGCCGAGTTGCGGGACATGATGGGCCGGGTTGAGGCGGGCGAAGCGGTGCTCAATGTCGAAACCACGCGGCTCGGCCGCAACGGTGCGCGGTTCCCGGTGGAACTCAGCCTTCGCCCGTTTCGGGAGCGCGATGGCCCGGTCCATTTCCTCGAAGCGACCTCCGACATCCGCGAGCGCGTTCGCTGGCGCGAGGCCATGCTCGAGCTGGAAAAGCTCACCAGCATGGGAAAAATGGCGGCCGGCACGGCGCATCATTTGAATTCCCCGCTGGCGGCCCTGCTGCTGCGCGTCCAGCTCATGCGCGAGCGCTCCCATGGCGATAGCGATCTTGCACAACTGGAAGACGGCCTGAAGTTTTGCCGCCACTTCGTGCAGAGGCTCCTCGAATTCGCCCGCATGGGGCCGGTGGACAAACAGAATCAGGATCTCGGCGCGACCGTGGAATCCGTTGCCGGGTTCTTTCAGCCGGTTATTCAGGCCAAACGCGCCACGCTCATCACCGAAACCTCCCAAGCCAGGGGGCTGCCGGTTTGCGCCGATCGCAATCTGTTGGAAACGGTTCTTCTCATCCTGCTGAGCAATGCGCTGGACGCGATTCCCGTGGGCGGAAAGATCTGTGTCAGTTGCCGCCCGATTCGCCCGGGCACAATCGAGGTGGCTGTGCGCGACAATGGCCCAGGCATCAGCCAGCCCAACCTGGCGCGCGTCTTCGAGCCCTTTTTCACCACCAAGGAGCCCGGCAAGGGAACCGGCCTTGGCCTCGCCATCGCCAAGAATTTCGTTGCCGAACACGGCGGCTCCATTCGCATCGAGAGTGAAGCGGGGCGCGGGGCAACGGCCTACATCGATTTACCGCTCGCGCTGGAGGCAAGATCGTGAAACCCGGCCCGGCCATTCTGGTCGTCGACGACGACGCGAGCCTCGCCGCCACGCTGAAAGAGTTTCTCGCGCGTGAGGGTTATCGGGTCGAGGTCGCCCAGTCCGGAACCGAGGCGCTGGCCATCTACGCCGCCAATCCGCGCATCTCGCTCGCGCTGGTCGACCTCATCATGCCATTGATGGACGGCCTCGCGCTGACCAGTGAGCTGCGCCGCCTCGCCCCCGACCTCGCCGTGGTCATCATGACTGGCTACGGCACCATCGAGACCGCGGTTGAGGCCATGAAGAGGGGCGCCGAAGATTATCTGACCAAGCCTTTCGATTATGAGGCGGTGCGCAAGAAAATCGCGCGCCTGCTGGAAGTCATGGAGCTGCGCGAGCGCGTCGCCCAGCTCGAAGGCCATCTCGAGCGCCACGCCTGTTTCGAAAATATCATCGCCGTCTCGCAAGCCATGGAGCGCTTGCTCGATCGCGCCCGCCTCGCTGCGGCCACCGATGCCGCGATCCTCATCGTCGGCGAAACCGGAACCGGCAAGGAGATGCTCGCCCGCGCCATTCATCAGGCTAGCCCGCGCGCCCGCATGCCGTTCGTCGCCGTCAACAGCGGAGCCTTGCCACGCGAGCTTGTCGAAAGCGAGCTCTTCGGCTTCCGCCGCGGTGCCTTCACTGGTGCCTATGCCGATTCCCCCGGCATCTTTTCCGCCGCCTCGGGAGGCACGGTTTTCTTGGACGAAATCGGCGAGATGCCCAAGGACGTCCAGGTGAAGCTTCTCCGCGTGCTGCAGGAAGGCGAGCTGCGTCCCGTGGGCAGCGCCAGGTCGCTCCATGTCGACGTGCGCGTCGTCTCGGCCACCAATCGCCCGCTGCCCGAGCTGCGTGGCGGCGCGCTGCGCGAGGATTTGTATTTCCGCGTTGCCACGGTCGTCTTGCAGGTGCCTCCGCTGCGGACGCGGCCGGAAGACATTCTGGTTCTGGCGCAGCACTTCGCCGGCCGGCTCGCGCGCAGATACGGCCGCGAGATTTCTCTGTCCCGCTGCGCGTTGGAGTTGCTGTTGGGTTATCCGTTTCCGGGCAACGTGCGCGAGCTCGAAAGCCTGATCGAAAGCGCCTCCGCGTTGTCCGCCGATAACCCGCAATCCATCACCGGCAAGGACCTCAGTCCTTTGCTCAGCCCCGGCGCCGCGGAGATCGGCCCCGCCCAGGCCTCGAATCCTCCGGTTTCCATGGAGCAAATGGAGCGGCTGGCCATTCAGCAGGCCTTGCGAGTGGCGGACGGTAACCGCACCAAAGCCGCATCGTTGCTTGGTATTTCGCGCGATACGTTGTATCGCAAATTACGCCAGTATAATGGCTGATGGGCCGTACGAAAATCGTACGGCCCTTGCATTGCCCGGCGCGCCGCTGCTCGTCGGACTGAATAAACGCGGAGGACTTTCGGATGGCGTCTGACGTGCACTCTTCCTGGCGAATGCTGGGTGGACGTACGCAACTTCTGCTCTGGATCGCTGCGGCAGCGATTGCCTCCGCCGCGCTGGCCGCCATTTTGGTTTGGGAACGCCGGCCTGCTGCCGTGCGGCACGCTCTCTATTTCTCCGGTGACGCCCAGCACGGCGCCGCGCTGTTTTTCGGAGAAAAGCAATGCTCCAGTTGCCACTCCATCGACGGCTCCGGCGGCCACACCGCGCCGGATCTTTCCGCGGAGCGTCCCGGCACGCCGCCCGTGGGCTGGCTGGCGATCAAGCTGTGGAGCCACGCCCCGGCCATGTCACGCCGGGTCGGCCGCAACTCTTATCCGCGGTTGACCTCCCAGGACATGGCGGACATGCTCGCGTTCCTCTATCGGGCCGCCAATGCCGGCCATCCTGGCGACGCGGCCTCCGGCCGGAAAGTCTTCCACGAGAAAGGCTGCGCCACCTGCCATTCCGTGCGATCGATAGGCGGGAAGTCCGCACCCGAACTGTCGGATGCCGCTACCGGCCCCGATGAATGGATGCGCGCGATGTGGAATCACACCCAGTCGATGGTCGCGCCGATTGCCAAAGCCCTCGGACACTGGCCCGAGTTCACCGGCAGCGAGATGAACGATCTGGTCGCCTACGTTGGAGAAAAGAACCCCTCCGCGCACGCGCCGGAGAACGCCGGCGACGCCGGCCGCGGCTGGAAGGTATTTCAGGCCCGCTGTATCCGGTGCCACTCCGTGGAAGGACACGGCGGCGAGTTGGGTCCGGGGCTGGGGCCGGAGCACGATCTCCCGCTCACCACCGCGGCCTTTGCCAGCGTGCTCTGGAATCACGCGCCCGCCATGCTGCGGCTGGGACGCGAGAACGGCATCGCGCCGCCGACGCTTCAGCGCGACGAAATGGCCGACCTCACGGCCTTCCTCGCCAGCCTGCGATACGTCGAGCCCACCGGCTCCCCCTTCGTCGGCGAGCAGGTATTCACACTGCGCGGCTGTGCGCAGTGCCACGGACCGGAGGCGGAGGGTACCCGATTGGGACCACGCCTGCGTGCCGGCAGCGATGCCTACACCGCCGTTACGTTTACCGCCGGCCTCTGGAAGCACGGCCCCCAAATGATGGATCGCGTCGAAAAGATGGGCATTTCGTGGCCGGCCCTGGAGGCCACCGACATCGGCGACCTGGTCGCCTTTCTGAACGCGCCGCAAACCCAGAAGTGACGGATCGGCGCCGATCCGCGGCGCAACCGCAAGGCGTCGATCACACTTTGCTTCGCGTCGCGCGCCAGGCCATCAGCAGCAGAAAGAGTCCGAAGACCAGCATGCACGCGCCGGAGTACAAATTGACGTTGGCGGTAGTAAGCGCGGCGCGCGTGTCCGGCGCGAAGACGCCCATCCCCAGCAGGATGAGGCCGAGCAGAACAAAGAACCAGCCCGAAGGCACTCTCAGGTCCATATCACCTAAACCAAATATTGAGGATGACGAGTAATATCACTACCGTAACAGCCAGCGGCGCGGGCCGTTGGTACCACTTCGCGTTCTCGTCGCGTGGAACTTTGGTGAGGCCGTAGACCAGACCTTCCATTTCCTTGTCCGGACGCGGCGTAGTCACCATGCTGACCGCGACGGAGATGACGAAACTGGTCGTGAACGCGATGATGGCGATCCAGAAGTTCTGCGCCATTTGCGACGGGAACGTATGGAGATGGGCGATCCAGCCGCCCTTGCCCTCCGCGACCGTGGACGAAAGCGTCAGGATCGCCGCGGCAGTGCCGAGGCTCAATCCCGCGAAGGCGCCGTTCGCCGTGGCGCGCTTCCAAAACATGCCCAAAAGGAACGTGGCGAACAACGGCGCGTTCACGACACCGAAGACAAGCTGCAGCAAATCCATCAGGTTGTTGTAGCGCGTGGCCAGGTAAGCGGCGCCGATGGACAATATCACGCCCGCCACGGTGGTGACGCGGCCCACCGTCAGGTAGTGCCGGTCGGGCGCGCCGGGACGAATGTAGCTCTGATAGATGTCATACGTGAACACCGTGTTGAATGCCGTGACATTGCCCGCCATGCCGGACATGAAGGAAGCCATCAGGCCGGTCAGGCCAACGCCCAACATGCCCGCCGGATAGAATTGGGCCATCAGGGTGGTCAGGGCCTGGTCGTAGTCGGGGCCGCCGGTGGCTTTCAGAGGAAAGGCGTAACCGAGGTTCATCTTCGAAAGAGCCAGCGCGGCGATACCGGGCATGATGACGATGAAGGGCAAAATCATCTTAGGCAGGGTGCCGATCAGCGGGGTGCGGCGGGCTGCCGACATCGAGTCGGCGGCCATGGCGCGCTGGACCACCAGAAAGTTGGTGCACCAGTAACCGAACGAGAGCACGAAGCCCAGGCCCGCAATCATGCCGAAGAGTTCGACCCCCATGGGGTTCTCCGTGGGGCTGCCCATGTACCGCCAGGCGTGCACCATATTTGGCTGGAGGCGGCCCACCATTCCCTGCCAGCCTCCGGCCTTACTGACCGCCAGAATGGCCAATGGCGCGAACCCCGTTACGATCAGGAGAAACTGCAGGACCTCATTATATATGGCGCTGGTGAGGCCGCCGAGGAAAGTATACGCCAGCACGATGGCCGCCGAAGCCAGCACGGAAATCGTGAAACTCCATCCCAGCACCAGTTGCAGCAACAGCCCCAGGGCGTACATGGAGATGCCCGAGGCCAGGATGGTCATGACCGCGAAGGAGAAGGCGTTGAAGGCGCGGGTCTTTTCGTCGAACCGCATCTTCAGGTATTCCGGTACCGAACGGGCCTTGCTGCCGTAATAGAAAGGCATCATGAAAATGCCCATGAACAGCATGGCGGGGATGGCTCCGAGCCAATAGAAATGGGCGGTCATGATGCCGTACTTGGCGCCCGAAGCGGCCATGCCGATAAGTTCCACCGCGCCTAGATTGGCCGCGATGAACGCCAGGCTGGTGATCCAGACCGGGACCGAACGCCCGGACGTGAGGAAGTCGCCGCTGGAGGAGATCCCTTTGCGGAGCCTCCAACCGATGCCTAAGACAAAGGCGAAATACAGTACGAGGATGACGTAATCTACCGCAGCGAGTTTCACTGATAGAGCCTTTGCAGTCTCCGAGGGAATTTGAAGCCCCTAAGTTTAGCGCGCGGAATCGCCAAAAGCAAAGGTTGCCGAGCGCGCCGGCAGCCGTATCGGAAGTACTGCGAACCAGCCGGCGCCGCGGAGCGGGTGCAGGGCGATTAGACGGCCCAGGTTGCGCTCCACTTGCGCACCGCGGGATCGACCGGTGCCATCCCGCGCGGCAGGATTACGGAAGCGGGAGCCGGTCCCGGTTCCCGTTCGAAGTGGATCTGCCATCCGCGTTTCCGCCCGAGCGGCTCCAGCCGCATCGAGATCCGGCCAAAGCGAGTAGGCGATCCCGAAATCGCGAACGGCTCGCCTGCCGCGAGTTCCGGTTCGCCGATGCCCGCCAGTAGCCGGAGCGATTGGCCGTCTTCGAGTGCCAGCATGTGGCGCAGATAAAGCACGCATTCCGCGCTTGCCCAGTTGTGGGGCATGTCGCCCACGTAGTTCGCCGCCAGCGACCCTCGGAGCGGTTGTTCCTCCCGCCAGCAGTAGAGCGGCGTGGCATGGTTCAGGAAGCCGGTAAAGGTGGTCCGCGCCCAGTCTTCCAGCCCCGCCCAGAGATACACGTGGGCCACGAACGCAGCCGCATAGTTCCACGTGCCCTCGTGCGGCAGCCATCCGGTTTCGGCCGGCATGTCTTCCTGGGTGCACGCCTGCATCAGCGCGATGTGGCCTTTCACCACCGGGTCGTCTTTATCGAACGCCAGGCCGGGGTAGATGGCGTGCGACATCGCCCACTGCGCCACCTGCGGCTGCGGGCGGTCCCATGGGTCGGCCGCGTTCCATTGCGGGTCGTTCTTCATCAGCATGGGCAGGTAATCGAAGCCCGCGGAGTGGCGGCGCATTTCCTGCCGGGCCGCGGCTCGGAACGCGGCGTCGAGTTCGCGATGGAAGCGGACAACCGGTTCGAAGCCCGAAAGCTTCAACCTGGCGGCGGCCTGTTCCACGGCTTGCAACCCGGCCAGCACCCAGACGGTGTTGGTGAACTCGTCCCGCAGCCCGCCCAGTCCGCCATCGCCCATCCCCTTTGGGAGCAAGCCGTAGCGGCCGGATGCGCTGCCCTCCTGAGCGGCTTTGGCGCACAGCCCTCGCAAAAAATCGACCCCGCGCAGCACGTTGGCCTGCATCGCGCGGAAATAGGTCCAGTCCTGGCTTAACTCGGCCTGCCGCACCAGGGTAAACATGGCGATGGCGGTGTCTTTCCAGTGCGCGCGGCCCGCGCCGGCAAAGATGCCGCCGTCCTTCTCCTGCAGCGCCCAGGTCGTTTCCAGCCCCTGCTGCGCCTCCCGGTCGTAGCCCAGGTAGCGCGCCGCCTCGAGGATAAAGTTCCCGTCCACCACCCACAGGCCGCGGTAAACCGTGGGCCCCACCTGGAAGGTGAGCCGGCCATTCTTCCGCTCGCGGGCTTGCAGCAGGTTGCGCGCGCACGCCGACAGAAACTCGTCATAGCGGCCCGGCACGCGCCATTGCACGGGCTCGGCGAAGGGCCGCCACGCGCGCCAGAACTCCCTGGCTTCGGCCAGCAGCGCGTCCGGCTCCGCCAGCCCGGCGGCGATCTTTTCGAGCGGCTGCCCTTCCTGCGGAAAACGGAAGAACTGTTGAAGCGGCTCATCCGCGCGGGCCGGCCCCGGCTTTCCCTGCAGCACCCATTCGACGCCCGTATCGGAGAGCCCCAAACACGGCTGGTCGCTTGCGAACAGCAGCCCTCCGCCATCGCCATCGAGGTAGACCGCTGTTCCTTCGCTCCTTACCGCGCGGCGCGACTTGACTGCGACTACCGGCGCCGCGTGCACCGTTCGGCGCGTTCGGGGGCGAATCTCAACCATGACGTTATCGACCCGTCCCTCCGATGCGCGGTTGGTGGCGAAGGCGATCAGGTGCAGAAACGCTTCGGCGCGGTCGATCCGGGTATGAACGATGGGGACGGCCGGCGACTCCAATTCCTGCCGCGCCACCACATCCGGCTCGACGCCGGTCACCGAAAAGCCGACCACGGTCTCGAAGCGGCCGCGCGCGAAGCCGTAGCGCAGTTCGCCGCGCTCGCCCACCAGGCTCTTCGCCGGGTCGTCCGGAAAGCAGAAGGCCGTCTGCCCGGAAAGCGGTGCGTACCGGAAGTCGACCGGAGTGGCGGATTGGCCGGCAGCCGCGGCCGTGGCGTCGAGAGCAACGCCGAGTCCGGCGCCCGAGCGCGACAGGAACTGGCGGCGATTCCACTGGGGCATACAGTTTACAGTTTACAGTTTTCAGTTCAAGACCGCTCCCCGAGAGGCCAAAAAATCAAATCGCAGGCCAAAGGCCTACTCCACAGGATCGGCAAATGCACTGGAACCTTCGTGGAGTAGGCGTTTACGCCTGCGCTTTCTTGGTTGCAGCCGGCTTTTTCGGTTGACGTCGGAAAGTTCGGGCGTGACATAGGCGCGCTTGAAAGCTCACTGACGACTGATAACTGATACCTGAAAACTCAGATTTCTTCCGTCGATTCCGGCGCCGGCAGCTTATCGTTCTCGCCGGCTGCCCAGACATACAGCGTGGGCAGCAGGAAGATGTTCATGGCCATGGCCACCATCAGGCCGCCCACGATCACGATGGCGAAGGGGCGTTGGGAGTCCGAGCCGATGGCATGCGATGTGGCCGCCGGCACCAGGCCGAGGGTGGCCACCAGCGTGGTCATCATGATGGGCCGCAGCCGCTGCACCGCGCCTTCCACCGCGGCGTCGACGATGACATTGCCGCGCGCCCGCAACTGGTTGATGTATTCCAGCATAATCACGCCCGTTTGCACGCACACGCCGACCAGGGCCAGAAAACCCACGCCCGAAGAAACCGACATGCGGTTATGCGTGAGCAGCAGGGCCAGCAGACCGCCCAGCGGCGCCATCGCCATGTTGGCCAGCATCAGCGACGCCCATTTGAAGGACCCGAACATGGTGTAGAGAATCACCAGGATCACCATAATGGTGATGGGCAGCACGATCATGAGCCGCTTCTGCGAGCGCTGCTGGCTCGCATATTCGCCCGCCCAGTCCACTTTGTATCCTTCCGGAAGCTTGACCGTTTTCCTGACCTTGGCGATGGCCTCTTCCACCGTGCTCCCCAGGTCGCGTCCCCGCACGCTGTACTTCAGAGCCACATAGCGCTGGTTCGCTTCGCGGTAGATTTCCGAAGCGCCGTCCAGCGTTTCCACCTGACAAAGTTGCGCCAGCGAAACGCGTTCGCCGGTCGGCGCCAGCAGGCGAATCTGGTCGATGGCCTCGCGGGTATCGCGAAAATGGGGCTGGTAGCGCGCCACCAGATCGAAGCGCATCTCGCCCTGCAGTACCTGGGTGAGCGCGTTTCCGCCCACCGCCGTCTGGATGGCGTCCTGCACGTCGGCCACGTTGATTCCGTAGCGCGCCGCCGCCACGCGGTCCACGGTGTAATTCAGATTGGGCTGGCCGATTACCCGGAACATGCCCAGATCCTGGACGCCCTTGATGTTGCGCATCACGTTCAGAATCCGGTCGCCGGTGGCTTCCAGCGTGCGTAGATCGTCACCGTAAATCTTGATGGCCAGTTCACCCTTCACTCCGCTGACGGCTTCTTCCATGTTGTCGGCAATAGGCTGGGAGAAGTTCCACAGCACGCCCGGCAGTTTCTCCACCTCGCGATCGATGGCCGCGATCAGCGCTTCCTTGTCTTTATGGAACACGGGGCGCCATCGGTCCTTGGGCTTGAGATCCACGAAGTACTCGGTATTAAAGAAGCCGGTGGTGTCGGTGCCGTCGTCGGGTCTGCCCACCTGCGACACCACTTGCGTAACCTCCGGAAACGAGGCGAACGTATCCCGCGCCTCGTTCATCAGGCGTGTGCCCTCGGTGGGACCGGTCGAAGGCGCCAGCGTACCGCGGGCCCAGATGGCGCCTTCGTCCAGGTGCGGCAGAAATTCAGAACCGATGATGCCGCTGCCGATCAGGTAGGCGCTGGCCGTCACGCAGGCCAGCGCAATCCCCACCGTCAACCAACGCGCCCGAATGGCGAAGCGCACCGCGTGCCGGTACATTTCTGTAAACAGGATCATGACCGGGTTGTGCCACTCGCGCGTCTGGCGGCGAAACAGGAAGCTGCACAGCGTCGGCGCCAGCAGAATCGAAAACACCAGCGCGCCGAGCAGCGCGAACGCGACCGTCCAGGCCATCGGTTTGAACAGGCGCCCCTCCACGCTCTGCAGCGTGAAGATGGGCAGGTAAGAGGTGATGATGATGCCGATGGCGTAAAACACCGGACGCTGCACCTCGTGCGCCGATTCGCGGATCTGCTCCATGGCCGTGCGGTGGTTGCCCTGGCGGCCCAGGTGGAGCACGATGTTTTCCACCATCACCACCGCGCCTGCCTCCACCATCCCGAAATCGAGAGCGCCCAGCGACAGCAGGTTCGCCGGAATGTGCCGCAGGTCGAGACAGATGGCGGCGAAAAGCAGGGAGAAGGGAATCGTCACCGCTACAATCAGCGCGCCGCGCACATTGCCCAGGAACAGGAACAGGATGACCACGACCAAGATGATGCCTTCGCCAAGGTTATGCAGCACGGTATGGGTGGTGAGCTCCAGCAGGGTGCTGCGGTCGAGGAAGGGAACCACCTTCACCCCGTGCGGCAGAATCTCCGTGTTCAGCTCATTCACCTTGGTATGAATGTCTTTCAGCACCTGGTCGGAATCGGCGCCTTTTCGCAGCAGCACGATGCCTTCGACCACGTCGTCGTTGTCCAGCACCTTGCCGTCGGCGCGGTGAATCGCTTTGCCGATCCGTCCCAGCCGGATCTTGGGACCCTGTTCCACGGTGGCGATGTCGGAAATGCGGACCGGCGTGCCGTTCTGCGTCTTTACCACAATCTTGTCGATGTCGCCAACAGACCGCACCAGGCCCACCTGCCGCACGTTCACCTGCTGCAGTCCTTCTTCGATGAAGCTGCCGCCGGCATTGACGTTGTTATTGGCCAACTGCTGCTCCACCTGCCCGATGCTTAAGCCGTAATCGACCAGCTTGTCGGGATCGATACGCACCTGGTATTCCTTGATGATGCCGCCGAAGCTGGCCACGTCCACCACGTTGGGAACGGATTTGAACTGCTTTTCCAGCACCCAATCTTCCAGCGCCTTCAACTCCATCAGGTCGTACTTGGGGTTGGTGCTGTGCAGCGTGTACCAGTAGATCTGCCCAACCGGACTCCAGTCGGTGCCCATCTGCGGCTGCAAATTGGCCGGCAGGGTGACTTCCGACATGCGCTCCAAAACCTTGGCGCGGTTCCAGTCGTTGTCGGAATCGTCGTCGAAAACCAGCATCAGGCTGGAGAGGCCGAACAGCGAAGTGGAGCGCAGGTGCTCCAGGTGGGGCAAGCCGTTCATCACGATCTCGAGCGGAATGGTAACCTGCTGCTCCACTTCCTCGGCCGCGCGCCCGGGCCATTGGGTGATGACCTGCACGTAGTTGTTGGCCACATCCGGGTAGGCCTCAATGGGCAGGTTTTCAAAAGAGATGACGCCCCAGACAAACAGCACGATGGCAAGCGCCACCACCAGCAGACGGTTATTGAGAGCGAAATCTACCAGGCCGCGGATCATGTCGTCGTCTCGTTACTGTTCCACCGTACTCTGCAGCACCAGCGCGTTGGTCACCACCCGCTGCCCCGGCTGGATGCCGTTCACTACCTGCAGGTCGCCGGGCAGCATGCGGCCGCCCGTCACACCCACCCGCTCGAAGCGGCCGCCATCGGCCGGCACGTACACCCAGTCGCGGTCGTGAAGGTGCAGCACCGCCGCGGCCGGTACGGTGGCCTCCACTTGCGTCTGCGGGCTGTGGAAGGTCGCGGTCACGAACATGCCCATGCGCATCAGTCCGCCCTGGTTTGCCACTTCCAGGCGTACCTTGGCCGTTCGAAGATTGGGATCGAGGATCGGTCCGATATTGTCGATCCGCCCGCGCAGCGCCATCTTCGGATAGGCGTTCAGGCGAATATCGGTGTACTCGCCCATCTTCACGAACGAAAGATTGTTTTCGTAAACGTCGCATACGATCCAGACGTGGGTCAGGTCGGAAATGGTGAACGCGTTGGGCGAGGCCAGCCCCTGCGTGCCGGAGGCCGCGGTCACCTGCTGGTCGGTGATGACGCCGGTGATGGGTGCGAAGATATCCACGATCGGCGTGGGGTGGGCGGGGTCGGCGCCCAACACTTTGATTCGTTCGAGCGCGGTCTCCACCGTCACTTTAGCCTTGGCCTCGGTATCCTGCGCCACTTCCAGATCTTTTTGCGCAATGGCGCCCTGGTCGAACAGCAGCTTGGAGCGGTCCAGTTGGGCGCGGGCCAGCACGTCGTCGGCAACCGCCTGCCGGTAATCGGAAAACGCCTGCGCGATGTCCGGGCTCTGCACTTTCATGAGGAGTTGGCCCTTGCCGACGGTATCGCCCAGCTTGGCGTGGATTTCGAGAATGCGGCCCGTAGCCAGCGTGATCACCGGCACGTTGCGCGATATGTCCGGCATCACTACGCCGGTCACATCCAGCGTGGGCGCCACATCGATCCGGCCGGCTTCGGCCAGCGGAAACTGGCCGGGATGGTCCACTTTCACGATATTGACGTCGGCTTCGCGCTCCACCTGGGTGGGCGGCGGCGCGCCGGCGGAAGCATCGTCCGTCTTGGCAGCCCTGGCGCCGCAGCCCGTCAGCATCAAGCTCAAAATCGTTAGCGAAAGACCAATCGGCAGAAGAGAAGTTTTCATTGGATCGCCTCGCGGCCCACCGCCAGGTTCAATTGACTCGCGGCGGTCAGGTACGAACCGATCAGATTGAGATAGGCCACCTGGATGGCGCGGTAATCGCGCTGCGCATCCAGAAAAT
>Ga0182014_10000567_pt1 | contig 49341 bp, 55 predicted proteins | sample 612S2DmetaG_FD_120489 | JGI IMG/M metagenome (GOLD analysis project Ga0182014, IMG submission 120489) | Permafrost microbial communities from Stordalen Mire, Sweden - 612S2D metaG | ecosystem: Environmental > Terrestrial > Soil > Wetlands > Permafrost | place: Sweden: Stordalen | collected... | reverse complement strand
GACCGCCGCCGCCGAAGCTAATGCGCGCACCGCGTTCTCGTCCGCTTCGCTGAACGCCGGTCGTTTTGTCGGTTCGGTGAGGTAGAGGCTGCCGAACGTGGTCTGGCGAATGGTGATCGGCACTCCGAGCAGGGCCCCCATCGGGGGGTGGTGGTCGGGAAATCCGATCGCGGCCGGATGCGCGGCCAGATCGTCTAGTCGCAGCGACTCGGGTTCGTTGAGCATGGCGCCCAGGATGCCTTTGCCGGCCGGAAGGCGACCGATCTGACTCACGGTCGCGTCGTCCATTCCCGCGTGCAGGAACGAGATCAGGTTACCGTCGGGACCCCGGACACCCAGCGCACCATAGCGGGCCCCGGTTAATTCCATTGCCGCAGTGACGATCCGATTCAGCGTCGCGTCAAGGTCGAGATCCGAGGTGAGCCCGATGATCACCTGGACAAGCAGCTCCGTCTGCTCGCGGGCGGCCGACAGATCGTCCAGTTGTGCATGTATTTGACCGATCAATCCACGATCGTGGGAAAGCCCTGAACCGGGAGGCTGGGGTTCCAACGTCAAAACCGATCCGCGAAGAGCAATCGGCATCCCGAAAGGGAGCTGCCCCTTTCGGAGCTCGTGATAGTTACGCGGACGGTGGCGCCTCTGGGCGTAGCGTCCTGCGGAACGGCAATCATTCCCGGCAACGGGATTTGAGTGAACTATTCGTTTGCGGGGGGCCCCCGATGGCGGTCAGGTCGACAAGCAACAGAATCAGGCGACGGGGCATGGCGCTCTCCAGCTTCAGACGGCGAACACGTCGGGCGCGACGCGGGAGCGCCTAGAAATCTCGCGGCAGTGAACGGCGAAACCCCATCCCGACCAGCTGATTTTCCAGCGCGCCCACCGTAACATGGTTCGCCAAAATGGAGTTAGGCGACCGCAATACATCCGGCCTCTTTGCGCAGCCGCAAGGTGCGCTGGCGCCTGGGCATGCTTCCGCAAACTACACGGCTTCATCGGCGTGAACGGACTGGCCGCCCTGGCGGTCGGCTGAACCACCCGCACCACCCGCAGGCAGGCCGCCTCAGCATTCCTGAACGCTCAAAACCGTCAGTTCGCCAGACTCCGTCGCCGACGACAGCCCAACCCATACGCCCGACCCCGGGGTAACCGTCGGCCCCGCCGAACCCGCGAATAGGCAATTCAGACCCACGCTCCTAGGGATGACTCGAGTCAGGAAATGCACGGTGAGTGTAGCCAGCTAGGCGCGCGAAATGGCCGGATTCGTGACTGCCCACGGCCTGACGGTCACGCTGGCGTGTCCCCCGCAAGCGGGAGGTGCACCTCGTCCGATAACACCTCGACCGGCACATCGTCGGCCCAGGGCTGCCGGGTCACCATGTCGGCAACCTTGACCAGCCCATGCTCGAACTCGCCGGTAGCGGCATCCACCAGCCGGTAGGCCTGCGTCTGCCGGTGGATTGGCTGCGCGTCGAGTAGCACCACGCGGACCTCGCCTGGCTCGAACCGGCAGCGCCGCTGCATCGCGGCGATCAGTTGCTCGTTGTGCATGTGGCCGTCGCCGAAATTCCACCCGATGGCGGTGCTGCAGAGCCGCTCTCCGTCAGTGAGGACGTAGTCGTCCTCGTTCTGGCCGGCCATCGCCCGATGCGCCAAAGTAAACAGCGCTCGGCCGTGAGTGTTCATGGCGCGGAACGCATATCCGAGGTACATCCCGGTCTGCGCCTGCTCCTCGCCGAAATACCGTGCCAGCTGGGCCTCCGGCATGCTGGCGATCGAGACGATGTTGTGCTTGATCTTCTTCTCCGCCGATCCCTTGATGCACCACAGCGTGGTGTCCCAGTTGCCGGCGTAATAGCGCATGGCGGGCAAAAACGAGATCTTGCGCGGGAATAGGTTCCCCGCGATCACAATTCCGGCGACGAAGGCGATGAAAATCGCCACCGGTACAGGGTTTTTCAAGGCACCAAGACCCTGATGGGCATGGCCGACGAACAGCGACAGCACGCCGAAGATCATGAAGACGTTCCACTCCAGCGGCGCCCCCATCGGGATGGCAGTCAGGATCCCGAGATGGAAGATCACCATGATCGTCGCGGCCACTGCGGTGGGCCAGCCTCCGTGCGAGAAGAACAACGCAATGGGCACACACATCTCGACGAATGTGCTCACATGGGCGAAGAGCCGCGATAAACCTCCGGGCCGCAGGTCGTCCGGGAACTTCTCGAAGAACAACCGCTTGATGAAGCGTGGCCGGAACACCGGGCTGTTCGACATCATCGTCGACATCACGAACGGGAAGTGCTTGTTTAGCTTCGAGGTCGCCGCACCCATCCAGATGACCACGAACACCAACTTGGCGGCGACGATCATGTCGACACCGCCGAACAGGAACGTCGCCGTCAGCGTCGCATAGACCTCGCCGCGGGCGGCCAGAAAGATCACCTTGTCCCGCAACCCCAAAACCCCGAGCAGTACCAGGATCAGCACCACCCGCCACTCGGGCAGCAGCCCGACGTGGGTGCCCAGCTCCGGCACCGGGCCAGTCCCGTCCGCAAACAGCGTGCCGAATATCGTCGCCAGTAGCGCCGCGTACAACGCGACATCCAGCAGGGTGCGGCCGGTGCCCTTGGTCATCGGGACGCGATTCGGCCACGGTGGCAACCGGATGGTGTCGGGCCGCATCCAATACAGGACCGAACCAATCGGCGGGTAGAACCGGTTGTTCAACGGCCCGAAGCCACAGCCCAAACCGATCACCTCGAACAGCATGGTGTAGAGCACGACCTTTTGAAACACGATCGGCTCTGCGTACCAGGACGTGGCATACGCCAACCCGTCGATGCCTCTGGTCGCCAGCGCGGCGAATAGCCACCCGCCCAGGATGTACAGCAGGATTTTCACCACGTAGAACAGGTGCATCACCACCGGCGTGCCAAAGCCCACCTCGGCCCAGTGTTGGGCCATCGGGCGGATCTTTTCGCTGCGCGTGCCCTTGCTCCACTCGGCGACGTCGATCTGTGGCAAGTCGGGCTTCAGAAATCCCATGGTCCATAGACTAGGACCCGTTGCGGCCCTCCACAGGCTCAGCCACGAATTCTTTGCCGGTGCGTTTATGGCCCCCCGGCTTATCTACGGGCCAGCGCCCTTTGCTCGGGACCCGAGTAGGCGCTCAGCGGCCGGATCAAGGAATTGGATGACGCCTGCTCCATGACGTGGGCGGTCCACCCAGTGATCCTGCTCATCACGAAGATCGGTGTGAAGCAGGCAATATCGAATCCCATCAGGTAATACACGGGGCCGGTCGGGAAATCGAGATTGGGCAAGATGGTGGTGGCCTCGAACATCTCGGCTTCCAGGATGTTGTAGATGTCCAGCCAACGCTGGCCATCACGAACGGCGGCGACGCTGTTCAACGCCTGCTTCATCGTCGGAACCCGGGAGTCGCCCTGCTTGTAGACCCGGTGCCCGAATCCCATGATTTTCTCCTTGCGAGCCAGCTTGCCGCCCAACCAATCCCGCGCGTTCTTCGGATCGCCGATTTCGATCATGTCGTGCATGACGGCCTCATTGGCGCCGCCGTGCAGCTGCCCCTTGAGTGCACCGATCGCTCCGGTCACCGCACTGTAGATGTCCGACTGGGTCGAGGTCACCACCCGCGCCGCAAACGTGGACGCGTTGAAACCGTGTTCGGCGTAAAGAATCATCGACTGCTCGAACGCCTTCACGATGGCCGGTTCGGGCACCTCGCCGAAGCACATCCGCAGGAAGTTCTCGCTGTACCCCAGCCCACTGTTCGGTGCGATCGGAGCCAGTCCGCGACGGCGGCGCATATCCACCGCGACGATCGTCGGCAACACCGCGAGCATGCGCAGCGACTTGGCCCGGTTGGCCTGTTCTTCGGGGTTGTCCTCTTCGGAATCCTCAGCGCCCAGAAAGCTGATAGCCGTACGCACCACATCCATCGGATGGCAGTTGTCGGGCAGCTTGGCCAACAACGACAGCATCGACCGGTCCAGCCGCCGGTTGGCGCGCTCCCGCTGGGTGAACAGCGCCAGCTCCTGGTCGGTGGGTAGCTCACCACGCCACAGCAGGAAGGCGACTTCCTCGAAGCTGCAGCGCGCGGCAAGGTCCTGTACCGGGTATCCGCGGTAGGTCAGCGAATTGGTTTCCGGTACCACCTTGGAGATGGCGGTGGTGTCCACCACCACGCCGGCTAGACCCTTTTTGATCTCGGGTTTTGCCCGATTTTCAGTGGTCGGCGCGGCCATGGTTCGTCTCCTCCAGCGTGAAGTTATAGGTCTCAGTGTCGAAATCGTTGTAGTCGGCGTAGCGCAGCAGCCGGTAGAGTCCGCTGCGGTGCTGCATTCGATCCAGCAATCCGGATTGTGTTCCTGCCGAATCAATTTCGCGTAGTCCCGCTTCAATGGCGAACATCGCCAGCCGCAGCGTCGTGACCGGATAGATGACGGCGTTGTAGCCGATGGCGCCCAGTTGGCTGGCCGTCAGCAACGCCGACTTGCCGAACTCGGTCATGTTGGCCAGCAGTGGGATGTCGACCGCAGCGCGGAAGCGCTCGAAGTCGGCCACCTCGGCGAGCGCCTCGGTGAAGATCATGTCGGCACCGGCATCGGCGTAGGCGTGGGCACGGTCGATCGCGGCTGACACACCCTCGACACCCGCCGCGTCGGTGCGAGCGCAGATGATGAAGTTGGGGTCACACCGCGCGGATACCGCTGCGCGCAAACGCTTTACCATGTCCGCGGTCGAAACGACGCACTTACCGTCGAGGTGGCCGCACCGCTTCGGGTTGACCTGATCCTCCAGGTGGCATCCGGCCAGTCCGGCATCCTCCAGCATCGCCACGGTACGCGCGGCGTTCAGCGGCTCACCGAATCCGGTGTCGGCGTCGATCAACGTGGGCAGATCGGTGGCCCCGGCGATCTGGGCGCCGCGCGTCGCAACCTCAGTCAGTGTCGTCAGCCCGATGTCCGGCAGCCCGAGGTCGGCCGACAGCGCTGCGCCGGACACATAAACTCCCTCGAAGCCGACCTCCGCGACCGCCTTGGCGACCAGCGGTGAAAAAGCTCCCGGAAGTCGCTGCAGCCGGCCGGAATCCAGGCCGGCGCGCAGTGCGGCGCGTTTGGCTGCGGCGCTGGACGACGCCCCGATCAGGCCGCTCACCGGAAAATCCCCGATGGAATCGCTGGCGCCTTATCCAGTACCCGTGGGTCGACCAACACATTGAGCGCACCCAGGGCGCCGCCCTTGAGGTCGGCAAGGGAGTCGACAGTAGACAGGAACCTTTGCTGTTCAATGGATTCCACGACATCCTCGGCGAGCTCGGTGAACTTCTGCACGTACTGACGGCGCGCGAACGGTCGGGCGCCAAGCGGGTGGGCATCGGCCACCGCAAGTTCCTCGGAGATCACCTCACCGCTCTTGAGCGTCACCTCCGCACGTGCCCCGAACGCCTTCTCCGCCGGATCGGCCGAGTGATAGCGGCGGGTCCACTCCGGGTCCTCGACGGTGGAGATCTTCTGCCACAGTTCGACGGTGTCGGGCCGGTGCGCCCGCTCGGGAGCGTAGGACCGTTCATGGTGCCAGCTCCCGTCTTGCAAAGCGACGGCGAAGATGTACGGCAGCGAGTGATCGAGGGTCTCCCGCGACGCGTCCGGGTCGAACTTCTGTGGGTCGCCGGAGCCGGTTCCGATCACGAAGTGGGTGTGGTGGCTGGTGTACAGCACGATCGTCGCGATCTGATCGAGGTCGCCGATCCGCTCACGCAGCCGCCGGGCCAGGTCGATCGGCGCTTGGCTCTGATACTCCGCGGAGTGCTCCTTGGTGTAGCTGTCCAGGATGGCGCGCTTGGGCTCGCCGGGCGTGGGCAGCGGCACCTGGTATTCGCGCTCTGACCCACCGAGGAGCCAGGCGATCACACCGTCCTCGCCCTCCCAGATCGGCGCCGGCGATCCCTCACCGCGCATCGCCCGGTCGACCGCCTCGATGGCGATCTTTCCGGCGAACGCAGGCGCATACGCCTTCCAGCTGGAGATCAGCCCTTTACGGGATTGCCGAGTGGCAGTGGTCAGGTGCAGTGCCTGCCCGACCGCCTGATAGATCGTCTCGGCGTCCAGTCGCAGCATGGTCCCGATACCGGCCGCCACCGACGGGCCGAGATGAGCAATGTGGTCGATCTTGAACTCGTGCAGGGACATTCCCTTAACCAGATCGATCTGGATCTCGTACGCGGTCGCCAGACCACGGATCAGGTCGGAGCCACGCACGCCGAGCTGCTGGGCGACCGCAACGAGCGGGGGGATGTTGTCACCGGGATGGGAATACTCAGCGGCCAGAAACGTGTCGTGGAAATCAAGCTCGCGCACCGCGACACCGTTGGCCCAGGCCGCCCATTCCGCCGAATAGCTGCCGTCAACGCCGAAGACCCTCGCACCCTGGCGCGCGCGGTGGGCCAGCGCCTGCTGACGGGCCACCGTGACCGGTCGGCGCAGCACAGAAGCGGCGCTGACGCCGGCGTTGTCAATGATCCGGTTGAGCACCATCTCCGCGGTCGCGGGCTCGACGGCAACCGGATCGGTGGCGACTTCTGCGATCTTTGCGGCCAGGTGCTCGCCGCGTGGGAAATCGTCGGCGCTGCGCCGCATCCGGACCCTGTGCATCAACATAATCCGCACACTATGCAAAGAGGATCGATAGGTAAAGACCCTGCATATGCGTATTTATGTGTCCTCACCCGACGCGTATTGCAAACTTTGCGAACATGACGGCGAGTAGTGTGTCAGCGGTGGCGAAGATGTTCTCAGGTGCGCGGTTACGGCGGTTGCGAAACGAGCGCGGACTTACCCAAGCGGCACTGGCCCACGCCCTGGAGCTGTCCACCAGCTACGTCAATCAGCTGGAAAACGACCAACGGCCCATCACCGTCCCGGTGCTGATCGCACTCACCGAGCGCTTCGACCTGCCGGCACAGTACTTCTCCCCCGACACCGACGCCCGGTTGGTGGCGGACCTCAGCGACCTGTTCACCGAGACCGGCGCGGAACACGGGGTCACCCGCGTCCAGATCGAAGAGTTCGTTGCCCGGATGCCCGAGATCGGCCGCAGTCTGGTGACGGTCCACCGCCGTTTGAGCGATGCCACTGAAGAACTAGAGGGCTATCGATCCCGCGCGACCGCCGAGACCTCGCAGCCTCCGGAACGTCCGATGCCGTTCGAGGAGGTCCGCGATTTCTTCTACGACCGCAACAACTACATCGGTGAACTCGACGTCGCTGCCGAGCAGATGTTCGCCGAAAGCGGCTTGCACCCCGGCGAGTTGGACATCCAACTGTCCGAGCTGGTGCGGGATCGGTTCGGCATCACCGTGGTGATCGATGGCAACCTGGCGGAGACAACCAAACGCAGTTACGACGCGGAAACCAAGGTGTTGCGGGTCGCGCGCTGGCTGATGCCCGGCCAGCGGGCTTTTCAGATCGCCACCCAGCTCGCTCTGCTCAGCCAGTCAGACCTCATCGCGGCCATCGTGGCCACCGACCACCAACTCAGTGCCGAATCTCGCGGTGTAGCCCGGGTCGGTCTGGCCAACTACTTCGCCGGCGCGTTCCTGCTGCCTTATCGCGAGTTCCACCAGGCCGCAGAGGAATTGCACTATGACATCGACCTGCTGGGCAGCCGCTTCGGGGTGGGCTTCGAGACTATTTGCCATCGGCTTTCGACGCTGCAGCGCCCACAACAGCGCGGGGTCCCGTTCATCTTCGTCCGCACCGACAAGGCCGGAAACATCTCAAAACGGCAGTCGGCGACTGCATTTCATTTCAGCCGCGTGGGCGGCAGCTGTCCGCTTTGGGTGATACACGACGCGTTCGCCCAACCCGGGCGGATCGCGGTGCAGGTAGCACAAATGCCTGACGGCCGTTCGTACTTCTGGGTCGCGAAGACCATCACCCCAGAAAGGCGCGGCTATCTGGGCCAGCACAAGAGCTTCGCCATCGGCCTGGGCTGTGACCTTGCCCACGCCGACAAACTCGTCTACTCCACCGGGGTCGTCCTCGATGACCCGACCAACGCCATCCCGATCGGGGCCGGCTGCAAAATCTGCAACCGGACATCATGTGCCCAGCGCGCTTTCCCTTATCTGGGCGGGCGGGTGGTCGTCAATGAAAACACCGGCAGCAGCTTGCCTTATTCGTCCACTGAACGATCGGTTTGAACTCCGCGAATTCCACTGGAATTCGACTGCCGATGGCTCGATCGGTGTAGTTTGCTGCTCAGGTACGGAGGCAGCGCAGCCGAGGAGCGGATCATGGCAGATGTCGATTATTGCGTGGTCGGTGCGGGATTCGCGGGCCTGACGGCCGCCCTGCGGCTGCAGCAAGCCGGTCGCTCAGTGGCCTTGCTAGAGGCTCGAGACAGAGTCGGCGGCCGCACGTTCACCGTAACTCGAGACGGCGGCAGCTGGGTCGACCGTGGCGGCGCGTGGATCGGCCCGGGCCAGGACCGGGTTTATGCGCTCATGAACGAGTTCGGCGTGCCCGAGTACAAGCAGCACAACGACGGCGACGCGATGATGATCGTCGGGGGCAAAAAGCACCGTTACGGCGGCACCATCCCCTGGACAATGAGCCCGTGGGCGGTCACCAACCTTGGTCTTGGTTTGCTGGCGGTGGAGAAGATGTGCAAAACGATTCCGCGCGAAGCCCCTTGGGAAGCAAAGGACGCCGCCGAATGGGACCGGATCAGCCTGGCGGAATGGATCGACAAGAACACCATGTCAAAGCCGGCCCGAGAGATGCTGGACATGGCGCTGGCCGGCCCTTACACGTCGGCGGCCTCTGAGGTTTCGATGCTGTGGATGCTCTTTCAGATGGCGTCGGGCGGCGGACCCACCTTTGTCATTTCGGGCAAGGGCGGCTCCCAAGATGCCCGTCCCGTCGGCGGGATGGGTGCCATCTACGGCCCGATGGCGGCCACTTTGGGCGCTGGGTTGCACCTGTCCCAGCCGGTCCGGCACATCACTCAGGACGCCGACGGCGTGACGGTGCTCGCGGACGATTTGACGGTGCGGGCCCGCCGGGCGATCGTGGCGATTCCGCTGGCGATCGCCAGCTCGATCGCCTACGAGCCGACGTTGCCGGTGGACCGGGCCCTTCTGCACCAGCGCATGCCGAGTGGTGCGGTCTTCAAGATCTCGGTCGTGTACGCCGAGCCGTTCTGGCGCGCCGACGGGCTATCCGGCCAGTCCGCCGCACCGGGATCCCCCGCCACGTTGACCATCGATGCCTGCACGGACACCGGGGACCCGGGGGTTATGTGTGTCATTACCGAGGGAGTCGAAGCGCGCCGACTGGGTCAACTCGGCGAGGCCGAGCGTAAAGCAGCGGTCATTCGCGAGCTCGTGGACAGATTCGGGAGCAAGGCCAGTGCGCCGCTGGAATTCCACGAGCAGAACTGGACCACCGAGCGCTACTCCGGCGGCGGGATGATCAGCCACGCCCCCACGGGCGTGCTTACCCAATTCGGCTACACCCTGCGTGAGCCGTGCGGTCGCGTCCATTGGGCCGGCACCGAGAGCTCGGCCATCATGTGCGGGTGGGTCGACGGTGCGATCCGCTCCGGCGAGCGCGCCGCGGCCGAAGTGCTGGAGGCCGCACCCGGCGGCTGAACCGGTTAAATCACTTTGGTCCGGTCGCGTGTGGGAGAGCCGCGTAATAGGGTCGGGATACCCATGAAGAAACTCGCAACCCTAACGATCACGATCGGCGTCGCATTCACAGCAATGCCGATCGCGCACGCCGACAACAACTGGATTGCCATGGTGATGTCGGATTCCACTGGGCGTATCTCGATCGCGAACACTGGCTCAGCCAGCCAAACCGCCGCCGAGCAGGCGGCGATGAAGGCGTGTCGCGCGACAATCAGCGACTGTCGTCTGCTGGCCAGCGGGCCAGGTGGGTGCATGGCGCTTGCGTTGGCCCCTGCGCACACCAGATATTTCGGAGGCTGGGGTCCGACCAGCGGTGAAGCGGAGGCGGCGGCGATAGCCAACTCCGGTGGCGGAACGCTCCAACCAGGCCAGGACCACTGCCTCGGGGATCCCGCCAGCTAGTAGCCGGTACACCTGTAGCCGGGCCTCTTTATCAAGATCAATGTCGGTGCACGCGGATATGATTCGAACATGCGTTCGACTGATCGTGAGCAAGTCCAGGAGGACTTCGACGCACTGCACAGCGCGGTGTCCCGGATCGTCGGGCACTGCTACGGCGCGTTGACCACCCCGGATCGGCTGGCGTTGCTGGATCGGCTCGAGCAAGAGACTCGACGGTTGCGGGTCCCGGGACATGAGTTGATCAATCAGCTCGCCGAGCAGGCCACACCCGCAGAGCTGGGCGGCAGGCTGGCCCACGCGCTGGCCGACCGGCTGCGCATCACCCGAGGCGAGGCGGCCCGCCGGGTCGCCGAGGCCGCCGATCTGGGCCCGCGGCGCGCACTGACCGGCGAAGCGCTGCCGCCGCTGCTGACCGCGACCGCGGCTGCACAACGGGACGGCAGGATCGGCACCGCCCATGTGGCGGTGATTCGGCGGTTTCTCCACCAGCTACCGCGCGCCGTGGACCTCGGGACCCGAGAATGCGCCGAACAGCAGCTGGCCGGGTTGGCCACCCAGTCTCGACCCGACCACCTCGCCGACGTCGCCCGACAGCTCGACGGATACCTCAACCCAGACGGCAACTACACCGACGAGGACCGCGCCCGCCGCCGCGGGCTGACCCTGGGGAGCCAAGATGCCGACGGCATGTCCAAGCTCAGCGGCCTGGTCACCCCCGAGTTCCGCGCCAGTATCGAGGCGGTGCTGGCCAGACTGGCTGCCCCGGGCCTGTGCAACCCCGACGACGACACACCAACTGTGGACGGCACACCGCCCGAGGACGCCGCCAGAGGCGACATGCGCAGCAACGCACAACGCAACCACGACGCCCTCAGCGCCGCATTTCGTGCGCTACTGGCGTCAGGAAAACTCGGCCAACACAACGGGCTACCGGCCACCATTATCGTGAGCACCACCCTCAAGGACCTCGAATCAGCCACCGGTCACGGGCTCACTGGCGGTGGCGCCCGACTCCCCATGAGCGACGTGATCCGAATGGCCCGGCACGCGCATCACTATCTGGCCATCTTCGATAACGCCAAACCCATTGCGCTGTACCACACCAAACGACTGGCCTCACCGGGCCAGCGAATAGTGCTCTACGCGAAAGACCGTGGCTGCACCGCACCGGGCTGCGATGTCCCTGGCTACTGGTGCGAGGTGCACCATATCGAGGAGTGGGCAACAACCCACCGCACCGACATCAACAAACTGACCCTCACCTGCGGGCCGAACCACAAGTTGATGGAACGAGGCTGGACCACCCGAAAACGCGCGAACGGCGACACCGAATGGATCCCGCCTCCGCATCTTGATCACGGCCAACCCCGAACCAACACCTTCCACCATCCCGAGAAACTCCTGGTGGAAGACGACGGCGAGGAACCTTAGCCGGCTTTCTTTGCCGGCGGCCGGTAGAAGATCAGCAACTGGCCTAGTGCCCCGCCGAGACCGAGTCCGAGCGAGAGCAAGAGACCCGGCCAGCCGGCCATCCAGTTGTGCCCGAAGATCGCCCAGTCCAGGCTGAGTCTCCCGGCACCCAACGTCGCCACCGCGACGGCGCTGACCGCCAGCACCAGGTTGTATTCCCAGCCCTCTTTGACAATGAAGAATCCGTTGTGCCGGTGCACCGTCCAGGCCGCAACCAGCATCAGCGACACAAAGCCCGCCGCCGGGATCGGTGTGAGCAACCCGACCGCCAGCCCGAGCCCGGCAGACATCTCAGTGGTGGCGGCTACGGTGGCGTGAAACTTGCCCGGCTTCATGCCGATGCTCTCGAACCATCGCGCGGTGCCCGGTATCCGGCCGCCGCCGAAGAACTTGTTGTAGCCGTGGGCGGCCATTGTCACGCCCAACACCAGCCGCAGGATCAGTACCCCAACATCGGAGGGGTCATAGGGATTCATAGGTGCAAACCTAGATCATCGGGGGCATGGGATAACAGCAGCGGCGACCCGCTGTGTCCGGTGATCCGTGTGGGAACATAGCGGGCGTTCGCGCGTTCGCTCGAAAAGTAGCTGAACCCGGAGGGGGTGCACCACGGCTCGTATCGCGCCAGGCAGGGGTGCCTCCACCGGACGCAACGTGGTGTTGCTGGACGGCAGCGCGAATCTTCCGCGGAAGATCTTGGGCAACAAAGGCCACGGCATCGACGCCATGCGCCGACACAAACTGCCGGTGCCACCTGCGTTCTGCATCACCACCGAGGTCGGCGTCCGGTACCTCGCCGAACCCGCGAAGACCCTAGCCACGATCTGGGACGACGTGCTTGACGGCATGAGCTGGCTGGAGGCGGAAACGTCGTGCACGTTCGGCCGGGGCCCGCATCCGCTGCTGGTCAGCGTGCGCTCCGGAGCCACCCATTCCATGCCCGGAATGATGGACACCATCCTGGACCTGGGTATGAACGACGCAGTCGAACGGGCGCTGACCTCGGCCAGCAGCGCAGAGTTCGCCCGCGACACCCGGCGGCGGTTCAACCGCATCTATCAGCACATCGTGGGGACCGAGCCAGGCTCGGTGCCCGCCGACCCGCACGCGCAGCTGCGGGCGGCCATCGAGGCTGTGTTCGCTTCGTGGAACTCGCCTCGCGCGGTTGCCTACCGCGCCCACTGGGGCCTCAACCAAAGCCCAGCCGACCGCGGCAGCACGGCGGTGGTCGTGCAGGCCATGGTGTTCGGCAACCACGACGCCGACTCCGGTTCTGGAGCGTTATTTTCCCGCAACCCGATAACCGGTGCCAACGAGCCGTTTGGCGAATGGTTGCGGTGCGGCCAGGGCGACGAGGTGGTTTCCGGAGTGGTCGACGTCGAACCGATTACCGCCCTGCGCGACGAGCAACCGGCCGTCTACGACGAACTGATGGACGCTGCGCGCAGGTTGGAGCGGCTGGGTTCCGACGTCCAAGAGATCGAGTTCACCGTCGACGATGGCAAGTTGTGGCTGCTGCAGACACGGGCGGCCGAGAAGTCGGCACAGGCGACGGCGCGACTTGCGCTGCAGCTACGCCGCGAGGGGCTCATCGACGACACCGAGACGCTGGGACGGGTCACCCGGGCGCACGTCGAGACGCTGCTATTGCCGGCGTTGCAACCGGAGACGCGTTTGGCTGCACCACTTTTGGCCAAGGGTATGCCGGCTTGTCCCGGCGTGGTGTCGGGCAAGGCGTACACGGAGGTGGACGAGGCGCTGAACGCCGCCGACCGAGGCGAGGAAGTCATCCTGGTGCGCGACCACACCAGACCCGAAGACGTCACGGGCATGCTGGCCGCACAAGGCATCGTCACCGAGGTCGGCGGCGCCACCAGCCACGCCGCCGTGGTCAGCCGCGAACTCGGCCGGGTCGCCGTGGTGGGCTGCGGCACTGGAGTCGCCGCAGCGCTGGCCGGCAAGCAGATCACCGTCGACGGCTACGAAGGCGAAGTGCGCGAAGGCAATCTGGCCCTGACAGCGTGGTCGGAGGGCGATACCCCGGAGCTGCGTGAATTGGCCGACATCGCGAGACCCATCAGCCCACTGCGTGCGCACACCACCGGTGAGCACCCGACGCTGGATGATGCTTCCGACGCCGCGGTGCGCGCCGCGATGGACGCCGGATTGACCGACGTGGTTTCGGCCACCCCGTTGATCATCATGCTGACCGCGCTGCGGCTGGCGGCCCGGTGAGCGAATTGACTGTGCTGCAGGCTGTCCGCCTCAAGGGCCGGGTGAGCCCCCACGACCTCGCCGCGGCACTAGCTGAAGACGTCACGAACACCGTCGAGCGGCTGGTCGAGTCTGGCTTACTGATCGAGAGCACGACGTTGCGGATCAGCCCGAGCGGCCGAGTCAGGCTGGACGAATTGCTCACCGAGGAGCGCGCGGGCATCGACCCGTCCGCGCTGGCAACCGCCTACAACGACTTCCATTCCGTGAACACCGATTTCAAGGCCCTAGTGACGGACTGGCAGCTCAACCGCGACCCCGCGGCACTGGCCCGCATGGACGGTGTGCACGAGCGGGTGCTGCCGATCATCGCGGCCGCCGCGGCGCAGCTGCCGCGACTGGACGCGTATCGGGCGAAACTACTTGCAGCGCTGGAAAAAATTAAAGCCGGCGATACCGCCTGGCTGACTAGGCCGCTCGTCGACTCATACCACACGGTCTGGTTCGAACTGCACGAGGAGCTCATCCTTGCCAGCGGGCTAACCCGCGAGCAAGCCGCCAGATCCGGTGACGCGCAGTAGCTCGGCGACGATGCGCGCCGGCACGGCGGGCCGAGGAGTCGGGCAATCAGGCTGGGCCCTACAGCGCCGCGTCCAGGAGTTTCAGGTAGTCATCGATGTCGGCATCCAGGTCGGTAAAGGCCGACTCGGCGGCATGGACGATGATCGTGACCGTCTCGCCAATGCCGTGGACCCCGTGAGTCAGGCCCATCAACGGCGACAGTGTCGCGTAGACGGCCGCTAGTACCACCGCGGCGTCCCCGAAGCTCAGGTCGGCAGCTCCGCTGTAAATGCTGGACACCACGGTGTTGCCGGCGACCTGGGTTGGCCGGGCATCCGGGTCGAACTTTGAGACGCCCCAACGCAGCAGCGGAGCGGGCACCGAAGCGAAGGCCCGGTCGGCAGAAGCCGTAGCGGGATGCTCGAAGCGGCGGCGCCCGTTGGCCAGATCGGTCGCGATCCGCTCGATGCGCGCATCGCGGCCGAGCTCGGGATAGAGCCCGACGGTGATGTTGCCGAAATGGTTGTTGCCGTGTGGCGGGCCGGATTTGGCCATCGGAACTTCGGCGCCGAGCGAATCGGCCGCATCTCCGAGTAGACGGGACAATGCCTCGGATACCGCGGCCAGCACCGCGATCGTGACCGTGGTGCCGGGCAGCTGCGAGCGGTGCCGCACCAGCGAGCGCATCGAGCGAGCGCCGCAAGTACCGGAGTTGATGGACAGCGGCGGCCGCAGCCCGACCCCGGGCGTCAGCAGCCCGGCCCGGGTATCGCGAACCAGCCGGCGGTGGGTGCGGGCCGCGTCGACACCCCGCCACGGCAAAAACCCCACCCGTGGCGGTTTCGCCTCATGCACCGGGACCGCCCGGCCAAACAGCCAGGCCGCCATCGCCGTAGCGCGCACGCCGTCGGCCAGCGCGTGCGCTAGCTGCAAGACCACGACCGCGCCCGGCCCGCGGACGCGCGGGATGCCAAGCACCGGGGTGAACACGTGCAGTCGCCAGGCCATTCGGCGGAGGTCCAGCTGGTCACCGCCTAGGCCGACCAACGCCGCCAGACAGCCGTCCCAGCTCTGATCGGCCAGATCGTGGCAGACCACGTTCTCGGGGCCGACGGCCGCGGGCACCCACCGCGGATAGGTCAGGGCACTTCCATCTTCGACCCGCATGGTCAGGGCCGGGCAAGCGCGAGCCCGGCGACAGACCTGGTCAACGGCATGCTCGAGGTCTGCGGGTGCACCGTCGAACGCGTACAGCAGAAACTCGTCGCTGGGGACTTTGGCCGACGTCCAATAGAACTGGGCGTCGACAGCCGCCATTCGGTGCTTCAAAACGACCTTGCCACGGTCTCAGCCTGCCGAGCCGATGAACGCAAGCACCAGATCGGCGACCTTGTCCGGCTGTTCGAGCTGCAGGAAATGCCCGGCGTGTTCGACGATGGCGGCCTCGCTGCCGGCGGGCAATACCTTTTCCACCCAGTGCGTGAAATCCGGCGTCATGCAACCGTCGTCGCGACCGTGGAGATACAGGCTCGGCAAAATGGGCGCCTCGTTCGGCAACCGGTTCAACTCGGCATACCGCGCCGGCGGCCGGGTGTTGCGGATCGTGGCCCGGTACGTCCCGAGCGCCGCGCGCCAACTCTGCGGCGTCCCGATCGCGGCGTCGACGTGCCGCAGATCCTGCTCGGCACGGTATCCCGGCGACCACCGCCGCCATAGCCGCGGCACTATCCAGGAAGCGGAACGCTCAGGCAACCAGGGCAATTGGAAGTACATGATGTACCAACTGCGCAGCAACTGGCGCGGTAGCCTGCGGATGAGACTGCCGCGGTCGGCGATCCGGCCGAACGGACGAAATGCCGCCGGCGGCGGCACCGACATGATCACCGCCTTAGCGAACGGACTGTCGGGCATCGCGGCCAGGCCGGTAGCGGCCAGCGCACCCCAGTCGTGGCCGATCACCACATCGCGCTCGGTGCCACCCGCGGCCGAGCGCACTCGCAGGGCGTCGTCCATCACCGCACCGATGTGGTAACTGCCGTCGAGCGGAATCGTTGACGGGGCATACCCGCGCATGAACGGCGCGACGACGCGCCAGCCCGATTCGACCAGCCGAGGGGCGATCTTTCGCCACCCGTAGGCGGTGTCGGGGAAGCCATGCAGGCATAGCGCGATCGGGGCGTCAGGCGGTCCCCAGGTCAGGGCCTTCAGGTTTCCAGCGGGGCCCGCAACGTCGATCCAGCGTGGTTCAGTCATCCGCCATGCTCCCTGCTGTTCGGCTGCTGTTCGGCTAAGTAGGCAGGGACCAACTTAACGCGGGCAGGGCAACGCGAACCGGCCGAGGTGGAGTCGCAACCGCGTCAGGAGACCGTCGGATGACAGCCCGGTCTCACATCCGGCGCATTTCGCGGGCCATGCGGGCACCTGCGAGGTAGTCGGCACGCGAACGACCGGGACGCTGCGGCCGCGGCCGCCCCTCAGCCGCGGGCGTGGCCAGTCGCGCCAACGTGGCGATCCAGCGATTCCAGCGCGGGGCCGGAAGCTTTTTCGCAGCGGCGGCCGTACCGAGTGCAACCTCGTGTTCGCTGATAATCGCGAGCGGTGGTGAATTCTCTTTGGCATCCGTAGCTTTCGTCCCCGGAACTTTCCCGGGGCAGTAATGCCGAGGTTCACCACTCGGGTCGGCGTGTATCACCGAATCGGAACTATCAGGCGTAGACAACATTTGAGCACTCCATTCTCAGAACCATGGGATCGGCTTGTCGTTCCATGGCGAGAATCTTGGAGTCAGGGACTGCTGGTATGCACGAGTACTGCACTACCTCATTTACCGAATTCGCCGACGAGTCATGAGGACTGCGTTGGGTACGGCTACCGAACCAATCACCCAGCGATGCGGCAGCGCCGACTAATTCTGTTCAATAGCAGTGTCATTCACGGGCGTATCGGCATGGCGGAAGCAGGCTCACGGCCCGGCAACAGCAAGCGGACTACAACCCATCGCGTTTCGGTCAGCATGTGATCTTGAGCACATAAGCCGCCGAGGTTCCTTAGCGTTTACCTGCACAACAAAGACCGGTACGACGTTCCTCGGGATAAACGGCGGCCCGCTGTTCCCGTTCAGCGAGGCAGTGTCCTTCACGGTCAGATGTAAAGACCCGGACGCCTATACCGTCATGCGCGCTCCGCCGTCATATCCATCTCGATCCAGCCCTGGCACGGGCCGCTCAAGATGTCGGTGTGCATGACGCCGGCAAGTGTTCCGTTGGCTTCGGGCGTATAGCGCACATTGGATCGGGCGGGACCCCATTGGATCGTGGTGTCGGGCATCATGCAGTCCCATTGAAAATCGCTGACTTGCGTCCAGGACGACCCGTCCCATGTGAATTGCACCGGTTGCGGAACCGTCGGATTGCTCGGCGGAGGGCCGCTGACGATCGTGGCGACGCATTTTCCGCTCGTACAGCTTGATCGGAATCCGTAATTCTCGGTGTGCTGGCCCTCAGGATCACCCACCGCCATGCTGGTCCCGGCCTTTGGACCAACCATGAACGTGATCGCGTACTCGCCGTTCCAGGACGGAGTGTCGGCGAAGGCAGTTGGGGGAAGCGACAGGGCGATCGTGAGCGGCGCGGCGCACAAACCGACGAGACTGCTCAGACGGTCTGGGGCCATTGGTTTCTCCTCTCGGCCGCAACGGCTTTGGAACTAGGATGCGCCGCGACAATCTTTCGATATATACCCCAGCTATCCGCTAATACCAATGAACCGGATGCCGTCCAACACGAAAGTGCCGGACACGACCCGACCTGGTTCGCCGGGTCCTGCACCGGTAGACCTGTTGAAACCGTCGATCTGTGCGTTGGGGAACACCGAGCTGTAGAACATGGCCGCGTCCTCCAGGTTGTGGTCGAGCCACAGCGAGGGCGTGATCGGTGGCATGGTCTCCTTCTTAGTCGTTGGGTCTTGTTCAAGAGATACCCTGCACATTGCAGAATTCACCGGACCTGCCTTTGCGGGTGCTCAAAGAATTTTTGGATGGAGCCGCCTCGTGCGGCCACTCGTAACAGTGGCTATGCCACCTGGGTAACGTCAGGACGATGAGTACCGTGAGCAGCAGCAGCCCCCAGACGGTCGAGTATTCCGGTGTCGGCGGCATCACCCTGGTCGCCGATGAATGGAACCGCGACTCGGCTGCGCCTACCCGGCCGGCGATCCTGATGCTGCACGGCGGCGGGCAGAACAGGTTCTCCTGGAAAAACACCGGTCAGATCCTGGCGGACGAGGGGTACCACGTGATTGCGCTCGACAGCCGTGGTCATGGTGACAGTGCCCGCGCGCCCGACGCGAACTACGCCATCGAGACACTGACCGCCGACGTGATGCGCGTCATCGATGCCATCGGCCGACCGGTGGTACTCATCGGCGCGAGCATGGGCGGGCTGACCGGCATCCTCGCGGCAAACCGAGCCGGCCCGGTAAAGGTGACCCGATTGGTGCTTGTCGACGTGGTGCCGCGGTTCGAGAAGAACGGTAGCGCCCGGATTCGTGATTTCATGCTCAGCGGCCTGGACGGTTTTGAAACGCTGGATCACGCTGCCGACGCCGTCGCCGCCTACCTACCGCATCGGGCCAAGCCGCGTAGCCCCGAGGGGCTGAAGAAGAACCTGCGACTGCGCGACGGGCGCTGGCATTGGCATTGGGATCCGGCGTTCATGACCAAGCCCGGGGACGACCCCGAACTGCGCACCGAGACCTTCGAGCAAGCCGCCAAGAGCCTGACGATTCCGGTCCTGTTGGTTCGCGGGAAGCTTTCCGACGTGGTCAGCCCCGAAGGCGTCAAGCACTTCCTGGCCACGGTCCCCCGCGCGGAGTTCGTCGAACTGTCCAACGCGGGGCACACCGCGGCCGGCGACGACAACGACGCCTTCAGCGACGCTGTGGTGACGTTCGTCAAACGCTAGCCGTGACCAGCCGGTTTCTCCGCGTGCCCGCCGAACTGCTTACGCATCGCGGACAGCGCCTTGCTGGCGAAGTCATCGAGGCTCCGCGAGGCGAAGCGGGACTGCAGCGCGGTCGTCAGCACCGGAGCGGGAACTCCCTCGTCAATGGCAGCGATGGAGGTCCATCTGCCCTCCCCGGAGTCCGAGACCCTCCCGGAGAACTCCTTCAGGTCCGGCGACTCGTGCAACGCGATCGCCGTCAGATCCAGCAGCCAGGAGCCAATGACACTGCCCCGGCGCCAAAGCTCGGCGACCTCCGGGATGTCGAATTCGTATTGGTAACACTCGGGGTTTGACATCGGTGCGGTCTCGGCGTCGCCCGCTTGTACGCGCTTGCCGACGTCGGCATTCCGCAAGATGTTCAACCCCTCGGCAAGCGAGGCCATGATGCCGTACTCGATTCCGTTGTGCACCATCTTGACGAAGTGCCCGGCACCATTGGAGCCACAGTGCAAATAACCCTCCTCCGCCGGCATGATCTCGCCCTCGCGGCCCGGAGTGCGCTCCGCAGAGTCGAACCCCGGCGCAATGGTTTTGAAGATCGGCTCCGCGTGCTCGAAAGCGTAGTCATCGCCGCCGATCATCAGGCAGTAACCGCGCTCCAAGCCCCACACCCCGCCGCTGGTGCCGCAGTCCAATAGGTGAATTCCCTTCTTGGCCAACAGACTTGCGTGCTTGAGGTCTTCGCGGTAGTACGAGTTGCCGCCATCGATGATGATGTCCCCGGACTCGAGCGTCTCGGCCAGCTCCTCGATCACCGAAGAGGTGATGTTGCCCGCGGGCACCATCACCCACACGACGCGCGGGGCGTCGAGTTTGTCGCGTAACTCAGCCAGCGTGAACGCCCCGGTCGTGCGCTCCTCACCCTCCATCGCCTTGACCGCTTCCCGGTCGTGGTCGTAGACGACACAATCGTGGCCGTCCTTCGCTGCGCGGCGCGCGATGTTTGCGCCCATCCGGCCCAGGCCGATCATTCCTAGCTGCATCTCTGTTGTCTCCTTAGTTTTGTTCGTGCGGGTTAGGGGGCGGCAGCCACGGCTCTTGCCAACCGAAATGACCACGCAGCAGCGACTGCGCGGCCTCCGGCCCCCAAGAGCCGTAGTCGTATTGGTGGATCTCGCCGGGTTTGTCCAGCAGGGGCTGGACAATCCGCCAAGTCTGTTCGATGCCATCGATTCGGGCGAAAAGCTGGCGATCGCCGGTCAACCCGGCATGGAGCAGGCGCTCATAGGGCACTTCCGGTTCTCCGAGATCCACGGCGAACGAGGAGTCCAGGTGAATGTCATGCCACGAGTCGCCGAGCAGGCCGGACAACTGCAGCCGCATCCCCGGATCGGGGTCGATGCGCAAGACCATCTGGTTCGGTTCCGCCAGTCGGCGGTCGGGCAGAAAGGCCAAACTGGGCGTGCGGCGCAGAAACAACCGCACCTCGGTGACCCGCTCGGCGAGGGCCTTGCCGGCCCGCAGGAAGATCGGCACGCCGGCCCAGCGCCAGTTGTCGATCTCGGTCCGAAACGCGACATAGGTCTCGGTCTCGGAATCTTTTGCCACGCCGGCGATATCGGTATAGCCGCGGTACTGACCACGCACACAGCGCTGCGGATCGAGCGCGGGCATCGCGCGGAACACCTCGGACCTCTTGTCATCGAGATCGTCCGCGCTGGGGCCGACCGGAGGTTCCATCGCCACCACGGCCAGCACCTGCAGCAGATGGTTTTGCACGACGTCACGCAAGGTGCCCACGGCGTCGTAGAACTTGCCGCGATCGTCCACCCCGAAGTTCTCGGCCATGGTGATCTGGATCTCGGACACGCTGTCGCGGTCCCACAGTTTGGCCAGCCCCAGATTTGCGAACCGCAGGTACTCCAGCTCGACGACGGGCTGCTTGCCCAAGAAGTGGTCCACCCGCAGGATCTGGTCTTCCGCGAGGACCGCGCGCAGCCGAGCGTTGAGTTCAAGTGCCGAGTCAAAATCGTGGCCGAACGGCTTTTCCAACGCGACGCGCGCTCGTTCCAGCAGCCCGACTTTCGCGAGGTTCTCGACAATCGGCGCGAACAACGAAGGCGGCATTTCTAGATAGAAGAACGGACTATGGTCAGAACCAATCCGTTCGGCCAACGAACGGTAAAGGCTGGCATCGGTGACGTCGCCATGTAGATAGGACAACCGGCCGGCGAGGCGGTCGAACACCGCGTCGTCGATCTTTTCGCCGGAGTCCGCGATGGCCTGCCGCGCCCGCTCGACCAATTTGTCGATGGGCATGTCGTCACTGGCCACCCCCAAGATCGGGCAGTCCAGCAACTTGCGGTTCTCCAGGCGGTACAGCGCGCGGAACGTCATCTTGCGGGCCAAATCCCCGGTAATTCCGAAGATTACCAGCAGGTCTGACGAATCACCGCCGTCGTCGGCCAAGTCCGAACCTCCCAAAAGTTACCTAATCGGCTCACTTGGCGTGCGCTATCCGGGGCGATCGCACTCAACCCTAGACACTGCCGGTAGGCCCGACAACCGGAAGCGATCGGAGCCTTTGGAAGGATGGGTTAGGTGAGTGATGCGTTGCCCATCGCGCTCTACGTGCTTGCCGGCGTCGCCGTGATCGAAGGCGGCGCAGTCGCTATGTTGTGGAGACTGCTTACCCGTAGTCGCCGGGAGGCCGACGAGTTGCGACAGCGGGCCGACGCGCGCAACTGGTTACTGTCCGGGGGCCGCGAGGCCGTCAAGACCGTGTGGCAAACAGCGAGCATTGTCCGCAAGGAGGGCTTCGGCGCGGCTGTACGCAGCTCGATCGAGGACCTCGCCGACTGGGCCGAGGTCGAGCGTCCCGACTTGGCCCGGGTCACTCCAGATGGCCGGGTAGTGATTCTGTTCTCCGACATCGAAGAGTCCACCGCCCTTAACGAACGGATCGGCGACAAAGCCTGGGTCAAGCTGATCGGCTCGCACGACAGGCTGGTGCAGGGACTCGTGCAGCGGCGGTCCGGACACGTGGTGAAGAGCCAAGGTGACGGATTCATGATTGCCTTTGCCCGTGCCGAGCAGGCGGTGCGATGCGGGATTGACCTACAACATGCGCTGCACCAGGACGTAAAACATAAGCGGTACGGTGAGATTCGGGTGCGGATCGGCGTTCACCTGGGTCGGTCGGTGCGCCGCGGCGACGATCTGTTCGGGCGCAACGTGGCAATGGCGGCGCGGGTCGCCGCGCAGGCCGTCGGCGGTCAGATCCTGGTGAGCCAGCCGGTGCGGGACGCGCTGGACGACTGCAGTGACATCAGGGACATCTCCTTTGATGCAGGCCGCGACGTCGAACTGAAAGGCTTCTCCGGGAGCTACCGCTTGTTCGCGGTCGAAGCGGCGCCCGACGCCGATCTGGACTGAAAGCTGTCCTCGGCCGCCCTTTGATGCAGCCGGGACCGGACCTCGTCGGCGGTGTAGGCGCGTCGTGTCCGTTGATCCCGCGCTACCAGCGCGCCGCCGGCGAAAACCCCGGCGACACCGGCCAGGCCGATCCACTTCCAAATGCTGCGCATAGTTGACAGGCTATTACCGAGATGGACTCGCTACGCGACAAGGTCGCCGTCATCACCGGAGCGGCCAGCGGCATCGGCCGCGCCATCGCCTGTGCACTCGCCGACCGGGGCGCTCACATAATGGCGGCCGACGTCGACAACGACGGCCTGGCCGCCTTGGCCGCCGACCTGAGTAGCCGGGGAGCCACCGTATTGCCGCAGCGTGCCGACGTCTCGGATCCCGATGCGTTCGAAGGCATCCGCAGCGCGGCGCTGCGGCGGTTCGGCCGGGTGGATATCGTTGTCAACAATGTCGGCGTGCTGACCAACGGCTTGCCTCAAGACATTCCGGTAAGCGAGTGGGAACGCATCCTGGACATCAATCTGATGTCGCTGGTACGCAGCAACGCCGTCTTTCTGCCGCTGCTGCTCGATCAAGGCAGTGGGCATCTGGTCAATACCGCCTCGTTCGCCGGGCTTTTCACCTATTCCTACGATCGCTTGCCGTATGCGGCCAGCAAGGCCGCAATCGTGCAGATCAGCGAAGGGCTGGCAATCTATTTGCGGCCCAAAAACATCGGTGTCACACTGCTGTGCCCAGGGCCGGTGCTGACCAACATCGCGGCTGCCGTGCCGAGGTTCGGCGGTGGAGCGCCGCTGCGGATTCCAGGCGAACAGTTCGAGCTGCTCGACCCCGCGGCCGTCGGCGAGTTGGTCGCTGACGCGATCCTGCGCAACCGATTCTTCGTGCCCACTCACCCGCAGGTTGGTGAGGAGTTGCGCCGTCGCGTCGAAGACTGGGACGGTTATATCGACTATCAGATCTCGCGCGAGCCCCCACTCGAAACCAGCTAAGAAAGGCACACATCGATGGCTGATCCCCACACCGAGGGCCTCAACCTCTTCAAGGACATGATGCCCGGACTGATCCCGGACGGAGTCACTACTCTGCGGGGCGGCGGCTTCGCCGACGAACTCGGCGATCTGAGCGTCGATCATGTCTTCGGCGCATTGTGGACCCGGCCCGGCCTGGATCGTCGGTCCCGCAGCCTGGTGACCCTCGGCGCGCTGATCGCCCTGCGGGCCAACGACGAACTGAAGATCCACTTTCAAATCGCGTTGCGAAACGGCCTGACCGTCGAGGAAATCGAAGAGGTGGTCTATCACATGACCGGCTACGCCGGCTTCCCCGCGGCCGCCGCAGCGCGCAATATCGGCAGCCAAGTACTTACCCGTCCATGATTGCACCGGCTGCCGAGGAGACCCGAACATGCTGACCCTGGACCAGGCGGTGAGCGAAACCCGGACCGGCGATCTGTGGCTGTTCCGCGGCGGTTCACGACCCGACCGTGCCATCCAGACGTTGACGAATAGCCCGGTGAACCACGTCGGCATGACGGTGGCCATCGACGACTTGCCGCCGTTGATCTGGCACGCCGAACTGGGCGACAAGCTTGTCGACATGTGGACCGGAACCAACCACCGCGGCGTACAGCTCAACGACCTTCGGCAAGCCGTCCTGCAGTGGAACGAGCGCTACCACCAGCGGTGCTGGCTGCGGCAGTTGACGCCCCACGCCACCCACAAACAGGAGAATGAAGTGCTGCGGATGATCGCGCGGATGGACGGCACCGCATTCCCCACCACCATGCGACTCACCGGCCGGTGGCTGCGCGGCCGGCTGCCGAATCTCAGCGACTTAACACTAGGGATTCCGTTCGTGGACAAAAAGGTTCACGAGTCGACACAGCGACGCAAGGCACAAGAGCGCAAGATGGGCCTGCAAACGGCGTATTGCGCCGAGACCGTGGCGATCACCTATGAAGAGATGGGATTGATTGTGACGGATAAGGATTGGAACTGGTTCGACCCGGGCTCGTTCTGGAGCGGTGACGAGCTTCCGCTGGCGCCGGGCTATCAGCTGGGCGCGGAGATTGCCGTCGATATCGGCTAGGCGATCGTCACGCTCGTCGTCACCGGAGTGGCGTTTCGGGTCAAATCCAGTATCGGGCAGTGTGCGTCGACCGCTTCCTGCAGTTCGCGGTAGCGTTCCGGCGTCTCGGGCCCGGTCACGTTGACCACCAGCCGCACCTCCTTGAAGCCGGGGCGAACTGACTCCCCGGAGTCAGGATCGAAACCAAAGAAGCCCCGCACATCGAGGTCACCCTCGGCGTGCGCGGTTATCTCGTCGACCACAATGCCGAGCTTTTCGGCCCAGATGCGCCAGGCGACGACCTGGCAGGAGAGCAGCGAGGCCAAGTAATACTCGACCGGGTTGGGGGCTTTGCCTTCCCCACCAAGGGGTGGTGGCTCGTCGACCTCGACCCGATACGCGCCAAGTCTGACCGTGCTGGCGACCGCGTCGTGGGCGGTGGCCGAAGCACGGAAGACAACCTGGGCGTTGGCCGCGTCGGCCGCAACCGCGTCGCGGTTGGCAGTGACGACGCTGCCTAGATGACTAGGCGAGTGGCTCGGCGAGCCGGCAGTCGAAGTTGTCACGGCAGTGCTCCTTCTTTGCGCCCGATTGTCCCTTACGCTGCAGCAATCGTAGGGTGAACCCGGAACCTGCCGCCTCGGATCTACTCAGCGTGACGTGAATTCGCATCTCCGGAAAAACCAAGGTGACAATGTGCGCCAATCGGTTTTATAGCCACGCCCGCGATGATGTGATGTGCCCCACAAACCGTTTATGGGCGCGGGCGCGGCGGCAATAGCCGAGCCATTAAAAGTGATTCGAGCCGCAAAATTATTATTTGCAGGGAACCGTTAAGTATTTGCAGGTGGCGCCGGATCGCCAACAGGAGGAGGAGGCGGCGGAGCGGGTATTCCCGGAGGTGGCGGTGCGTCGGGTGCCGGTGGAGCGGGAGCCGTCGCGTCGACCAGTACGGGCGGTGCGTCGGGAGGAGGCGGAGCACCGTCCGACGGCATCGGCAGGAACATGTGGTGGGTGAAACCGGCCTGGTAGGCGCCTGCGCCACCGATGTGTACCCCGCCGCGTTCACCACTGGACACCGGGGTTCCGTCCGGCAAAGTCGCCGCCGTGTGACCGCCGTTCCACCCGACCACCAATGCATTGGGCGCCGTTCCATATTGAAAGCCGCGCTGCAATAAAGCGGATTCTTCGTTCCCAGTATTAAATCTACTTCCAAAAACCGGCCTATCGCTTGCGGCATTCGCGACCCACGAAACCAGCCCTGAACAATCGGTCCCAGCAGGAGAATCTCCACCCGGAATATATGGAGTCCCGGAGACCTGATTGATGAGCGACAACAACGTAGCTAGAGCAATCATGCGAAGGAACTTTACCAAAAGTAAACGTTCACCACACACAGGCGTAAGCTTTGTGGCGTGTGTCACGCCCTAATTTGACAATGGCTCGGATCACATATACCGGACCGTGAGACAGCGGACTTTGGCCTTCCCAGCAAATGTGGATAATTCTGTGGAGACCCGCAATTATGCTGTTGAGCTAGCCAGATAACAATTTGATCACGGAGCACGATCTTGGCAGCAACCACACGATTGCTGTGTCGCCGGTGCGCCGGGCCACGGGAAGCCGCAGCTCGACGCGGACCCGTCTCTCGACGGCAGAATGGGCGTGTCGCTTCGTGTCGGCGCCAGCGGCCAGCCGTGCCAACCGCGAGAGGTACGGTTCCGTTCGTGCCGCCGCTGACGTAATCCGGCTCGCCTCGAACTACGGGGGAAGCAAGCACCCGCAGTGGTGCTACAACCTGAAGGCCCATCCCGAATGCGAGTTCGGCGGGGCGAGTTTTTCGGCCTCCCAGGTCAACGATGCCGACGAATACGAGCGGCTGTACGAGCTGGCCGAGCGGATCTACGCCGGGTACGGCGATTACCGGGCCAAAACGGCCCCCATCGGCCGGGAGATTCCCATCTTCCGACTCCAGCCGCGTTAACTCCACGCGAACAACATCAAGTCTCACCGAACGACAAGACACCGGCTTCTTCGCATGCCGCCTTCAACCGCCTATCCCGTGTCCAGAGTCGCGCACCGCGCACCAGCAGCACCGATCCCAGCAGGTGGGCATCCACAGCGCCGAGGCCCCGGCCCCACAATCGCTTGCGATCAACGAGCTCCAGGACTTCATCGTGGGTCAACACAGGAAACTGGTAGAGGTTGGACAACAGGTCGAGCACTTCGTCTCGCTGCTTGATCGAGCCGAGTGCTAGTTCCTCGATGATCTGCGGATGACAACCAGCTTCGTCAGTTCTCAGCAGCTCGACGAGGTCGCCCTCGACAGAGTGCAGGTGGTCAATCCATATCGCGGTGTCAACCAGTATCACTGAGGCGCAGTCCGCTGCCGGGGCGCTGCGACGGCCCCCGGGTCCGTCCCGCCGAGTGCCGCCAACCGCCGGGCGCTCTCCACCCGGACAAGCGTCTGCAGGCCCTCGCGAAGCAGTGCCGACTTCTCTGTCGTCCCAGTCAGCTCCACGGCTTTGGCCAGCAACGCGTCGTCAATCGTGACAGTCGTCCTCATTTAGCCTTCTCCATTAACATACGCATCAAGTGATGCGTACCATGATGCCACTTCTTCCTTGCGCGCGGCTCCGCCACACGTCATAACCCGCGCCTACCAGCGGCGCCCCGCAGCGGCCAGGCCGCGCGCCGAATGCTGGCTAAAGTGGAATGGAACTCCGCCGTCGTCCCCAGGGCTGTCGCCGGACGCCACCGAATTCAATTAGGAGGATGTCATGGCGGTAAAGGCCGTAGCGTTGATCGTTCTCGCCGTAGGGTTGGCCGCGCCGGCCAATGCGGACTCCACTGACGACGCGTTCATCGCCAACCTCAGCACCTCCGGCATGAACTACGGCGCACCCGATAAGGCGATCCAGGTCGCGAAGACCGTCGTCTGCGGCACCCTCAGCAGCAACCCCAACACCAGCAACGCGGATCTGATCACCAAGGTCGTCAGCGCCACCAGCTGGCCGGCAGTTGATGCCGCATACTTCACCGGAGCTGCCATCCAGGCCTACTGCTCCCAGTACGGCTCTCTCGCTCCCCCTAGTGTCCCCGGTATGGCTCCGTCGCTACCCGCTAAGCCGTCGGTTCAACCAGCAGCGTCCCGCTAAACCGCTCTGACTCTTACGCGCCCGGCGTCCGTCGGCGCGCGACTTCCATCTGGGCGTACGTTGGTGAACGAGCGGGCGAGTCTATGCACGTTGGAACTGCACCGAGTCGCCTACCGATAAACGTCGCGGCGATGCGCGATGTGGACGATACGGACAAGCACCCGTTCGCCGAGAATCTGGTAGATCACGCGAAACTCGCCCCGCCGCGCCGAGTACCGCCCCTCTAATTGATCGCGAAGTGGTTTGCCGGCTCGGTAGGGATTCTCGGCGAGCGGGCCTCGAATGAACTCCCAACACGCGACGGCCACTGCCTCTGGTAAGAGATCGGTGAGCGCCTTCTTCGCAGCTTTCGTCAATTCGATTCGATAGGTCACTGCGAAAGACGCCCGGCGGCACGCATCTCCTCAGTCACCTCGTCGAGTGTGTAGAGCTGGCCGGCCTCTACCTCGGCCTCGGCCGATTGAAGCTCGCGCATCAGCCCCTGATCGCCGAGGATCGCCAGAGTCTCCATGATCGAGTCATAGTCGTCAGCACTGAGAATCACGACTGCCCGGCGACCTTGCCGAGTGACCTCGATTCGCTCATGAGTACGGACAGCCTCATCGACAAGCTTGGAAAGGTTGGCTCGGACCTCGGCCAGCGGAAGCGTCGTCATGTACAGAATTCTAGCGTGAATGGATAGAAGCCGGGCCGCGACATTGCCGTCCGACTCCATGCCGATAGTCAAACTCCGAACTTGGCGCGGGCATCGTCCGTAACAGGAGTGAACAGGTTGACGAGGTTTCCATCTGGATCGCGGAACAGCAGCGCGCGGTTACCCCAAGGCATGGTTGTCGGCTCCGTCACGAACTCGCCCACGTGTTCGCGGAGCCGCTCGTACTCGGCGTCCACGTCCTCGACGATGAACTCCAGGATCGCGCTCCGGTTGGCCGCCGGCTCGGCGGATCCGACTCCGAACAGCGGTACGGTCTTGTCGCTGCCGACGGCCAGCGTGCCAATCGGCGTCGGAATCTCAGCGAACAGCTCGTTCCCCCATACCGCGGAGGCTTTGGTGACCAGCTCATAGAACTCGACGAGTCGATTGACGTCGGCGGTGATGATGCGCGTCGAAATGAACTTCATGGAACCCTCTCTATGAGCAGAGGCGGTGCCGCCCGGCGTGCAGCATCCTGCTTAAGGCAGGGTAGGCACCCAGTCCGACAACCAAGACGGCAATGCAACCCGCTACTTCTTCTGCTGTCTAGACGTTGAATCGGAACTCGACCAGATTACGACGCCATGCAACAATATGGCAATGGGAACGACCCGGCGCGCCGCAACCTATCTGCAAATCTCGCTCGACCTGACCGGCGAGGGCCTCGCAGTCGCCCGCCAGCGCGACGAATGCGAACGCATCATCAGCCAGCGCGGCTGGACGGCCGGCCGTGAATTCGTCGACAACAGCATCTCCGCAAGCGATGCCCTCAAAAACCGCCCGGCATACGACGCACTGATCCACGCCTACAAAGCGGGCGAGTTCGACGCCCTGGTCTGCTACGACCTCGACCGGCTCACGCGCCAGCCGCGCCAGCTCGAGGACTGGATCGAAGCCGCAGAGAGCCGCGGACTAGCGCTAGTTACAGCCAACGGAGAAGCCGACCTCACGACCGACGGCGGCCGCATGTTCGCCCGCGTGAAGCTCGCCGTCGCCAGGGCCGAGTTCGACCGGAAATCACGCCGACAGCGCGACGCCGCCAGCCAACGCGCCAAGCTGGGCCGGCCGCCGCTCGGCGTCCGGCTGACCGGCTACACCGCGGCCGGCGAAACGGTGGCAGATGAAGCCGAGATCGTCCGGCGGATCTTCCAGCTGTTCCACATCGGCGAATCGCTGCGCTCGATCTGCCGCACGCTCGGCGACGAGGGAATTACCACCCGCCGCGGGAAGCCGTGGAATCCGTCGACCATCCGCACGATCCTTGTCAACCCGCGCTACGCAGGCCGGGCAATCTACCAAGGGCAACCGACCGGCGAACCCGGCAACTGGGAACCGCTGGTGACCGGCGAAGTGTTCGACCTCGTCCAAGCCCGGCTCACCGATCCACGCCGCGTGTCCAACCGCGAAGGCACCGACCGCAAGCACCTGGGCTCAGGCTTGTACTTGTGCGCCGTGTGCGAACAGCCGACGAGCGGGTGGTCGCAAGGCCGCTACCGATGCAAAGAGGCACACGTAAACCGCGCCCGCGGCCCCATCGATGATTGGGTCCGCACGGTGATTGCAACCCGCTTGCGCCGCGAGGATATGGCAGACCTGCTCGGGCCGGCCGAGGCGGAACTCGCGCCGCTACTCGCCGAGATCGACCGCCTGGACCAAAGACTCGCCAAGATCAACGCCGACTATGACGCCGACCTGATCGACGGGATTCGTTACGCCTCCGCGAAAGAGCGCGTACGAGTCGAGCGGGCCGCGGTGGATCGCCAGATGGCAGCGTGCAGCGGATCAGCTGCACTGGCCGAGGTGCTGCGAGCACCAGACCCCGGCGCGGCCTTTCTCGACGCCGGATTGATGGCGCAGCGCAGCATCATCGACGCACTCTGCGTGGTCAAGCTGAAGAAAGGCATCCGGCACTCGAAGGAATTCGACTCCGACACAGTGGATATCATCCCGAGGACTTTTGCCCGATGACCGACTGGATTGTGGTCGGCATCTATTGCGACGGACCCGGCGACGACGGTGACGCCAGAAGGCACCCGCCACAGGTGGTCGCAAACTTCCGTCGCCGCCTCGACGGCGATGGGGCCAGATATTGGGCAAAGCTCCATACCTCCAACGACAGCCCTGAACCGTTGAACGACAAACTGGTATGGCTCAACCCCGACAACGAAGTTGTCGAACAGGCTCCCGGCGGCGACCGCCGCAGCCACCGCGCCCTCGAAACGTTTACTTGCTCGGTTTGCGGCTTCAACCTTCCCCGCCGTTGGGAAGACGTCGAGAAGCTTCTCGACACGGCTTATGACCTGCCGCGCCCGCGAGTGCTACTGCGTGAATGGATGAACTGGATCCGCTAATCAGCGCGCCTCAATGCAGCGTGGCCCGAATGTTGCTAGCGTTTGATGCGGAGCCGATGGCTCTCAACCTCCTCAGGGAGAGGCAATTTGCCTTGCCCTCGTGGAGGTTTTTCAATGCCTTTATCCGCGCCCGTCGCATCACACCGTGGCCGCGTCGCAGCACTAGCGCGTGCTGTCCGAAACGGTGAAAGATCCCCAGAAGACCCCGAACTCAACAACGCACGCCAAGACCTCGCCTACGAACGGTTAGCCGAGCAAGCCGCCAAGGTGGTGGCCGACTGGCCGACACCGCCGCCTGAGGTGCTCAACCGGATCGCAGCGATCCTGCGGAGCGGCGGTGCTGTGTGAGTCCACCCGAAGGGGGCGGCGACTCCACCCCTGAAGCCGCCAGCCGCACCATCCACGCCAGCCCTGACCACCAAAACCGACAACATCAGCATAACGGCCTGGCGGCCTGGAAGCGCCGTCACGCAGCCGCGCAGCGCGTCCCGCCGTTGGACTGCGGCTGCCCAGATCCGTGGCCGTGCCGCTGTTCCGAGCCGCCGTTGTCCGAGAAGATGATCGACGCCGGTCGTGACGCTGCGCTACACATCCTCGCCCATGGCAATGTCCCGGTTCTCAAATTCGAGGTACTTAGGGCCTTATGGCGGCGCGGAGGCGCAGACCGCGTCCTTGCCGAACAGCTCCACGAGGCGTGCGGGTTAGAGCTCGGATGACTGATCCCGCTGACATTCTGACCGCGTACGAGGAAGCCTTTACTGGCGATCCCGGGCAGCCCGAACCCGAACCGGACGAACCACTGCCGCAGCGAAATGGTCACGACATAGCTGCCAACAACGGTGTCGATGGGAGCGACACCCCCGACACCCCCGACACCCCCGACACCCCGGCATACCTGCGCTATCCGACGCTGGACTGGCAACGGCTATTTGACGGTGCTCCCGACGATGTCGACTGGCTAGTACCCGATTTCATCGCCCGGGGTCAGTCTTATTCGCTGGTCTCACCGGCGAAGGCAGGCAAGTCATTGTTGATGCTCGACGTCGCCGCAGCTATTGCGGCCGGCCGCTCAGCGCTCGGTAACCCAGCACAACCACCGGTACGCGTGCTCTATGTCGACTTCGAAAACTCGCGAGACGATATCGCCGAGCGGCTGCGCGACATGGGTTACGGGCCCGACGATCTGAGCGCTCTGCGGTATCTGTCCTTCCCGACATTGCCGCCGCTCGATGGCGCGGTCGGCGGCCACGACGTTGTCGCGGTAGCTGAATACCACGATGCCGCCCTGGTCGTCATCGACACCGTGGCCCGCGTTGTCGCCGGCGAGGAAAACTCGGCGGACACCTATCGCAACCTCTACAGGCACACCCTTGCCCCGTTGAAGTCCCAACGTCGCGCCGTTGTTCGCCTCGACCACCGCGGTAAGGATGCGAAAGCTGCCGGCGCCCGGGGCTCGTCGGCCAAGAATGATGACGTCGATTGCGTGTGGCAGCTCAGTCAATCGCCGGGTCCGGATGGCGAGTCGTACATCACTCTGCGGCTCGAAAAGCAGCGCGGCAGCGCGCACCCCGAGCAAATCAGGGTGTTGCGCGACGTTACGCCGAGGCTCCGACACGTCGCGAAGGATGGTCCGCTCGCCGATAGCGAGCGCCAGCGCATCGGCGAGTGCATCGAGGCAATGAAGTCGCTCGGGTTGCCTACCGACATTGGCCGCCCGAAGGCACTCAAGGCACTTCGAGAGAACGGCTACAAGGTCCGCAGCGACACCGTCATGGCCGCGGTAAAGGCCCGTAAGACGGCTGCAAACTGCCCCGAAGTCGATGGGGGCATGTACGAGGAGCTGTTTTCGTGACTGCCCCAACTCAATTCGTCCTAGCCGTGATCTGTGCAGGTCAACACGCCGGGGGCATGTCGGGGCACAAGAGGTCCGGCGACACTGCCCTACCTGCCCCAGCGGGGGGGACTTATAAAGTCCCCCGCGGGGCGTCAGCGTGGCCGGTCCAGTGACCGCCTGGGACGAGTTCGTTGGCCAGCTCGGCGACGTGCCCCATCTGCCCGACGCACTCTGCAAAGGCCACCCTGAGCCGTTCGACGAATCCGAGGCGGGCGACGATCCCGAGGACACGGTCGAGCGGATCTCATTCGCTATCAGCGCCTGTCGCCGCTGCCCGGCACAGAACGCCTGCCGCTCATGGTTCGACGGCTTGCCACCCAAACATCAACCGGGCGGCGTCGTCGCCGGGCTTTTCAACGGAAAGGAACTCACCATGGCCGAGACCGACTTGCCAATGCTCGACGCACCCCGCCGGGTGTCCACCAACGTCTTCGGGCGCCGCATCTTCGACACCTTCGGCGACATCGAGCCGTGCGTCGAGGATGATGGCTGCGTCGCGATGCCCCTCAGACTAATCCGTGACCAGCTCGACGGCTGGCGCATCGAGGTCGGCCCGTACACGCTCGGCGCCGACGACATCGAACGTCTTCGCGCAGCGATCTTCGCATGGGACGACGCCATAGGCACCAGCCGATCATGACCACCATCGACGAAGAGTCGCGCGCAATGACTTCGGTACTTGGTGAAGTCGCCAGGCAGCTGCGGCACCTCCACGAACAAGTGCGCCCAAGCGCGCTGACGGCGTCAGAAGCCCTGTCGCTGTTGGCCGTCCTCAACCAGATCACCAACCGGTTGGACGCCGAGAAAACCACACCGCAGCCACCAACACCCAAACAACGTCCAATCCTGCGCCTGGTCGACGAATAGTCATGAACTTCGACGCCGACGACCTCGAAATCGCCTACTGGTGTGCCGCCGTCGCGATCCAAAGCCGCCGAGAGAACCGCAAGCCGATCCCCGACGAGCTGCGCCGACACCACAACAGGCTTGATCTCGCAATCAAGTGCATGTCCGACCCCGGACACGAAATCGACCAGGAGCCTTCACAATTAGAGCCAGACGAACTGATCACCACACAGGAGATGGCGACGACCTTGAATTGCTCACAGCGACAAGCCCAGCGCCTGGCCGAGCGCGACCTCGACGGCCAGCTCGTCGGCGGCCGCTGGCTGTGCCGGCGCAGCATCGTCGAAACCTACGCACAGGGACGGAAACCCGCATGACCAACCCTAGCGGCCAGATCCGGCCAACACCTGTAGCGGACTTCTCCAAGATCAGCGACCCAGGTACGCGCATGCGCGCAATCCGGGACGACATCGCCGCCCAACGACAGGCAAAACAGCAGCAACAAGCTCAAACCCAGACAGACCACGATCCACAGATCGTGGCCATGAGGAACGAGCAGATCCAAGCCGCAGAGCAATCCGGCAATCACAGCCTGTCCATCGCACTCAAAGGGCAGCTCAAGCAGTACTTGAGCAGCAGCTATCCGACGAACATGAAGGGTGGAACCACACCGTGACCACCAAGACAGCGAGCAGCTCGGCGCCGCCAACCGCAGCCGAGAAGGCGTACGCCGCCGCGACAGCAGCGACAGCAGCAGCCGGCGCCGCACTAGGCCCGGCCAACGACAAGCTCACCGCGGCCAAGCAGGCGCTCGCCGACGCCCAAGACGAGGCGTTGCGAGCGATCACCGAAAAGTCGGCAGACGCAGCAGCGGCAAAGGAGCGATTCGTCCGGGCACGCCAAGCAGTCAAGGACCGCGAAGACGAGCTAGACGACGCGCTATTCGAGCTCCAAGCTGTCGAAGTCGGAGACCAGCAAGCCCACGACGCTGAGCAGGTCGCACGTCGCCGCGTCATCATCGAGGAAGTCGTCAAGGCGGACGCAGAGTTTAACGATCCGGAATCCCGCGAAAATGTGCTACTGGGCCAAATCACCGATGGCATAGCCGAACTGATCCCGCTCATCAACGATCGGAAAGACCGGCAGGAACGCCTCGCCTCGGAATGGGCGCACATACCCGTCGAAGAGCGCCCGCAAATCAAGGGCGGTCCGCGCGTGTCGATCTCAACACGATGGGTTACCGACCACGTCGCCAATCTGACTCCCGAGGTCCTCGCCGCCATCAGAGCCGGCACCGAAGAGGCCGAAGAACGCCGACGCACACAGCGCGCCGGCTGAGCGGATCGAGCTGATGGCAGGGTCAAACTCACCGACCAACGCGCCCGGGAGTGCCGCGGTGCATCGGACTCGGAATGCAAGGCGTGAGAGCGGGTCAGCCATGGCTCCTATCGCCCGCAGCGACCACGCCTGCCACGCCGTCAGCTCGGCCGCCAGCATGGAAGGACACGGGAATGGTCAGCAGGCCGCGCCGCATAAGGTCGACCACCGTCAGGTCGACGACCACCCGCGATCGTCACCGCAGACGCCAACCACCACGCAGATGCAACGTGTGTGGTGCGACCGGAGTACCACTCGTCCAGGACCACATCCTCAACTTGGCAGCGGGCGCACTGGACACCATCGCGAACATGCAGTGGTGCTGCCATCCTTGTCACGACGCGAAGACCAGACGGGAACAGGCAGCAGGCCGCGACCGAGCGCGAGCGCAACGCGGCGGGCTCTCCAAACGGCTACGCGACCACGAACCACACCCCGGCCAGCTCTAGGCTTGAACGCGCAGACACCCCACGGTGACCAGCTCCTCACGCAGACACCCCCTGTCACTCATGTGTGTTTGCTGCGCACAGTATCCTCGCAGCTAAGTGGGCACCTATGGGGTTGCCCGAGCCTCCACCATCCACGCCGTATGGCCATAGCCGACGCGTGGATACGTACGCCGCGGCCGCCGCTTCGTTTTTTCGCGACGAGCTACAGGCGGTGAAAATTGGCGAATGAACAGGCGAAAATGCCGCGCGGGCTGGGCGTTTCCGGCCGCCGGCTCTGGCGCGCGGTGGCCGATGAGTTGGCAGAAGACGGCCTGAAACCGAGCGCGATTGAGCGAATCTGGCTGGATTCTGCGTGCCGGATGCACGACCAGGCCGTCATTTTGGAGGCCGAGCTGGCTGGTGCGCCCCGCATGACCCGCGGCTCAATGGGCCAAGATGTGGCAAATCCACTGGTCAGCGAGTTGCGCCAGCTGCATTTGGCGGTCAACCAGACCCTGTCCCGGATCAAGATGGACGTGCCCGAGGCGCCGGGCATCGGCATTGTGTCGGGCGTGAATCAGGCGCGACGGGCCGTGAACACACGATGGAGGGGTGCCTGATGCCGCGTCGGATGTCGAACACGGCCACCACGGGCGGCTTGCGGGAGCTGTTGATCACTGACCGTGAACGGTCGCTTCAGCGCTGGCCACCACCGCCGGGCAAGCCCGATGAATTCCTCGACGATCTGCTTGCGCACGTGCCGGTTCCGGTGTCGTCGTCGCAGTTGCTGCAGGCATTGATGCACGCCGGGCTGCCGCACTCGCAGTTTGCCTATGCCGGAGGCGAGCACGGCAAGACGTTCGTGCTCGACGAGCGCGACCAGCTCACCGAGTTGGCCACATGAGCAGCGGCGTGCAGCTGACCGAGGCGGACATCCGACGCATCGTGCGGGAGGAAATCGAAACCGCGTTCAGCCTCGTGATGCTCGGCGATCGCGAAGCCATCTCCGCCTACGCCTCGGAATCACTGACCTGCGATGAGGCCGCGGAGCGTGTTGACCTCGCGCTCAAGCGTCATCAGTCCGCTGAACAGTCCGGTGATTCCGAGCTGAAGCTGAGCCAGCCCAGCCGCGGCAGCGGGCTTCCCGAGACCTTCCGCCTTGACTCTGTCCGCGATGGCCTGAGTGATGGGCAGATCGTCGGGGATTTGATCAAAGAACGTGATGAATTCCATGCTTCTCCTTCGCTTGATGGTGTCGACAGCCAAAGCGTAGGAGACGGGCGGCCGGGCCCGGCTGAGGAATCCGGGCCCGGCCAATCCCAAGGCGGTGCGCTGTGAGCGCCAAGCGGGTTTTCCGGGGCGACGAGTGAGCGGTGCCGGTACGGCTGCCGGGTGTCGGCGGGTGTGTCTTTGAAGAGATGTCGGTAGGTCGAGGCGACGTTGGGGCCGCGTTTGGCCCATTGGGCGCATCAGCCGCTGCCGGCGGCGGTAATCGAGGAGCCAGAGTTCAGTGTGGAAGGGCTTGCTCGGGTGTTCGGGGCGCTCACCGGGCGTAGCAGCAATTAGCGCGGCTGCCAGCCCCGAGCGTCCGCGTATTCACGCAGCAGATGCGAGTTGGCCTCGGCCATCTCAACCACCAGCCCGCATGCGACAAGGAAATCGTTGTCGTACTTGAACATCGGACCTAGCTGCCAATGAAAACCCTCCTCGGTTGGCCTGAGCGCGGCGAAGATTGACCTAGACATCGGGTGTGAAAACTCGCTCAGGTCGCCATAGAGGTCCCGGAACAGGCCAAACCGCTTGCTGCCCTGCTCGGCGTGATTCGGTGACAGTGCCAACCTTAATCGGATGGAGGCCGCAATCCGAGGATCGTAGGCAGAGAATGCCGCCGCGTTGGTTTACGTCATCGCGATAAGCCAAACAAACTCCACCGGAAATCGGATAGGAAGATTCCAGCCCTAGGTAAATAAGCACGAGAGTAAATAAAAATTGTAGAAACCGTTCACTGGCTGTGAGCAGATTTGCACGTTAAAGTCACGCACCATGGACCGTCACGACGGAAATGATAATTCTGAGCCATCGTCTGGTGAAGACGGTGGAGGTAGCACTCAGCAGCCACAGCGTAAGCCTTGGCAGGAGGACGACTGGGGCAAGAGTCAAAAGCAGAAAGGCGGCATCCAAAAGCCGGGTGAAGAGCGACGGTGACGACTGAGGCATCCGCTGCTGGGAAGATCTACGAGCAGGTCACTGCCGCGGTGGTCGCCTCCGAATTTGACCGGAAGAAGACGCTCGAAGGCCGCGGTAGCACCCTCGTCACCGCCAGTGCGTCGCTCTTAACCCTGACATTCGGCGTTATCTTCGTAGTTACAGGAAAAGACTACCTATTCAAAAGCGGTTGGGCCGTGGGGCTTTTACTGGCTTCGCTGGCGGCGTTTCTGGTCTCCGCAGTGATAGCCGTGTTCGTCGCGGTCGAAGGCACGGAATACGCGGTTATCGCCGATGAAACTCTCGATGCCCTCACTACTGAGGACAAGTGGAACAAGACCGAGGACAACGCACGGCTCATGTGGGTTCGGCGCCAAGTAGACACCGCTAAATCCCTGCGGGAAAGCAACAACAAGAACGTCACCCGCGTCGCATGGAGCCTTTGGATTCAGGTACTCGCGATCGCGCTGCTCGCGGGCTCAGTCGTTGTGGAGCTCTCCGATCGATCCGGACACTCCACCACCACGACCACCACGACCACCACGACCACCACGACCACCACGACGACTGCTCTCGCACCGCCACCGCCTGCTCCTGCTTCGCTGAACGTCACCTGTGCACCAACCCAAATCGTGACGATCCCTCCGGATATGGTGGGCAAATAGTGGGACTAATACGTCGGTGTTTCGGCCAATGGTGGCTGCCTGACGATCCAAAACGGAAAGTCGGCGGCGTCCTTGGGATAGACAACGTGACCGGGCTGCGACTCGAGCTCACGGACCACCTCCTGACTTTTGGTTCCTTCGGCGAGCCCGTACCGGTCGTTTTCGGCGCCGCGGATGGTAGACAGATCACGCTGCTAGAAGTCGGCCCGACCAACGGCGGCCATATCGTCATGGCCCAACTCAGGACCGTTTTCGAAGTCGGCCGACCGCGCGTGGCGATGGTGGGAATTCAATTGCCGGACGCCGCGGCGCCAGTATTCCATTGCCTGGAAGTCGAGATGACGGGGCTCACCGCGTTTGCCGGCCAATCCGGTCTCAAATCCGAGTATGTCGCCAGACCGGACAGTAGTGAGCGAACCCAATTCACGATGGACTGGACCGATCCGCTGCAAACTCAATTGACCGAGCCACTCGAAGCAACTCTAGGGCTGCACTGGAACATCAAGGGGGACTTCGTCCCTCAGCTCGATGCCGACCGTCGGCGCTACCAGGCAAGCGAGACAGTCGTAGTCCGCGTTCAAACGGAAGCCCCGCAGCCGTGGAGAGCCTTCCTGGACCCCGCTAGGGCTATGCAGGACCTAGTGACAGTCGCCACACAAATCCCGGCGCGGATCATGAGTCGTACCTTGAGCATCATCGATCACGATCATCCGATTCCGTATCCCGTCGACCTCTACTTCCGTGGAACCACCGATGTTGACGATGAACCACAGGCGCTCGACGAAGAAAACATCATATTCACACTCGACACCATCGAATTCGATTTCAGCACCCTGATTGACCGCTGGTTCCATCTGCGTCAAAAGATAGGGCTCTCAATCGATGTGCTACTTGGCCTGGACTACCAGCCGATCGGCTACTACGAGGTGCGGCTGTTCAACGCCGCTGCGGCCGGCGAAGGATTCCACGCTGCGCTGTTCCCCGACAGCACTGCGGTAGACCCCGACGAGCACGATGTTCTCAAGAAGACTGTCTCCCGGTTATTGAAGGGAATTGGGAGAGGGGGAGCGCGGAAGACAGTCGAGGCGGCGCTAGCGCCGCTACAAAATGCATTGCGAAATAAAGTTATTGGGCTTCTCGAAGGTGTCGCCAGCGCGAAGCAGCGCCAATGGGTGATGAATCAGATCGGCGAGAACCGGCCCGGTCTGAACGAACGCTACAAAGCGCTAGCAGGAACCGCGGACCCCGAAGCAATCAACGAACTACTCACGAATGTCGACATCTGGGCTGGGTGGTTGCGCGACGCAAGAAATGCGGTAGGCCACGTCAATACGGGCCAACTGCAGGAGAAGATACCCGAAAAGGCGCTGTACAGGCTCCAATACATCACGCGGGCGTTGCTGCATCTAGTCCTGATCAATCAACTTGGCATCAGCGCCGAGATCCAGCGCAGACTCGTCCACGAGCAACACATTTGGGGATTCTCTGCTGCACAATTTCGCGAAGCGGTCACCGAAGCGACGCGACAGAAATAGCCTCGAATGTCTTGATCCACACGACCGTAAATAGTCAGGCCCAAGGTAAATTGTGCGAGGCGCGCGGTTCGCTTTAGCCGGCAGTCGACGATGGCCAGTCCGCGCCCGGGAAAGCCGCAGCACACCTCGGCAGCGAGTTCTACGACCCCGTCGACATCCTGCGTTATTGGGCTGGCAAAGACCTCGGCGCCGATGTGCTCCTGGTCGAGGCTGGGCTGCTCCTCGTCGACCGCTGAAAAGTGTTGTCGCGGTGGACCGCGGCGACGTCGACACTATTAGGCGCCTTGTGTACCGGGCGCCTCCATTGCGCCGAACGCAGCGATTACCGCCAACGGATCGAGGTAATCGCGCCAGTGCACGATCTTTCGGTCCTTGACCGTGATCACCGAGACGAAGCGGTTAACGTACGGCTCGCCGCTGCGCACCACCGTGCCGTGCATGGTGTATTCCAAAACCACGACCGACTGCTCGGGGTCGTAATAGCGGTGTACGTCGCTGCTGCCGGACTGAACGATCGAATCACCGTAATCGGAGTACAGCTCGGCCAGCGCGTCGCGGCCGACGACTCTGCGCGGATAGCCCGGGACCGTGATGATGTACTCGACGACCACATCCTCGGCGTGCATATCGAAAAAATCGATGCCGTCGACCAGGCCGTCTAGGCTTTCGGCGACGACGGAGAAGTAAGGCCGCATCGCGGCATACTTCGACATGTCTCGCGATGTCATGGACGCCTCCTATTTCCTCGCCTCATCGGTATGCGCATCGACTCTAAGGCGAGAGCCCGACAGTAACTGGTCCTGGGCCGCCCCGCCCTCTCGTCGACCGTCAACGGGGGTTCTGCTTCCACCTGTCACAAATGTGACACCACCCGCCGATGCCCTCTGGCGCATCCGACCAGACCCGGCGCATCCTGATCACGAAGCCTCCGCCACTCCGACGGATGCGTCCCAGCGGACACGAGTGAAGGAGGCCTGAAGGATGTCGTCATTCTCGCTGAGTGGAGATCTTCCGCCCAATATCGCGAACGCCATCAAAGCTGCGACCCCCGTCGATGATGGAATAGATTTAAGTAAAGATGGACCCCATCTGATTGCGAAGAGTGGTCGCGTCAGCTACTTTGCGTCCGTCACGAACGGAAAAGTTACAGAGATCTTTTGCACTGACGAATCTGGCGCCCTTGTCCCTTCGTTCATCCTGCGTGACCAGGGGAAAGAAGCGATGGTGTGTTACTGCTGTCATATAGAAGGCGACACGCAGGTGTGCCACAAATGGCCGTGCAAATGGATGTAGCAACTACATAGCTTTGCAGGCGTGTACGTACGGGCCGTGCGCGACACAGTCGGGGCTCAATGGGGCCCCGGAACTCTACTTGCACCTGGCGCGGGTGCTGGGGTTTGAGACACCCGCCGGCATCATTGAATAATTGCGGAGAGGGTCTCTAGCTGCCCGATGAAATCGGTGTCGACTCGGGCAGGAGAAGGTTGATTTTCTCTTGAAAGTCGTTCAGAGCGTTAAGTTTTGGCCGGCTCTTGGCGACTGCAGCGAGCAGGCTGCTTCCCGACTTCCAATCTGTACACATGCTCGTAAAAGCACCGAGGATGTACTTACCCCGAACCATCTCCCATGGTTTGGCTTTGCTCGCTTCCCACTTCTCGGTCGCCCCATTGATCGCCGCCTCAATGTCCGCAGGGGTCGGGTTTGGAGGAGCGCCCGCGACGTCCCTCAATCGATCAATCGGATTTTCGCCCCTGGACACCGGCCACTTGATGCCGAATTCTTTTCGAAGCTCGATCTGGGCAATCTCCGCGATCGTGTTGTCGCGTAGGCTGTGAAAAAGCTGATCTCGTTCGGCTTTTAACTTATCCAAATCGCGGTAATTCTCTTTCGCAAAACCAGAGTCGATCATTATCTGAAGCGCGGCATCGTCGGACAGAAACGCACCCTCTAGGTCTGCGGTCGGGAGTATGAAGATGTGCTCGTCGAGTGGGGACCCGATTACCGGTGGCTGAACATCGCGGTCAATGATCCCCAAGACGGGAACGTTGTAATCAAGGAGATGCTTTACCCGCTGAAGCACACCAGCTCGACCGGGACCGCTTTGCAACGAAGCGCGAGAGAGTTTGGGAAATAGAGCTTCTAGGACGGCATCTTCGAGATCGCCCTCACTCACAACAAGGAGCTCAGACTGCGTCAGTGCACTGGCTCGAAAGCCGGTGTTCCGGTGCAGCTCGATAAGATCGGTTTGCCCCAGCAAGGGTTTAGCCGGCTGTTCGTAATCGAGCCGAAAGATGGCACTTGGCGGCACTCGGTCAAGGATGGACGGGCTGTGGGTGGCGATGATGAGTTGCCCGGTTTGACCGATTCCTCGCTCAAGGGCTTGCATTAGGCGCTGACTAAGATTCGGGTGCAGGTATGCATCCGGCTCGTCGATGATAACCAGACTTTCCGCTGCTCCGGCACGAAGAACGCGACTGACAATGACCATTGCTTGCCGCTCGCCGCTAGAGAGATCGGGGACTTTATGAGTTTCTCCGTTTGCCGTCTGTATACGTAGTTCGTCGGGATGCGCCTTGGTCAACGGTAAAAGCTTTTTCGGATGGAGAAGCTCGTTGACAGTCTCCTGAAATTCAGGCCATTGCACGCGAGAAATAGGCTTAACCGAATCGTCGGCCGGGTCGTCCGGCAACGTGTCAGCTATACAAAGCGCTTTTGCGAACTGCTCGAACTCTTGGTCGTCCAAACGCCCATAGTTCTGGATCGACTGGCGCGACTTTTGGGACTGCTGGAAGGCAACTTCCTCGGCCAACTGCGCCAGGTCGATGCCTGTGGCGCCCCTGACCGGCGCGAGCAACCTCCGCTCCGCTGGTAGATAGACCGGGTTGAGGCTGGCATGACGCTGAAGAAACGCAGCGTTCCCAGCAAACTCGGTAAGTTTGGGCAATTGCGGTTCAGCACTGCGGCCGAACCCGCGGACGTCGACGCGCGTGGCGATCAGCTTGGCGGTGTTGACGAGCTGAGATTGTGGCGGCCACCCCATGTCATTCGAGAAAGACGTCAAGGCATCCTGCTCTTCCTCAGTGAACTCCACCTCTAGCGTCGCCGAAGCCTTTTTCGCCTCCCTTGGCGTTGGGAGGCTGCCGGCCCAAAGCCCAATGATGGCCGCCAAAAGCTTGGACTTGCCGGTGCCGTTGGGCCCAGCGAAGGCCACCAATGGTGCGTCAGGAAGCTCAATCCGTTGATCAACCAGGCCGCCGATGTTCACGACGGCGATCGCCTTTAACCGCATGAGCGCTCACCCTATAGTCCGCGTGTTGGCGCCTCCCCACTGGCGATTGACGCAATTAGGGGGTGCCCATCCGGCGCGCTCAAAGTACCGGCGGATATTCGCCGTAGACCCCTACCAGCTCGTCGCCGGCCAGGACGGCGGCGTGTTGCCGGTCGGCCCGGGCGCAGATGTCGGCTTCGCTGCGGCGCCGTGTCGCCGCGGTGTCGTCGCGGTGCGCCAACCACTTGCCGAGCGCCCATCCGACCGCGGCAGTCGCGGCCACGGCGCCCACGAGCCATGCGAACTTGAACACCACCGCCGCCACGATCAGCAACAGAATCAACGGCATCGCGATCAGATCCTCTCAGCCAACCGGTATCAGGCCATCGCCTTGGTACGTGGCCTGCGCGATGGCGCTCTCGCAATAGTTGTATGTGCGGCCGGTCTGTTGTTCGCACACCACCACCCAGGGGTAGGACCCGGCTTGGTCGGGAACCCGTCCGCCACCGATTGTCGGCCACGCCACCGGTCCGGGTGTGCGCGACCAAAAGGCGGTCATGGGCATCTCCGGGAATAAGGCGCAGTAGACAGGTACGCCGTCTGGGTCAACTGTCGGTGTGCTCCAGAGTCGACAGGATGATCCTTCGATGGCAACTGGCAACGCCGGTTTCGTTGCCGTAGGAAGCGCAGCGATGGGTGGTGAGGACGCCGGCACTACGACGACCTGGGACGAGGGCTGTTGCGCGATCACAGTGGTGACAATCGGCGCAGTGCTGGGCGCAGCATGATCGTTAGTTGGGGAGTTGTGAGCGTCGTACAACAGCACCAGCAGCAAAACAATCGCAGTCACTGGTAACAGGACGGCAGCGGCCACCGCCGCCCATCGCAGGCGATCACGCCAGGTCGGTCCCTTATTCAGATATGTGCCGACACGTTGACATGTCGTTGGAAGAGCGTATCCACCAATTCGGACTTTGAGTCGCTTTTTCTTCCGCTATGCGTCGGCGGGGGTCTTTTGACCCTAATGCGCTCCCGGCTCGCGGGTTACCGTCGGGCTGAGGTTTCGGCCGCCCAAGGTCGATTCCCACCTTCGGGGAGGACAAGACGCTATGGGTGCTGAGGATAAGGCGAAGAACAAGATCGACGAGATTGGCGGCAAGGTCAAGGAAACGGTCGGCAAGGTCACTGGCGACAAGAGCACTGAAAATGAGGGCAAGCGCGACCAGACGAAGTCGAACCTCAAAGACGCCGGCGAGAAGGTCAAGGACGCCTTCAAGCAGAAGTAAATAACCGCGTGTCCGCACGCCCCTTATAGCTTCCATCCGGCTGACCTGCGGTCACATGTGATGACTATCGCGCGAACAGAGGAGAGAACATGTACATCGGCATTGGCACAGTCGTGCTGGTACTCGTCATCATATTGGTGGTCTTCCTGATACGCCGTTAGGCATCTGGACCGACCGTTTGGGCTTCCCTCACAACGTTTCTGCACAGCTGTGACGACCAGCGTCCGCCAGTTGAGTGACCTTCGACCCTAGTGGGTCGAAGGAGGCACGCAATCGGCCCGATCTCGCTGACCGCTTTCCCGCTGTGCTCCTGTAAGTGCGCCAGGGTGCTCAGGACGTGGCAGATGTAGCGCGGTGATCGGCCGGCGCCGCGCATCTGAATCTCAAAAGCTTCCAACGGCGGCAGGCCACCGTCGCCGTCATCGTCGCGGACCAGCCGCAGCACCGCGGTCACCACGCGCTCGCTGCCGCTGCGCGGATCTCGTCATCGTCCACCGCGGTGTACCGCTCAGTGGAGAGAACTGATTCGTGGCCGAGGAGCCGCTGCACGGCTCTCAGGTTGCGGCTGCCACGGTAGGCGCGGCTGGCGAATCGGTGGCGCAGGGTATGAGCGGTCCAGTCGCCCGGCAGGGCATCCGCGATCAATCTGCCGACACGATCCGCTGTCAGATGCCCAGCCACGCCGTTGGGGAACAACCAACCGGCGCCTCTCTCGCGAATCAGATAGACGAGGTGGTCGCTGATGGGAACGATCCGTTGTTTTCCGCCCTTGCCGTGTATCAGGATTTGCCTGCTATCGCCGTCTAGGTGGCTCGAATGAACTTGAGCGATCTCGGCGCGACGTAGCCCGGCCTCAGCTGCTAATCGCAGCATCAATTCTGTCCGCCGATCGGCGTTCGCTAGCGCGGCCTGCCATGCGTCGTCGCTGGCGGGTCGCGGCTGCGCTTTGGGTACTCGCACCCGTGGGAGCGCGTCGCCAAGGTAGACCGGGATCCGGCCACAGCCGTACATCCAGGAGAAGAACCCGCGCAGCGTGCTGCGGTAGCCGTGGCGGGCCTCCGGTGATAGGTGTTGTTGCCGGCCAAGCCAGTCCAGCAGCTTCTCGGCGGTGACCTGCGGGGGTGGGCATTGCAGCCCCCGCCCGGCCATGCACAGGATGCTGTGCCGGTGTCGGATGGTCGCTTCTCGCTGGCCAGCCGCGGACAAGGTAAGCAGGTAGTCGCTGACATCGCGCCGCCACGACTCGGGTGGGCGTGTGCTTCTGGCCGGCCCTGGCGGTCGCGGCTTTATCCGCTCGATCATGTAGGCATCGACGACGCCCAGCGGCCCCAGAGACAGGGTGACGTCGTCCGCGTCGCGAAGGGTGAACACGGTGCCGCGTTGTGTCAGTTGCAGGCCGAGGCGCTGCGCGCGTTTCCGGGCGATCCGCGCGCGGTTGGCCGTGTTCATCGCAGCCGGTCCAACTCGTCGGCCATGCGGGTAGCCGTCGACGCGAGCGCACGAAGCTCAACGGACGTGAACTCGGTGCCGTTGGAGTAGAGGTGGACATACCGCTCCACAGTGCCGTCCTCGCGTTGCACACCTTCGACGCCGATATCAAGCCGGTTCCAGTGCGGATCCTTCGACCCGGCGCGCTCAATGACTGCGCTCGTTCCGCCGAATTGCCGCGTCCAATTTCCGTCGCCGTCGTCGTCCCAGTGAAAGACTTTTTCCGCACCGGCCGGCTTGGGGAGATGCCCGAACCGCTCGGCGTCGACCTTGTTCTGTCGGACGTGGTCGCGCGCGGTTTCCAGAAGATGCTCGGCGACCGCCGCGGGATCGCCGAGGGCGACCTTCTCGAAATTGAGCATGAAGCCGAGCTGATCGAACGTCAGGTCATCGGCTAAGTCTCGCCAGGTGGTCGCGTTGTCGTCGTGGGTGGTGGTCATGGGGCCCCTCTCTCGGTTTGGCCGGAGAGCGCCCGTGGTGGACCGCCCTACTTCGCCGGCTTTGTGGTTGCTCCGTGTCGGAACTCGACCACATCACCGTCGGCCATCACGTAGTCCTTGCCCTCGATCCGGACCTTGCCTGCAGCTTTGGCCGCTGCCATGGACCCGGCGGCGATCAGGTCGTCGTAGGACACGATCTCGGCTTTGATGAAGCCCTTCTCGAAGTCGGTGTGGATAACGCCGGCGGCCTTGGGCGCGGTATCGCCTTGATGAATGGTCCACGCCCGCGCTTCTTTCGGGCCGGCCGTCAGGTAGGTCTGCAGCTTGAGGGTGTGGAAACCCGCGCGTGCCAGCGCATCCAGCCCGGGTTCGGTCTGGCCGATCGACTCGAGCAACTCGGCGGCCGATTCGTCATCGAGTTCGGCCAACTCGGACTCGATGGCGGCGTCCAGAAACACCGCATCCGCGGGCGCGACGAGCTGGCGCAGCTCGGCGATCCGTGCGGCGTCGGTCAGCACCGCCTCGTCGGCATTGAACGCGTAGAGAAACGGCTTGGTGGTCAGGAGGTTCAGCTCGCGCAGAACGGCGCTGTCGGAGCCTTCGACGCCGGCGCCGAACAGCGTCGTCCCGCCGTCCAGCACCTGCTGAGCGTTCAGCGCCGCGTCGTAGACCGGCTTGCGTTCCTTGTTGGTGCGGGCCTCCTTCTCCAACCTCGGCAGCGCACGCTCCAAGGTCTGCAGGTCGGCCAGGATCAACTCGGTTTCGACGATCTCGATATCGGACTTGGGATCCACCTGTCCGGTGACGTGTGTCACGTCGTCGTCGGAGAACACCCGGACCACCTGGCAGATGGCGTCGCATTCGCGGATGTGGGCCAGAAACTTGTTGCCCAACCCGGCGCCCTCGGACGCGCCCTTGACCAAGCCGGCGATGTCGACGAAGGTCACCGGCGCCGCCACGATGCGCTCCGATGCGAAAAGCTCCGCCAGCTTGGCCAATCGCGGATCAGGCAGCGCGACGACACCCTCGTTCGGTTCGATCGTCGCGAATGGGTAGTTGGCCGCCAACACATTGTTTTGGGTCAGCGCGTTGAACAGAGTCGACTTGCCGACATTGGGCAGACCGACGATTCCCAGGCTCAGGCTCACGAGGAGACAAGTCTAGGGCTCGACGGCCCGCGTGCGAATTGCACGGCATTCGCGGCGACGCCACAAGGTATTTACAAGCCTTTCGGCTCATTCCCGGTACGGTCTACATGTGTCAACACAGCGGGGAAGGTCGGCGGTAGCACCGACCCATCGCTCGATCCACCCCAATATCCCGGGCGTGCCCTGGTGGACGGCGCTGCTCATCGCCGTGACCGCGACCGCCATCGGGTATGGGATCGACGCCGGCCACAAGGAGCTGACACACGTCTTCGCGGGCCTCTATATAGCCGGCTGCGTGGCGGCGGTGCTGGCTGTGCGGCAGTCGGGCGTGTTCACCGCGGTCATCCAGCCGCCGCTGATACTTTTCTGCGCAGTTCCGGGCGCCTACTGGTTGTTCCACGGCGGCAAGGTCGGCAATGTCAAGGACCTCCTGATCAACTGTGGCTATCCGCTGATCGAGCGTTTCCCGCTGATGCTGGGCACCGCCGGCGGCGTGCTGCTGATCGGCCTGGTCAGGTGGTTCTTCGGCGGGTCGCAGCGAACGACCGTTGCGGCGAACGCCGCGGACGACCCGGCTGCAGCGACCACCGCTACGTCGAAGTCCTTTTTCGGCGGCATCGCGGCGAAAGTGAACTCGGTGCTGGGCATCGGTTCGCACCGCGACGACGATCTGACCGACGAGGGTGCCGCTCCCCCGAAACCCGCCCGCGCGGCGCGCAGCGGTCGTTCCGCCGCGCGCACCACCCGAGCCGGCTCCCGGCATTCTCGGCCATCGCTGGAAGATCAGTACGAACCCCTGGCTGAACGTCCGCGGCGCAGACGCCCGCCACCTCCGCGGGACTTCGACCCTGCCGAGCCGCCCCGTCGGCCGCGTCGGCCCAGGCCCGATGCTGATCCAGACTTCCGCACCCCGCCACCTCGCGAAATGCGTCAAGAGCCGCGCGCGCGCCGTAGCCCCTACGAACGACCGACCCGCGGCAGCCGCATCGAACCCCCCGACAGGTACGAGCCGGTGGCGCCCGAGGATTTCAACCCCTATGAGCCGCCGCGCCGTCGCGCCGCGTCAAACGGTTCGAACGGCGCGAATCCGACGCACCACCCGATCTCGCAAGTACGCTACCGCGGGTCAGACCCCCGAGACGAGCCTCGCGCCGAACGCGGCAGTCGAACACGGGCTCCCGGCCGACCCCCGGCTGAATCTTGGGAGTACGAAAACTAGTAGGAAAGCTAAGTCGCTTTCCTGATCTCCCGGGGCAATGCGAACACCAGCGTCTCCTGAGCCGTCGTCACGGGCTGGACTACGCCATAACCGCAGTCGGCCAGCCGGTCCAGCACGCCCCGCACCAGAACTTCGGGAACGGACGCACCCGAGGTGACACCTACCGTGGTGACGCCGTCCAGCCACCCGGGATCGATGTCGTCTGCCCAGTCCACCAGGTGCGCGGCGTTAGCGCCGCCCCCCAACGCCACCTCGACCAGCCGCACCGAGTTCGACGAATTGCGCGAACCGACGACGATCACCAGCTCGCATTCGGGCGCCATCGCCTTGGCCGCGACCTGACGGTTCTGGGTCGCGTAGCAGATGTCGTCGCTGGGCGGGTCCTGCAGCTTCGGGAAACGAAGCCGCAATCGCTGGACGATCTCCATGGTCTCGTCGACCGACAGCGTGGTCTGGGAGAGCCAGACCACTTTGTTCTCGTCGCGGATGGTCACGTTGTCCACCGAGGCGAGCCCGTCGACCAGCT
>Ga0182014_10000565_pt1 | contig 49439 bp, 48 predicted proteins | sample 612S2DmetaG_FD_120489 | JGI IMG/M metagenome (GOLD analysis project Ga0182014, IMG submission 120489) | Permafrost microbial communities from Stordalen Mire, Sweden - 612S2D metaG | ecosystem: Environmental > Terrestrial > Soil > Wetlands > Permafrost | place: Sweden: Stordalen | collected... | reverse complement strand
TTCGCACCGTCTATGGCCCCTCCGGCGGAGTCGCGCACAGTGGCTCGTAGCCCATCGCCTGGTGAGCGTCGAGCGTGCGTCCCCCGTCGCCGGGCCCGCTGGGCGAGCCCGCGTCTACCTATAGCCACCGCAGCTGCATGGTGACCAGTGAGGCACGATCGTGGGTACTGGCGTTGCAGAGGTGCCAGCCAGTGCTGGGCACCCCATAGGGATGTGTAAGCCGGCCCGACGGCGATGACCGCCGCCCCGGCGTTGTCGGCGCTGCCCCAGGGCTACGGTCACCGGGGCAGGCGTCAGCGCCGCCCCCGTCGTTGCGGAACTCCTCAACGTGATCCCATCAGGTCTATGGACGTAGTATAAATGATTGCACCTAGTATAAATGGACATCACTGGCTGAGCGAGCGCAGCTATGGTCGGCCGGCACCGCGTGGTGTGGGCCGACCCAACGACAGCTGTGGCCCAGGCCCCGATTATGAAGGGAGCAGTATTGCCAACCCCAGGCCAACGTTTGGTGACCCGTCGTGACCTGTTGAAGTACGGCGTGGCCGGCTCTGCCGTGGTCCTGTTGGGCCCGCTGGCGGCGAGCAGCGCCTCTGCCAGTGCCCGCGCCCGTGTGAGCGCCGCCGCCCGTTCCTCCAATGCGGTAAAGCGGGGGGGCACCCTGCGCTTCGCCCGCAGTATCGGCCCCACCACACTGGACCCGGCCAACACCATCATCGCCGGCGACATTTACACCCTCGACAAGATCCTTGAGCCACTTTACGTGACCAACCCTGCCGGCCAGCTGGTCCCGTGGCTGGCCACGGGCTACGAGGTGAGCACGGACCACCGGACGTTCACGTTCTCGCTGCGGCCCGGCGTGAAGTTCTCCAACGGTAAGCCCCTGGTCGCCGAGGATGTCGTGTTCTCCATAAACCGGACGCGCAAAGACGCGGCCGGCCCGCTCTCTTTTCTCGACTATGCCATCACCGACATTGTCGCCAGGAGCACCGACAGCGTCGTGTTCCAGTTGTCGCAGCCCTGGGCGCCGTTCCTTTCTGACCTCTCGGTGTTCGCCAACGCCGTGCTGCCGGCCGATTTCGCCGGGCAGAGCGAGAAGGACTTCCTCACTGCGCCGATCGGTACCGGGCCGTTCACCCTGGACGGGTTCACGCCGGACGCCAACTCGCTAACTTTGAAGGCCAACCCTAACTACTGGCAAGCCGGCAAGCCCTACCTGGACGCCGTCGAGTTCCTCTACGTCGACAACGACAACCAGCGGGTGCTGCAAGTCCAGGGTGGCCAGGTCGACATTATCGACACCGTGCCACCGGCCAACGTCTCCTCGCTCAAAGCGAGCAGCGGCATCAGCGTGGACCTTTTCCCCGCCTGGCAGGTGGACTTGTTGGTAATGAACGAGAGACTGCCGCAGTTTGCCGACCGTCATGTACGCCGGGCGATCACCTACGCCATCGACCGTCCCGCTCTCGTGCACGCGGCAAGCTTCGGCACGGCCAAGCCCGGAGGCTCGTTCTTCCCTCCGAGCCTGGAGTACTACTCGGCCAGCACACCGGTCCTCGAGTACAGCCTCTCTCAGGCCAAGGCCGAGCTGGCACAATCAAAGTTCCCCAATGGTTTTTCGACCAAGCTGCTCATCGACGGGGGTGTCCAGAAATGGGTGACCTTCGCTCAGATCATCAAGGCACAGCTGCAGTCGATAAATATAGACGTCGATATCACCCCGCTCGACCACTCCGCCTTCGAGTCGACGTTCCAGAAGTACGACTACGACATGTTCATCGACTACGCCATCAACGACATCAGCGACCCGGACGAGATGGCTTCATTCGAGGTGGACGTGAAGAACGGTGGGTCCGAGTCCTACTGGTCCGACTACGACAGCCCCAAGGCCATCACCCTGGTGCACGAGGCTGAGGCCGAGTACGACAGCACCAAAAGGGCCGCTCTTTATGCGCAGATCCAAGCGATTGTGGCCGAAGACGCGCCGTTCGTGGCCCTCGACTACCCGCCCTACATCTACGCCGTGTCCGACCACGTCAACGGGTTCGAGGTCAACCCCGGTGGCGCCTATCGCCTCGAGGATGTGTGGCTAACCTGATCTGATGCTGCGTTACGCCGCCCGGCGCGTGGCGGCTGCGGTACTGGTGGTCTTCGGGGTCACGCTCGCCACGTTCCTCCTTATGCACCTGGAACCCGGTGACCCGGCCCGAGCCGTGCTCGGGCTCCACGCCACTGCGCCCGCAGTCGCCGCGCTTCGCCGGCAATGGGGCCTCAACAGCTCATTGCCGGTGCAGCTCGGTCATTTCCTGTCCCAGCTGGTGCAGGGCAACCTGGGCAAGTCCTACATCTACAACGTGTCGGCGGCGTCGCTCATCGGTGGCCGCATCGGCCAGACCGCGGCACTGGTGGCGGTGGCCACTGTTTTTGCCATTATCTTCACCGTCCCTCTTTCGGCCCTGGCCGCGTCGCGCCAGAACGGGGTGGCCGACCACGTGGTCCGGGCCCTTTCGGTCGTCGGCCTGGCACTTCCCGCCTTTTGGTTTGGCATCGTGCTCATCGAGGTCTTCGCCGTGCGCCTCCACCTGCTCCCGGTCGGTGGCGAGGGCAGCGGCTTTGGCGGCCACCTCGAGTCTCTTGTCCTGCCTGGGCTGACGGCCTCGTTCGCCATGGCGCCGATCCTGGTGCGCAGTCTCAGGGTGGGGATGCTCGAGGTCATGGACGCCGAGTTCATAGCCGTGGCCCGGGCTAAAGGCCTGGGGGAGCTCCGGGTCTTGTTCGGCCACGTGGCCCGCAACGCCCTGGTGCCGACGGTCACCTTGCTCGGCCTCAACATCGCCTATCTGATCGGCAGTACGGTCATCGTGGAACAGGTCTTCAACCTCAACGGCCTCGGGTCATTGCTGTTGAGCTCGATATTGAACCGGGACTTCCCCGTCGTCCAGGCCACCACGCTGGTGCTCGGCGCGGGTGTCGTGATCGTCAACCTGGCCACCGACCTCCTCGCCGCCCGCCTCGACCCGAGGATCAGGTTGCGATGACAACCTTTGTCGGCCGGTACGGCCCGGGCCCGGCGCCCGAGGGCACGGGGCCCGACGGGGCGCCCGTGGTCGCCCGTAAGCGTCCGCGCTCGGTCCTGGCCTACCGGGCGCGCCACAGTCCCACGCTGATTATCGGGGCCACCATCACTCTGGGCCTGGTGCTGGTGGCGGTGCTCGCCCCGCTCATAAGCCCGTACGCGCCCGACCATCAGGACCTCTACAACATCCTGAGCGGTTTTTCGTCCAAACATCTCCTCGGCACCGACGAGCTCGGGCGCGACGAGCTCTCGCGCCTGATCTGGGCGGGCCGGACCGACCTCCGGGTGGGCATCCTGGCGGTGATCTTCCCGTTTTGTTTCGGCACGGCCATGGGGACGCTGGCCGGCTATCGCGGTGGCTGGCTCGACACTGTCGTTATGCGGGCCGTCGACGTGCTGATCGCCTTTCCCTTTTATGTGCTCGTCATCGGGTTGATATTTGTCGTCGGCGCCGGCACCACCGGTATTTACGTCGCCTTTGCCGCCGTCGACTGGGTCGTCTATGCCCGGGCCGTGCGCGCCACGACGCTCGTGGTGCGCGAGTCGGACTACGTGGCCGCGGCCCGGACCGGGGGTCTTCCTGACTGGCGCATCCTGTGGCGTCACGTCCTGCCTAACACCATCACCCAGGCCGTCGTCTACTTGACCAACGATGTGGTACTCGTAATAGTCGCCGTCGTGACGCTCGGCTACCTGGGCCTCGGGGTCCAGCCGCCCACCCCGGACTGGGGCGCCATGATCAGTGAGGGCCAGGAGTTCCTGACCACGTACTGGGCGCTGGCGACGCTGCCGGGCATAGCCGTGCTCATCACCGGCCTGGGATTTTCACTGCTGGGGGACGGCTTGGCGGACGTCCTGCGCCCCCAATGAACGGGCCGCAAATGAAAAGGCCCCAATGAACGGGCCCCAATGAACGGGCCCCAATGAACGGGCCCGTGCTCAAGGTGTCCGGCCTGACCGTGAGCGTCGGGAGGGGGGCGCGGCGCCATGTGGCCGTCCAGGACGTCGGTTTTGAGGTCCCCGCCGGAGGGTCCCTGGGCGTGGTCGGCGAGTCCGGCTCAGGCAAGAGCTTAACACTGAGGGCGCTGATGGGGTTGTTGCCCCCGGGCGTACGGGCCGAACGCGGCGTCGTCGAACTGGCGGGGGAGCCTCTTCCTTTCGCCGGCCCCCGTGCCCGTAGCGTCCGGCGGGGCCGGTTGGCGATGGTCTTCCAGGACCCCCTCAGCGGTCTCGACCCCGTGCACACGGTGGGCGCACAGGTGGCCGAGGTGCCCCGGCGGGTGCTCGGAGAACCGGCCGCGGCCAGCCGGCGACGTGCTGTCGAGCTGCTGCGCCTGGTGGGGATGCCGGACCCCGAACGGCGTTCGCACGCCTTCCCGCACCAGCTCTCGGGAGGCATGCGCCAACGCGTGCTCATCGCCATGGCGTTGGCCTCCGAGCCCAAGGTGCTGCTGTGCGACGAGCCGACCACGGCCCTCGACGTCACCGTGCAAGCTCAGGTCCTCGAGCTCCTTGACGACGTGCGCCGCCGCCTCGGCGTCGCCGTCGTGTTCGTCAGCCACGACCTTGCCGTCGTGCGCCAGATGTGCGACCGGCTCGCCGTCATGTACACCGGACGGCTCGTCGAGACGGGCCGTGCCGCCGACGTCCTCGACCACCCCGCTCATCCGTACACCCTCGGCCTGCTCGAGGCGGTCGTGGACCTCGACGACGTGGACCACATGCCGGTGACGATACCGGGGACGTTGCCGGACCTGGCCCACGTGCCGGGCGGTTGCCCGTTCCATCCCCGGTGTCGTTTCGCCAGTGAGGACTGTGCCCGGGAGGTGCCTCCGTTCCGCTACCTGAACGACCGCCAATGGGGCACCGGCGAGGAGGGGACCGGCGAGGATGGCACCGGCGAGGAGGGCACCGGCGGCGAGGAGGGCACCGGCGGCGAGGCCCGGGGCACAGCCTGCAAGTACCCTGAACGGGTGACTGCAGGGTGAGCCGTGGACAGGGCCCTCCGATGGACCAGGCCCTAGCCGTCGCGCCTCCCGCCGCCCCGCCCGGGACAGCCCGGATCCTGCTGGCCGCGGACGGGCTGAACGTTTCCTTCCCCGTCGGGCCCGGGCACCGGCTCGTCGCCGTCGAGGACGTGAGCTTCACCCTGGGGGAGGGCGAGACCCTCGGCATCGTCGGCGAGTCCGGCTGCGGGAAGTCGACCGTGGCCAAATGTCTGGCCGGGCTGTTGCGCCCGGGTTCGGGGACGGTCTCCCTCCAGGGCGTGGCGCTCCCGGCCCGCCGCTCGCACCAGCAGCACCGCGCCGTTCAGCTCGTTTTCCAGGGCCCTTACTCCTCGCTCAACCCTCGGCTGTCCGTGCGCTCGGTCTTGAGGGAGCTCCTGTTGTTCCACGGCCTGGCCCGGGGCGACGCGGTCGAGGGCCGCTGCCGGGAGCTGATGGCCCTTGTCGGGCTGCCCGAGGGCGCTCTGGACGGCTACCCATCGTCGTTCTCGGGAGGCCAACGCCAGCGCATAGCCATCGCCCGGGCGCTCGCCGTCGAACCGAAGGTCCTGGTGGCCGACGAGCCGATCTCGGCCCTGGACGTTTCCGTGCAGGCCGCCATCCTCGACCTCTTCGCCGACCTGCGGGACCGGCTCGCTATCGGTACCGTCCTGATCTCGCACAACCTGGCCGCAGTGCGCCATGTGTGCGACCGCGCCGCAGTGATGTACCTGGGGCGCATCGTGGAGATCGGGCGAAAGGACGAGATATTCGCCGACCCCCGCCACCCCTATACCAGGGCCCTGCTGGCGGCGGCGCCCCGCTTGCGGCCGGGCCCCGACCGGGTACGGGCGCGGCTGAAGGGCGAACCCCCGAGCATGACCGAGCGCCCCACCGGGTGCCCGTTCCATCCCCGTTGCCCCCGGGCGGAGGCCGTATGTGGGGCGCAACTGCCCGAGCTCCTGCCCGCCCCGGGCGGGAGCAGCCGCCTGGCCGCCTGTCACTTCCGAGACGAGAAAACTTGAACCAGTCCCACCTGCTCGACGTCGCCCCGGTCGACGCGTCGGAGTACGCCGCAATAGAGGACCTCTGCCGTGAGGTCATAGCGACCGATCAGACGACGCTGGTCCTGCAGGGCGAGGCCATCGTGTTCCTGGAGGCGGCGGCCCGGGGCCTGGGGCGGCCTGGTGGGCGCGCCCTCAACCTCGTCAGCGGCCCCTACGGGCGCATCTTCGGGGAGTGGTTGTCAGAAGCAGGGTCCGAGGTGGAGAACCTGGTCGTGCCGTTCGACCGGGCCGTGCGGCCCGAGGAGGTGGAAAAGGCCCTGGAGCGCTCCGGCCCGGTGGACGTGGTCAGCCTGGTGCACGCCGAAGCGGCCACCGGGGTAGTCAACGACGTGGCCGCCATTGCCGAACTGGCCCGGTCGCGGGGCGCCCTGGTGGTGGTGGACTCGGTGGCGGCCGTGGGCGCCGAGCCGCTCGCCATCGACGCCTGGCAGCTCGACCTGGTGGTGCTCAGCGCCCAAAAGGCCCTCGCCGGGCCCTCGGGGGTAAGCGTGGCCACGGTCAGCCCGCGGGCCTGGGCCGCTCTGGCCGGGGCCCCGGCCCCATGGCGGGGCTCGGTCCTGTCCTTGCTCGACTGGAGGGACCGCTGGGCCGGTGCCGGGCGCTCGGTGCTGCCCGTCATCCCGAGCCACCTGGAGACCAGGGCCTTGGGCGCGGCCATGGGACGCGTCCGGGCCGAGGGGCTGGACCGGGTGGTGGCCCGCCACCGCGCCGCGGGCCGGGCGACGCGGGCCGCGCTCGTGCCATTGGGGCTCGAGCCCTGGGCCCGCGAAGCGTCCGAGGCGGCGTCGGTGGCGACGCTCGTGCGTGCCCCGGCCGAAGGGGCGCCGGCCCTGGTGAAGGCGGCGCGGGCCGCTGCGGAAGACCTGGCGGCCCCCATCGGGCCCGCTCCGGGGCCCCTGGCCGAACGCGCTGTGAGGGTCAACCACACGGGGAGGCGGGCCAGCCTCACGACCGTGTGGAGCGCCCTGGCCGCGTTGGCCCGGGGTCTCGGCTCGCTCGGCTACGAGGCCGACCTGGCTGCCGCCCTGGCCGGTGCCACCGACGCCTGGTACGCCGCGCTCGGCTAGCCGCGGTACCAGAGCGTGAAGCGTTTGACAGCCCTCGACTGGTCCACTAGACAAGTGCTCCTACCAATTTTATAGGAATACTTGATCACCTCGCAGGGCCCGATTTCCCGGGCCACCCCGCGAGCCAGAGAAGGGACCGGGATGCACCATCGTTCTGTCATGTTCGTGGCTGTGGGCACAGCCGCGCTCACACTGTTCACCGGCGCTGCTGCCGCCGCCGGTCCGCAACACCTGGTACCGCAGGCGGCCACGTCCGGCACCCTCGTGATCGACACAGCCTTCGACTTGGCCACCGCCGACCCCGGCCATATGTTCGAGTTCACCGGCCAGGTCGTCGACCGGGCCCTGTACTCCACCCTGTTGACATATTCGGACGACAACCTCGTCCTGCAGCCCCAACTGGCCAGCAGCTACAGCGTTTCCGACGGCGGCGACCGCTACACGTTCACCCTCAACCCGAAGGCGGTGTTCTCCGACGCGAAGCCGGTGACGGCGGCGGACGTCGTGTTTTCGTTCCAGCGCCTGCAAAACCTACAGGGGAACCCGTCGTTCCTGCTCGACGGCATTACGGCATCGGCGCTCGGGACCAACAAGGTCGTGCTGTCCACCAAGGCACCCAATGCCGCCATTCCCGAGATTGTCACCAACCCCGCCTTGGGAGTGCTCGAGGCGAGTGTCGTGGAGGCTCACGGCGGGACCGACTCCGCTAACGCGGCAACGGCCGATAAGGCGGAGAACTGGCTGAACGCCCACTCTGCCGGAAGCGGGCCCTACGAGATGTCCGAGTGGGACCTGAACGGTCCCGTCAAGCTCACCGCCAACCCGGACTACTGGGGGCCCAAGCCTAGGTTCCAGACCGTCGTGGTCCAAAATGCCCAGCCCGAGCAACAAAAGCTCGATGTAGAGACGGGCTCGGCGCAGCTGGCGCTGGACCTGTCGCCGGCGCAGGCCCAAGGCATCACCGGGGCCAAGGTCGACAACCTGGCCTCCACCTTCACCGTCTACACCTCTCTCAACACCGACCCGGCCATCTCGCCGGCGACGGCCAACCCGAAGATCCGCGAGGCCATACGCGACGCCATCGACTACCAGGCCCTCGTACACCTCGCCGGGGAAGGCGCCGAGCAGGCGGCCAGCCTGATACCCGGGGGTTTCGACGGCTCGCTCCCGGCCGGCGACGACCTGCACCAGGACTTGGCCGAGGCCAAGGCCTTGGTGGCGCAGTCGGGCATCAAGGACCCGCAGATCACAATAAGTTTCGCCGATGACGACCCCGTCAACGGCCTTCAGCTCGGGGACATTGCCGCCCTCCTGCAGTCAAATCTCCAAGCCGCCGGGATCCAGGTCAAGTTGCTGGGCCAGCCGGTGACGACGGCGACGGAGCTGCGCCGTGCCGGCAAGGCGCAAATGATCGTCAACTACTGGGGCCCCGACTATCCCGATGCCAACGATTACCTGCCTTTCGTCCCCGGTGGTGAGATCGCCGAGCAGGTCCACTGGTCCGCCTCGGACGCGCCATCGGTCCTGGCGACGGCGAACGCGGCGGCCACCGCTCCGACGCTCGGCCAGCACATCGCCCTATGGCAGAAAACGATGAAGGAGATCAACGCCAGCGGTCCGATCATCCCGCTGGTCCAGCCCGCGCAGGTGCTTGTCACCGCCGATTCGATCTCGACGGCCTACTCCAACCCGGCGTGGCGGATCGACGTCGCCAGCGTCAAGTAACCGGGGCCCCGCCCCTGGCATGGCTGGACCGCGGCCAGCGGCGCTGAGCCAGAGGGCCGAAGTGCCGTCGCCGCCCCAAACGAGAAATCGTTCTCGGGGCGGCGGCCTCGGCTTGTCGGCGCTCGTGCGGCGCCGCCTCGGCATAGGGTTGTTACAGGTGCTCGGGGTGACTCTTGTCACCTTCTGTGTCGTCGCCGTGGTCCCGGGCGACCCCGCCGCCGCCAACTTGGGCCAGACGGCGCTGGGCGACCCGACGATCGTGCGGGCCTTCGATCATGAGTACGGGCTGGACCGGCCCCTAGTGGTCCAGTACGGGCTCTATGTCTGGCACCTCCTGCACGGCAACCTGGGCCAGTCCCAGCTGACCCAGCGCTCGGTGGCGACCGATCTGGCCCAGTATTTCCCGGCGACCCTGGAGCTCGCCCTCGCCGCCATCGTCGTCGCCTCCGTTCTCGGTGTGGCGCTCGGCACGGTGGCCGCCTTCTTCCACAACCGGCTGCCGGACCGCCTGGTCCGCTTCTTCTCCCTGGCTGGCATCTCGGTCCCGAACTTTTGGCTCGGGCTGATCGTTTTCTATCTGTTCTTCTACAAGCTGCGCTGGTTGCCAGGGACCGGGCGGCTCTCGCCCGAGCTAAACCCGCCCCCGACGGTGACGGGCATGTACACAGTCGACTCCCTTCTCGCCGGCAACTGGACCGACCTGGCCGATTCGTTGCGCCACCTGGTGTTGCCGGCCGCGGTCCTCGGGACCTACACCCTGAGCCTCATCACCCGCTTCAGTCGCGTGTCTGTGCTCGACGTCCTCGGTCAGGAGTACGTGCTCGCCGCGGTGGGCAAGGGGCTGCCCACGCGGACTGTGGTGCTCCGCCATGTACTGCGACCGGCGCTGCTGCAGATCGTGACGATTGCCGGCCTCGCCTTCGGGTCGCTGCTCTCGGGCGCGGTGCTGGTCGAGCAGGTGTTCTCGTGGCCCGGTCTCGGCCAGTACGCCTATCGCAGCGCGACGTCGCTCAACCTGCCCGGCGTGACCGGCGTCTGCATCCTCATCGCCGTCGTCTACATTTTCGTCAACCTGGCCGCCGACATCGTGTACGTGCTCATCGACCCGAGGCTGGCCTCGCAGTGAGCGCAAGCGCCGGCGGCACCGCCGCCGCGCTGGTCGATGACGGCGCCTCCCCGGGCGTCGGCGCCGGAGCGGGTGCCGGCTCTGGTCGCACCTTGCTCGGGACTTTGCGCCGTCCCGGGGCGCTGTTCGGGACCGGCGTCCTCCTCGGCTGGCTCCTCGTCGCCGCGCTGGCGCCCCTCCTTGCCCCGGCCTCGCCCACGGCACCCAGCGCCGGGACCTTGTTGGCACCGTCGGCCGCCCACTGGTTCGGCACCGACGAGCTCGGTCGGGACGTGCTCAGCCGGGTCATCTACGGGGCCCGGCTGTCGCTTCCCTTGGCCTTGCTCCTGGTCGCGTTGGCCAGCACGGTGGGCACGTCGATCGGCGCTTTCGCCGGTTTCGCGGGCGGCGTCATCGACTCGGTGGTCATGCGGGTCACCGACATGTTCTTTGCCTTCCCCGGCATCGTGTTGACCATGGCCTTTGCCGCCGCTCTCGGGCCGTCGCTCCAGAGCGCCGTCCTGGCCATCGTCATCGTCAGTTGGCCGCCTTACGCACGCGTCGTGCGCGGCCTCGTGCTGGCCATGCGAGGGTCCAATTATGTCGCCGTGTCGCGCCTGCTCGGTGGCTCCAATGCCCGCTTGCTCGTAAGGGACGTCCTTCCCAACGTCGTCGGGCCCGTGCTCGTGGTGGCCACCCTTGACATTGGCAGCGCCGTGCTGTTGCTGGCCGGGCTCTCGTTCCTCGGCCTCGGTGCCCAGCCACCGGCCGCGGAATGGGGGGCGATGGTCGCCGACGCTACCCAGTACTTCAGCAACTGGTGGATGGGCCTGTTCCCCGGTTTGGCCATTGCCACGATAGTTTTCGCCGTCAACATGATCGGTGACGCGCTGCGGGACTATTTCGACCCGCGCAGCCTCCAACGGTCTGACCGATGAGCGTTGCCACGCCCTCAGCGGCGCCGCCGCCCGCCGCTGACGCCAAGGAGGGGTTGCTCGAAGTGAGCGGGCTCTCTGTCAGCCGCCGCGAACGGCGCGACTGGGTCAAGCTTGTCGACGGGGTGGACCTCTCGCTCGGGCGGGGCGAGGTGCTTGGGGTCTGTGGCGAGAGCGGGAGCGGCAAGACGCTGACCTCCCTGGCCGTCCTGGGCCTCCTGCCGGCCGCCCTGAAGGTGACCGGGAGCATCCGTTACCGGGGCGAGGAGCTTCGGGGAGCGTCGCGACGCAGGCTGAGGGGCGTGCGCGGCCGGGAAATCGCCGTGGTTTGGCAGGACCCCTCGACCAGCCTCCACCCCCTGCTCAATGTGGGCACTCAGCTCACCGAGCACCTGCGTTACCACCTGGGCCTTGACGGCGCTGCGGCCGAGCGTCGGGCCATCGACCTGCTCGCCTCGGTCCGCGTGCCCGATCCTGCGGCGGCTTTGCGAGCTCGCCCGCATGAGTTCTCCGGCGGCTTGCGCCAACGTATAGCCATCGCCATCGCCTTGGCCTGTGAGCCGAAGATCCTGCTGGCCGACGAGCCGACGACAGCTCTGGACGTAACGGTCCAGGCCGAGATCCTTCGCCTGTTGCGAGAGCTGGTCGACGAGCGCCAGGTTTCGGTCATCCTCATCAGCCACGACCTCGGGGTGGTCTCTTCGTTGGCCGACCGGGTGCAGGTGATGTACGCCGGCCGGGTCGTCGAGTCCGGCCGGCGCGAGCAGGTGATCGCCTCTCCTCGTCATCCGTACACCAGGGCCCTGCTGGCCGCCCTTCCCGGGGGGGCGGGGCCGAGATCGCGGATACAGGCCATCCCGGGATCGCCCCCGCTGCCGGGGCACTTGCCCGCCGGCTGCGCCTTCCACCCACGCTGTGGCTTCGCCGTGGCCAGCTGTACCAGCTCGCGGCCGGCATTCGCCCCCGTCGAGGGCGGTACCCGGCTGGCCTGCCCAATCGACCCCTTCGGGCCGAAATGACGGTGCCGGCCCCGTTGCTGCGCCTGGAGGACGTCGAGGTCACCTACCGCCGGCCCGATGGCGTGGCCGTCCGTGCCGTCCGGCGCGCCAGCCTCGATGTCAACGCGGGCGAGGTAGTCGGGCTGGTCGGTGAGTCCGGTTGTGGCAAGTCCAGCCTCGGTCGTGCGGCCGTGGGGCTCGAGAGGCTCACGGCGGGCTCGGTCAGCTTTCAGGGCCAGCCGGTGACGGCGCTCGGGCGTCATCCCCGTCCTGCGGCGCTGCGCCGGCTCCAGCTCCTGTTCCAGGACCCCTATTCATCGCTGAACCCGAGGCGCAAGGTCGGGCACCAGCTGGCGGACGGTTTGAGGGCGTCGGGCGAGGCGGCGACGCCCGCACGGATCGAAGAGCTTTTGGACCTGGTGGCGATGCCGTCGAGCGCGGCCGACCACTACCCCCACGAGTTCTCTGGCGGGCAGCGCCAGCGTTTGGCGATCGGGCGTGCCCTGGCGGCGAGGCCATTGGTGCTGATCGCCGACGAGCCGGTGAGCGCCCTAGACGCCTCGGCTCAGGCGACCATCGTGACCCTGCTGGGCGAACTGCGCGATGAGACCGGCATCGGCATCCTTTTTATCTCGCACGACCTCGGCGTGGTCCGCCAGATCGCCCAGAAGGTGGCCGTCATGTACCTCGGCAAGATCGTCGAGATCGGGGCCATCGACGCCGTGTGGCGTCGTCCCTGCCATCCTTATACCGAAGCTCTGATCGCCGCCGCGCCCCTGGCCGACGGTGCCGGCCGGCTCCCCGCGGGCCTCGCTGGTGAGGTGCCCGACCCCTCTGCGCCGCCATCGGGCTGTAGCTTCCACCCGCGCTGCCCACTGGCCGACGCCGAGTGCACGGCTGTCGACCCACCCCCGCTACGCATCGATGACGACCACGTCGCTGACGACCGGGCCGGTAACGACCGGGCCGGTAACGACCGGGCCGATGACGACCACGTCGCCCGCTGCCTGTTCGCTCTACGCCCCGCCCCCAGCACTGCCCGTGACACTGATAGGGAGATGAGCCCATGACTATCCCGTCCGGCGCCCCGAGCGCGCCGCCTGGTGCTGACGACGCCTTCGTGGCCGACTGGGAGGCTTGGCGGGCCTGGCGGACCGCCGAGCTCGCCGCCGCTGATGGGCCGCCGTCCCTGGCGGCTACGTACTGGCTGGCGGAGACGGCGGTGGTCCCCGGGGTGCCTGGCACCTGGACCGAAAAGGACGGTGGTGTCGACCTGCTGCTCGGTGATGGTGCCGAAGTCCTGGTCGACGGGCATAGAGGATCGGGCCGGGTGGTGGCGCTGGCCCCCGGCGAGACCGTCGGCCGGCGGCTGGGGCTCCCCGCCCTCACCGCCCAAGTCACGACGCGCGAGGGGCGGAGGGGCGTGCGCGTCTTCGACCACGGCCGGGCCGGGCGGCTCCTAGCCGTCAGGGCCTACCCCCCTGACCCGTCGTTCGCGCTGGACGGGCGGTACGAGCCCATGGCGGGGGCCTCGACGATCGACTACAGCTACGCCCTCGAGTCGTCGCCCCGGGAGGTGCAGGTGCCCGGCGTCGTTCACTTCCGCCTGGGCGGCCAGGACTATGCCGTGAACCCATTGCTCGACGAGGGATGGCTGCTCCTGGTGTTCGCGGACGCGACCACGGGGACAGGTACCCGGCCTCCGAGCCGGTTCCTGCGCATCGCGCCCCCGCTCGAAGGGCTCGACTACCCCGGCACGGTAGGCCTCGACTTCAATCGGGCGTTCCTTCCCCCGTGCGCTTTTTCGGACGAGTTCAATTGCCCGTTGCCGCCCAGCCACCACCGCTTCGATGCGGACGTGACGGCCGGAGAAACCTGGCCCCAGTTCCTTTCGGGTGAGGTTGGGTACCAGGAACCTTCCAAATAGGGACGTTCGGCACTAAGAAGGCTGCCCACCCTGGGCGCTATCATCCAGGTGGTTCTATAGACAAGGTCGAAATGGTCGCTACCAACCGGGTGGCGGCTACTGCGACCCGAACGGCCTCGAAGGGGGATGTTGTGCCCGAACCCACGGTCCCCGTCGCGGACCAGGTCCTTGACTGCAGGGGCCTGGCCTGTCCCCTGCCTGTGGTGAAAACCGCACAGGCGATCAAAGACCTTGCTCTGGGCCAAGTCCTCGAACTGTTGGCCACTGACCCGGGCGTCGAGCCCGACATGCGGGCTTGGACCAGCCGCACCCATAACGAACTGCTCGACGTCAGCAAGCAGGCCGATGTGTTCCACATCCTTATCCGCCGGGCGCGCTGACAGGCGCTGGCGATGTGGGCGGCTGGTTCGGAGGCGAAGGTCCTATACGTGCAAACGCACGGGACCGCCGACCCGGGACGGAGCGCCACGCCGTTTTTCCTCGCCGCGGCGGCGGCGGCGATGGAGTTCGAGGCCATGATCTACTTCACGATGTACGGTCCGACCCTGCTGCGCCGAGACGTTGTCGACCACATCGGGCCGAAGGGGGAAAAGGGCCAGCCGCTGCGCTACTTCATTGAGCAGGCCACCGGTCTCGGCGTGCGGTTACTGGTGTGCCAGCCATCGCTGGAGCTCAACGACTTGCGCTTGCCGGACCTGATCGACGGGGTCGAGATGATAGGGGGTGCCGCCTTCAACGACCTCGCGGTCTCCGCCGACGCCGTGATCAGTTTCTAGCCGCAAAACCATGACCGGGACAGACGCTCACTACAAAGCCCCCGAGGTGGCCGGGTACGCCGATGTCGCCCCCGAGGCGAAGTTGGCGCTCTTCGAACAGGTCAAGGCCGACATCCGCTTCGGCGACTATTTGTACGGCTGTTATGAGTGCGGCATCTGCGTCGGCGCCTGCCCCTCGGCCAAGTTCTACGACTTCAGCCCCCGGCGCATCGCCCAGGCCGCGGCCCGCCAGGACGTTGACCTCTTCTACCAGCAGATGCAGGAGGACATCTGGGAGTGCTCCCAGTGCTTTTCCTGCCTGCGCTGCCCGCGCGGCAACAACCCGGGAGGGCTGGTTACGATCATGAGGGAGGTGGCCGTGCGCAACGGGCTGGCCTCGGCCAAGCAAGCCCTCGTCGGTTACTCCCGGATCATCTACAAGATCATGTCCACCGGGACCCAGGTCTCGCCGGACATGCTGCAGCGGGACGCTTTCCTCGACTGGGGCCCGGAGACGGCCGACGTCCCGGACCACCTCGACCTGTGGCGCCGGGCACTGCCCGCCGAGACGATGCACACCACGACCTCGGGGTGGTCCGTGGCCGACCGGACGCTGGTGGAGCTCTACTACATCTGGCTGAAGACGGGTGCCCTCGACATGATCGCGGAGGTCGACAGCGGCCTGCACTCGATCTTGCAGGAACTGATGGAGGAACGCCTTGAGGAAGAGGGCATCGAGCTGTGACCATCCCCGCCGACGCGCTCGGGCGTGACAAGGCCGCGGGCGCACTGGTGGTCGACCGCCGGTCGCTGGCCGACCCGCGAGCCGAACTGCTGGCCCTTGAGGCGCAGGGCGAGCTCATCGTGCAGAGGATCGACCGGGAAGCGGTCAGCGTGCGCACGAAGTACGGGCGGGAAAAGCGGATCCAAAAGGCACATCTGTGGCACCACAAGTCCTGCGGGCAGTGCGGGCATATACCGGGTTATTCCACCGCCATTTTCTGGGTTATGCGCAAGCTGGGCTACGATTACCATGACCCGGCCGACCAGACCTCGTGCACGGCCTGGAACTACTACGCCAGTGCCACCTCCAACCCGGCCGCCCAGGCGGCCGTGGCCGTCCGCAACTTCGCCGCCGCCTACGAGAGCGGTTACTTCCCGCTCATCCACTGCGGCACCTCGTACGGTCATTACAAGGAAGTTCGCGAAGAGCTCATCCACCATGCCGAGCTCAGGGCGCAGGTCCGCGACATCATGGCCGGGCTAGGTAAGCCGCTGGTGCTGCCGGAGGAGATCGTGCACTATTCCGAGTGGCTTCACGCCCTGCGGGACGAGATCGCGGCGAAGCGAGTTCGCGATACGTCGGGGATCGTGGCGACGGTCCACCCGGCGTGCCACTACCACAAGGTCGTCGAGGCTGACGCCATCTACGACCCCGATATCTACGGGGGCCAGCGCACGGCCGTGGTGACGGGCCTGGCCCAGGCCCTCGGGGTCGAGGTGCGCGATTACTCGACCTGGTTCGACTGCTGCGGCTTCGGTTTTCGCCACATACTGGTCCAGCGGGACTTCACGCGGTCCTTCGCCACGCTTCGGAAGATCGAGGTAATGAAAGAGGAGGCGGCCCCAGACGTCGTGCTGACCCACGACACCGGGTGCGTCACCACGCTGGACAAGAGCCAGTTCGCGGCCAAGGCGCACCAGCGCAACGTGGGCTTGGCGGTGCTGAGCGACGCGCAGTTCGCCGCCCTGGCCATGGGGGCCCACCCGTACCGGGTGTGCCAACTCCATTGGCACTCGGCCGACTACCGGCCGCTGCTGGAAAAGATGGGCATCGACTGGGAACAGGCGTGGGCGGAGTTCCAGGGCGATCTTCGCCGCCTGGAGAGGGGCGAGAAGCGCTATCTCGACTGGGACGACGTCGATGCCTGAGCGGCTTTCACGCCTACACGGCGCGAACACGACGGCGAGGTAAATGAATGTCCTCCAAAACGGTTGTCGTAATCGGCGGGGGCCCAGGTGGGCTGCGTGCCGCGCATGGCGTGGTGGAGATCGGCGAGAAGGTGGTGCTGATCGAGCAACGGGGGTTCCTTGGTGGTAACCCGGTGGCGGAAAGCTACGCCGGCCTGACCCCGCACGGCGAGCCGGCGCAGCCCCAGATCCGCCAGATGATAGACCTCGTCATCTCTCACCCCGGGGCCGATGTCCGCCTCGGTACGGAGGTAACCAGGATGGTGGGCGAGCCCGGCGCGTTCACACTTTCGCTGCGCAGCGATGGGCTGGCCCAGACGGTCGAGTGCGGCGCGGTCATCATCGCCACTGGTTTCGGCCATTTCGACCCCGGCCGGTCGACCCAGATGTACGGGTATTACGAGTTCGCCGACGTGATCACCCAGCCCGACCTCGAGGTGATGCTGTCCGAACACCGATTGCTGCGCCCGTCCAACGGCCAGCCGCCGGAGCGGATCTGCTTTGTCCAGTGCGTGGGCAGCCGCGACCGCCAGATCGGCAACGAGTACTGCTCGAAGGTGTGCTGTGGGGTGGCGTCTAAGGAGGCCATCGAGATCCGGCGCCTGCTGCCGGGTTCGAAGGTGTTCATCTTCTATATCGACATGAGGATGTACGGCTACTGGGAGAACGAGATCTACTGGCCCGCCCAGGAGCAGCACCATGTCCAGTTCGTGAAAGGGTTGATCACCGAGGTGCTCCCTAAGGGCGACCGGCTACTGGTGCGGGGCGAGGACACCACCATGGGCCGGCCCATGGAGCTCTTGATGGACCTGGTAGTGCTCTCGGTCGGGATGGAGCCGTCCTCCGGTACCCGCCAGGTGGCGAAGCTGTTCGGGGTCAGGCAAAACAAGTACGGGTTCGTCGACGCCCCCGGCGCGCCGCTCGACCCCGTAAGCACCGACCGGGAAGGGATTTTTGCGTGCGGTGCTGCGCTCGGGCCGGCCGACCTCGAAGACACCGTCTCTTCGGCGGCGGGGGCGGCCGTAAAGGCTGTCGGCTACCTGCGGTCGCGTTCGGCTGCGGCGCTGAGCTGAGGGAGATAGGGCGCAATGGCCGGTCCTGTGGTCGACACACCGAGCGCCCTGGAGTTCGAGCGCGAGATCATGAGCCGCGCCAGTGAGGCTGAGCTACAGGGCATTGCCGTTGACCTGGGCCGTAAATCCGAAGCCCTCCAGGATCTTCTGTCCGCAGGACCGTCCCGACTGGACGGTCCTGCTCTGCGCCAGGTGCTGCGGTGGGTTTTCGCCACGCGGCGCAAGGCAGAGCAGATCCTGGGCTTGGTCGGCGCCAAACCGCTGGCTGCGGCGATCGCCGGGCTTCTGGACGAGGCGGCCCCGGTGGCCGACCGCATCGACCGCTTCGACGCCGCTCTGGCCCGCTTCGACACCGCCCCCGCCCGGGCGGCCGGCCCGGCGTGGCCCCTGTTCGATCTCCCGGCCGAGCTGTTGCATTTCACTGCGCCCGACAGGTACTGGTTGTGGACGAGATGGCTATGGGACCCAGGCGCCCGGACCGGCGCCCTGGCCCTGGTCACGACCGATGACTTCGACCTGGGCCAAGGAGCCACCAGAGGGGCGGTCTACCTCAGCGTCGGGCGGGCCCTCGCTTTCGTGGACGAGACGGGCAAGGCGGCCGGGTTTACCGCCGCCGCTCCCAATCTGTTCGGCGCCGATGTCTTCCTGGCTTCGGTTTACGCGGTCAGTATGTACACGCTCCTGCGCATGCGGATGAGCCGGGAGTTCAACCGGGTCGTCCCGGCGCTGCCGGATCTCGTGCGTCGCCTGCTCGGCGTCTATTACCTGCCCGCTCGGCAGCTTGTACCCGAAGGGCTAGGACAGTGCCCATAGCTGGCCGGAAGGTCCCGCCCGCCGTGGTCGAGAAAGAGCGGGTCACGGTGGCGTCGTCGATCTCGGGGCGCGAGGTCGAGTTGCCGGCGATGTGGAACCGCATGTTCGAGCCCCGAGTGCTAACCGACTACGGACCGGACGGTTTCGCCGCCATCTCGTGCCTGCCCGGCGGTGAGTCCCTTGAGTGGTGTTTCGGCTGCGGGAAGTGCGTGCCGGCCTGCCCGGTGGACATGGTGGGCGATTACGGCCCGCGCAAGATCCACCGCAAGGTCCAAACGGGCACCGACCTGCTCAGCGACCCCGACCTGTGGCTGTGCACCACCTGCGGCAACTGCCTGCGGGTGTGCCCGAAAGAGGTCGACATGATGGCGGTCATGCCCGCCGTGCGCGAGGCCGCCCTCAGCACGGCGGGCGTGCCCGCCGAACTGCAGGACGTGTTCGAGAAAACCTTCCGGTACGGCAACGCTTTCGGTCACAACCAGCGACGCCGGGCGCAGTGGGCCGAGACCGCCGGGGTGCCCGTGCGGTCTCTGGCCCGGGAGCCCGGCCCGGTGGACGTGCTTTTTTTGGTGGAGGACTATTGGAGCTTCCATCCCCGAGGCCAGGACGCGGCGCGTGCTTTTGCCCGGGTGGCGGCGGCGCTCGGCATCGATTGGGCGGTCCTGGGCCCCGAAGAAAAGACGCTTGGTGACTCGCAGCGCCTGGCGGGCGAGAGGGGACTGTTCGATGCCCTGGCCGAGGACGTGACCGCCGTCCTGGCCAAGTACGCGTTCAGCCGGGTCGTGACCGCCGACCCCCATGCCTTCAACGCCCTCGTCAACGAGTACCCGCGGCGGGGGCACAATTTCCACGCCCTGCACTACACCCAGCTCCTGGCGCCGCTCGTCGGGCAGCTCCAATGGGCCCGCGAGCTCGACCTGAAGGTGACCTTTCACGACCCGTGCTTCCTGGGCCGCCACAACGGGGAGTACGACGCGCCTCGGGCGCTGATCGAGGCGGTCCCCGGCGTGCAACTGGTCGAGATGGACCGGTGCCGGCAGAACGGTTATTGCTGCGGCGGTGGCGGGGGCGGCATGTGGCTGGACAGCGCCACTCGCGATCACACCTCAGAACGTCTGTCCGAACGGCGGGTCCGGGAGGCGGCCCAGACGGGGGCGGACGTCCTGGCGGTCTGCTGCCCGTACGAGGTGCCCAGGTTCACCGACGCGGCCAAAGCGACCGGCCACGACGACCTCCGCGTCTGCGACATCATCGAGCTCGTCGACGAGGCCATGCGAGGCGGGCTGACGAGTGGCTGAACCCATGGCAGCCGAGGCCGGGGCCCTGCGGGTGGTGGACTTCGGGCCTAGCTCGCCGGTGCGCTCCCAGACCCTGTGGCATGCGGTCGCCTACGGCGTGTCCGCCGGTGCCCCGGCCACTGTCTCGTTCACCCGCCCCGCCGCCCCCTACGTCTGCCTCGGCTACCACGGGGCGCTCGACGAGGTCGACCTCGACTATTGCCGGGCCGAGGGGCTCCCGGTCCTGCGCCGGATGGTCGGCGGCGGCACCGTCTACCTGGACGAGGACCAGCTCTTCTTCCAGATCTCTCTACCCGCCCAGGCCGTGCCGGCGGTCCGGTGGCAGGCGTTGCGCAGCCTGCTCGGACCGGCCGTGACCGCCTTTCGCGCCGTGGGCGTGCCCGCGGGGCTCGATGACGACCTTGAGATCTGCGTCGGCGACCGCAAAATCTGCGGGCACGGGGCTGGCCAGATCGACAACGCCGTGGTGGTGTGCGGCAACCTCATCGAGCGGTTCGACCACGAGCGGGCGGCCCGGGTGCTGGCCCTGGCCGGCCCGGCGCACCGGGAACAGACGCTTCAGCTGATGCGCCGCTTCGTCGCCGCCACGCCGGTCGACGCCGCCGGCTTCCAGGCCGCCCTGGTCCACGCCTATGCCGAGGCCCTGGGCCTCCGGCCGGTGCCCGGGGCGCTGAGCCCGGACGAGGCCAGGACCGTCGTCGAGCTTGATGCCAGGTTCACCAGCGAGGCCTGGTTGGCAGGGCCTCAACCAGCGGCCGGTAGCGGTAGGCCGCCCCGTCGGGTCAAGGTGCGGGCGGGCGTGTGGTCTGTGGCCCCCGAGCACGAAGGGGCGCAGGTCGCCGCCTTCACCAGCGCCGGCCCCGGGGGGCTGTAATGGGACAGTTAGGCCGCGTCAGCGTGGCTGGTTTCGAGCTCGCGCTCGACCGGAGCTACCACCCCGGTACGCACATGTGGGTGCTGGCGTTGGCGCCGGGCCGGGTAAGGGTCGGGATGGACCCGCTCGGCATCGAGACCAGCGGCACCCTGGCTCAGTTGTCCTTCGTCCCGGTGGGGACCGAGCTCACCGCCGGGTTGCCCTTCGGCCAGCTCGAGGCGGCCAAGTTCGTCGGCCCGTTGGTCAGCCCGGTGCCCGGTCCGGTGCTGGCCGTCAACGAGGCCGTGGGCCGGGACCCGGGCCTGGCCGAGCGCGACCCGTACGGAGCGGGCTGGATGATCGAGGCCGGCGCCGACCTGCCGCCCGGCCTTTTGTCGGGCCCGGCCGAGATCAGCGAATGGTTCGCGGCCAAGGTCGCGGACTACCGGGCCAACGGGGTGATCGCGGAGTGACCCCAGTGCCGGTAGCGACCCCAGTGCCTGCAGTGACCCCAGCGACTGCAGTGAACGCGGTCGCGCGCCCGGCCGACGTGCGGCGGGCGAACTTCGCCGATGTGATCGATTTCTACGCCCCCGGCCTCAAGCGCTGGCAGAGCTCGGAGTGGGCGCCGGCGAGCCCCCGGCGGTTCCTGCCCGTTTCGGTGACCGGCTCTGCCTGCGCCCTGTCCTGCGCCCATTGCCGGGGGAAGGTGCTGGGCGGCATGGTGAACGTCCGGGCCGGCCAGGACCTGTTCAGCCTGGCGGCGGGGCTGCAGGCGCGGGGTACGCAGGGCCTCTTGCTGTCCGGTGGCTCCGACCGCGGCGGCGGGGTGCCTCTGGCGGCGCACCTGCGCCATGTCCCGCGCATCCGGGGCGAGCTCGGGATGAAGGTCATCGTGCACTCCGGTCTGGTCTCGCCCGAGCTGGCGGCCGCGCTGTCGGCCTCCGGCGTGGACGGGGTGATGCTCGACGTCATAGGGGCCGATGAGACGCTGCGCGACGTGTACCACCTGGAGATGACTGTGGCCGACGTGGACCGTTCGTTACGGCTCCTGTCCGACCAGGGGCTGCGGACCGTCCCGCACATCGTGCTCGGGTTGCACTACGGCCGTTTTCTGGGCGAGCACCGGGCGCTCGAGATGGCCCTGCGTTACGACGTCTCGGCCCTGGTCCTGGTGGTGCTCGTGCCGTTGGCCGGCACCGCCATGGCGGACGTGCCGGCGCCCCGGGCCGACCAGGTGACGGACTTCTTCGCCACCGCTCGCCTGGCGGCGCCCGCCACCACGATCAACCTCGGCTGTGCCCGGCCGCTCGGCGCCGGGAACGGCGATCTGGACCGGGCCGCCATAGACCTCGGGCTCAACGGCATCGCCTACCCCGCCGACGGGGCGATCGAGTACGCCAAGTCACGGGGGCTGACGCCGCGGCTGTTCGAGCACTGCTGTTCGCTGACCTGGAGCGAGGCCCAGGAGCAGCGCTTCGCCCCGGTGCGGGTGACGGGGTGACCGGGGTGACCGGGGTGACCGGGGTGACCGGGGCATGGCGTCTTCTGGACGGCGACGGTGTCGCCGCCGCCGACGGGCTGGCGCTGGACGAGGCTCTCATGACCCGGTACGGGCGGGGGCGACCGGACTGCCCGCCGACGCTGCGGCTTTACAGCTACCGCAGCCACTGCGCCCTGGTCGGCCGGTACCAGGACCTGGCCGCCGAGGTCGACCTGGACGCGTGCGGGCGCACCGGTACCGATGTCAGCCGTCGCCTCACGGGGGGCGGTGCCATCGTCATGGGACGCGGCCAGCTGGGGGTGGCGTACGTGGACCGGGCACCAGCCGGCCGGCGTCCCCGGGCGATCATTGAGGATCTCTCGGCCGCCCTGGCGGCCGGGCTCGCTCAGCTTGGCGTCACGACGGTCTTTCACGGCAAGAACGACCTGGAGACGGGCGGCCGCAAGATCGCCGGTCTGGGCCTCTACCTCGACCCGGCCGGCGCCATGCTGTTCCACGCCAGCGTCTTGGCCGATCTCGATGTGGAGCTCATGCTCGCAGTGCTGCGAGTACCGGCCGCCAAGCTGGAAGGCAAGGCCATCGCCGCCGTCACCGAGCGGGTCACTACGGTCTCGGCCGAGACCGGCCGCCGCCACGACGCGACGACGGTGCGGCCCTCTATCGCCGCCGGGTTCGCCGCCACCTTCGGGGCCCGGCTCGAGCCCGGCTTGCCCGACCAGGCGGAGCAGGCGCAGGCCAGGGCGCTGGCCCGGGGCCGGTACGGGTCGCCGGCCTGGCTGGACGAGCGGACCATGGTGGGCGACGGCAGCGGGTCGGCCGTGCTCAAGGCGCCTGCCGGTCTGGCCCGGATCCATCTCACGACCCATGGCGACCTGGTCAAGAGCGCCATCGTGGCCGGGGACTTCAACGAGCTGGCGCCCGAAGTCGTGGCGCTGGAGTCAGGGTTGCGCTGGCGGCGCCTCGACGAGGACGCCGTCGCGGCTGTGGTCCGCGGGTCCGGAGTGGCTGTCGCCCTCGGCGTCCCCGCCGAGCGGGTCGTTGCCGCCGTGCTCGAGGCCGGACGCCAGGCAGGCCGTCGTGCTTAGCCAGCTGCCGCGGCCCGGCGCCACCGGCCCTGTGACCGACCGTGCGACCGGCCCTGTGACCGACCGTGCGACCGGCCCTGTGACTGCGACGAGCCCGGATTACGTGCGGATCTCAATGGCGAGCGCGATCGCATTGCGGGTACGCTCTGGCCGCTTCAGCCGCGACTTCGAGTTCGGGGGCATCAACCTCCTGCTCAGCTACGACGATGGTTGTATGTCCGACTGCGGCTACTGCGGCCTGGCTCGTAGTAGCCCGGCCCGCCGGGAGGTCCGGTCGTTCATCAGGGTGGAGTGGCCCCTGGTCAACACCGACGACGTAGTGGAGCGCCTGGTCCGCTACGAGCCGGCCCTGGCCCGGATCTGCATTTCGATGGTCACCCACCGCTATGCCTACCGCGACACCTGCGAGATCGCCCGCCGCATCGCGGCGCGGTCCCGAGTACCGATCTCGGTCCTCGTGGCTCCGGCGGCGCTCAACCGGCAGCGGCTGGAGGACCTGAAGTCGATCGGCGTCGACATGATCGGCGTCGGGCTCGACGCCGTGACCGAGGAGCTGTTCGCGGACATCCGCACGCACGTCCCGGCCGGCGGCCTGAGGTGGCAGAGGTACTGGGGCACACTGGCCGACGCCCGGGAGGTCTTCGGGCCCTGGAAGGTCAACGCCCACATTGTGGTCGGGCTGGGCGAGACCGACGCCGACCTGCTGGCGCTGTTGGTAGCGCTGCGGGACCGCGAGGTCCTCCCGTACCTGTTCTGCTTCAACCCCGAGCCGGGCACGCGGATGGCCGCCCACCCGAAACCCTCGCTGCGGCGCTGGCGCCGGGCCCAGCTGGCCCGGCGCCTGATCGGGACCGAGGGCTACGGCCTGGCCCATTTCGGCTTCGATTGCGACGGGGCGTTGGCCCGTGTCCGGGCCACACTTCCGGCCCTGGAGGCCGTCGTGGCCGACGGCCACGCGTTCATGACCGACGGGTGCCCGGGGGGCAAGGGCCAGCCCGGGTGCACCAGGCCCTTCGGCTCCTACCGGCCGGCCGAACCGTTCCGTGACTACCCCTTCGCCCCCGAGGCGAGCGATCTGGCGGAGATCCGCCAGTCGTTGGGGCTTGGAGATCTTGTCGGGTGACGACCGGCGGAAGGGAGCTTAGGTGAGGATCGTCGTGCCCATAAAAGCGGTCCCCGACCTCGTGGAGGAGATCGAGCTGACGGGGGACGGGGCCGCCATCGACCGCGAGTACCTGACGTTCGTGCTCAACGAGTGGGACGGCCAGGCTCTGGAGGAGGCGCTCCTGCTAAAGGACGCCGACGGGGCGAAGGTGGTGGCCGTTGGCCTGGCCGACGACCCCGACATCGACCAGTTCCTCTACACGGCCCTGGCCAAGGGCGCGGACGAGGCGGTGAAGCTGGTCGCCGCCACCGCCTTGGGACCGCCCGGCCCCGGCGGTGCGAGCGGCGCCGACCGCGCCGCGCTGCTCGCCGCCTACCTCACCGCCCATCCGGCCGACCTGGTGATCACCGGTGTGCAGGCCGCTGACGACCTTGATGGGCAACTGCCCTCACGCCTCGCCGCCCTGCTCGACCTGCCGCACGTGTCGGTGGTAATCGGCGTCGAGCCAGCCCAAGTCGAGCCCGCCCAAGTCGAGCCCGCCCAAGTCGAGCCAGCCCAAAAAGAGGGTGGTCGCGACGAGGATGGGGGAGCTTCGGTCACGGTCCGCCAAGAGTTCGCCGGCGGCCGTTGCCACGAGCTCGAGGTGCAGCTGCCGGCCGTGATCGGTGTCCAGTCGGCTCGCCAAGCACCGCGCTACGCGCCCATCACCCGGATCAGGCAGGCCATGAACGCCGGGGGGCTCTCCGAGCTGGTGGTGCCGGCCCGAGCGGCTGGGAATGCCCTGGTCGTGCGCCGGCTGCACCGGCCGGGGACGACCGGGGGGGCCGAGATGATGACCGGGAGCGCGCGAGAGGTGGCGGGCCAGATCGTAGGCCTGCTGCGCGCCCGGGGCCTGGTGAAAGGGAGCGTCCCATGAGGGACAGGCCATGAGCACCAATGTGATGGTGCTGGCGGAACATACCGATGGGAAGATCTCCGACGGGACTTACGAGCTGATCGGCCAGGCCCGAGAGCTGGCCGGCGCGCTCGGGGGCGCCACCGAGGTGGCCCTGCTCGGCCCGGCCGACCTGGCCGGCCAGCTCGGCAGCGCCGACATCGTCGTGTGCGTCGAGCACCCGGCCCTGGAGCAGTACGTGCCCGAGGCCTACGAGCGGGCGCTGCTCGAGGTACTGGCCCAGAGGTCGCCGCGACTGCTCCTGCTCTCGAACGCCACCGTTGGCCTGGACCTCGGTGCCGCCCTCTCTGTCCATTGGGACGCGCCCCTGGTCGCCTACGTCAGCGCCCTGGAGGTCGACGGTGGCGTCGTCGTGGCCACGGCGCAGATCCTGGGCGGGAAAGTGCTGGCCGAGGTCGAGCTGCCCGGCGAGCGCGCCATCGTCACCCTGCTCGGGGGTGCGTTCAGCTCTGCCCCGGGGGCCGCCACCGGGCCCGGTGCGGCCGCCCCCGAGGTCGTCCATGTCGGCCCGCCCGCCAGCCTCGCCACGTTGCGCACGTCGTTGCGCCGGGTGGTCCCGGCCGCGGGCGGGGACGTCGACATCAGCGCCGCCGACGTGCTCGTCTCGGTGGGCCGGGGGATCGAGTCTCAAGAAAACCTGGAGACCGTGCTCGAGCTGGCCGAGGCACTGGGCGTCCCCCTTTCGGCATCCCGGCCGGTGGTGGACGCCGGATGGCTGGCGAAGTCGCGCCAGGTGGGCCAGTCGGGCCTGAAGGTCAAGCCCCGGGCGTACCTGGCCTTCGGCATCTCAGGAGCCCCCGAGCACCTGGAGGGCATGCGGCGCTCCGAGTTGATCATCGCCTGCAACACCGACCCGGGAGCTCCGATTTTCGCCGTCGCCCACTACGGCACGACCCTGGACCTGTTCGACCTGGTCCCCGAGCTCGTTGACATGGTCCGGGACTGAGCCTTGGCCATCCCGTCCGCCCTGGTCGCGAGCGCCGCGGTGACCAGGCCCATCTTCGAGGGAATGGGCCCGGTCAGCAAGGCTGTCTTCTACGCCGTGGCGGCCGTGTCGACGGCGGTCTTTGCCTGGGGGGCCTGGCACCGCGCCCGCAAGTACCGGATGGGACGGGCGGCGGGGCGTGGGCCGGCGGTCCGGGCCGCTCTTAGCCGCCGGCTGCACGACATGGCCAAGGGCACATCGGTGTCCCGAGGCAACCGTGCCACCGGCCTGGCCCACTTCTTCATCCTCTGGGGCTTCCTGGTGGCTTTCATGGCCACGGTGATCCTCACCTTCGACACCGACGTGGTGCGGGGGGTCTCACGGCTTATTACCGGGCACGAGGACAGCTTCTTCCACGGCACGTTCTTCATCGCGTTCACTTTTGTGGTGGACACCATGGGGTTCGCGTTCCTTGTAGCCCTGGTGTACATGGCGGTGCGCCGAGGTTTACAGCGGCCGTGGCGGCTCGGCTACGACCGGGCGGACTCGCCCGCCGGGGGCTACTCGCGGAAGCGCCTGGTGGAGGGCGACTGGGTTTTCCTCTCCCTTCTCCTGGCCATCCTGGTCACTGCTTACGTACTGACCGGCCTGCGCATCCTGGGCCAGGGGATGCCGTGGTTCAGTGTCTTCAGCCCCTTCGGCCGGGCCGTGGCCGAAGCCCTCTCCGGGGCGGGCCTGAGACCGAGCCAAGCGGTGACCGTCCACGGGGTGGTGTGGTGGGCCCACGCCGGCCTGGCCCTGGCCTTCGTCGCCTACATCCCGTACTCCAAGGCCATGCACATGCTCGTCGACGCGGTCAACGTGCTGGCCACCGATCGTACGGCCACTCTCTGCCTGCCCGGGCCGCCGTCGGGGACGGGCCACCCGGGCTACCGGGAGATCCCGGACTTCACCTGGAAAGAACTGCTCGACCTTGACGCCTGCACCAAGTGCGGGCGCTGCCACGAGGTCTGCCCGGCCCGCACCGGGGGGGCGCCCCTGTCGCCGCGCGACCTGGTCCTCGACCTGCGCCAGTGGGTGGACACGTCGACTGGCGGCAGGACGCTGCTCGACCGCGAGCGCAGGCCTGCGCCCGTCGGCCCGCTGGCCGGCGCGGGCGTCAGGATCGCCGGCGACGTGATCGACGCCGACGCCCTGTGGTCGTGCACGACCTGCATGCACTGCGTCGACATCTGTCCCGCGGGTATCGAGCACGTACCGACCATCGTGCAGATGCGTCGCAGCCTGGTCGACGAGGGGGCCATGGGCCCGACCTTGCAACAGGCCCTGCAGAACTTGGCCGCCCAGGGTAACTCCTTCGGGCGCTCGGCCCGGACCAGGGCCCGCTGGGCCCGGGATCTGGGTTTCGCCGTCCCCGACGCCCGCAAGCAGGCCGTGAAATACCTGTGGTTCGTCGGCGACTACGCCAGTTTCGACGAGCGGTTGCAGGACAACTCCCGGGCCCTGGCCGGGGTCCTGCACACCGCCGGCGTCGATTTCGGCCTGCTCTACGAGGCAGAGCGTAACGCCGGTAATGACGTGCGCCGGGTGGGGGAGGAGGGACTTTTCGAGATGCTGGCGGAGCAAAATATCGCGGCGTTGCGCCAGGCCCAGTTCGAGGAGATCTTCACTACCGACCCGCATTCGCTCAATGCCCTACGCCACGAGTACCCGGCGTTGGGGGCGACCTACCAAGTCCGCCATTACACCGAGCTCCTGGCCCAGCTGCTGGAGAGCGGCGCCATCGTCGTAAGGCCTCTCGGCTACCGGGTCACCTACCACGACCCGTGCTACCTGGCCCGCTACAACAACGTCATCGATGCGCCTCGGCGCGTCCTGCGGGCGCTTGGCTGCGAACTGGTCGAGATGCCGCGTCACGGCGTGGACAGCTTCTGCTGCGGGGCCGGTGGTGGCCGGATCTGGATGGACGACAGCCTCCTCACGGAACGCCCGAGCCACAACAGGGTGGCCGAGGCGCTCCGCCTGGACGTGGCCCACTTCGTCGTCGCCTGCCCGAAGGACATGACGATGTTCTCCGATGCCGTCAAGACCGCCCGGGTGGAGGACAGGATCGGCGTCCGGGACATCACCCTGCTCGTCCAGGAGGCGATGCTGCCATGACCACTGTCAACCACTGCAACCTGCCCGAGGACCTTTATTACGTCGTGGGCAAACATGTCTGGGCCCGGCGCGAAGGCGACCTGGTCACGGTCGGGATGACCGACGTCGCCCAGCACATGGCCAAGACCATCGTGGCCGTGACCCCGAAGGCGCCCGGCAAAACCGTACAAAAAGGCCGCAACATCGCCACCGTGGAGAGCGGCAAGTGGGTCGGTCCTGTCCCCGCCCCGGTGAGCGGTGAGATCGTGGCCGTCAACGACGCCCTGGCCGCCACGCCAAGTCTCGTCAACTCCGACCCCTATGGGGCCGGTTGGGTCGCCCGGTTGCGCCCGTCGGACTGGGACACCGATGTGGTCGACCTGGCCAGCGGGCCCGAGGGCATTGAGGCATACCGCCAGTTCCTCGACGCCCAGGGGATCACGTGCGGGTGACGCGAAAAGTTCGATTTAACTACTTACCAGGTAGGAAGCTAACCTGTCGCAATAAGGGAGGAAATTGTCATGGTTGATACCGACATCGCGGCCAAATCCGGCACGGACGACCAGAAACGAATGGCCATCATCTGCTGGAGCAACGACCTGGACCGGGTATGGCCGGTGATGATCCTCGCCACCACCGGCGCCGCCTCAGGCCTGGAGGTCGATGTTTTCTTTACCTTCTGGGGCTTGCGGGTGCTACAGAAAAACGATCAGCGCGTCACCGGCAAAAACTGGATGCAGAAAGCGGAGTCGCTCGTCGACCACGGTGGGAGCGACCACCTCAAGCTCAGCAAGATCCACTTCGCCGGTATGGGCACTTCTATGATCAAGATGCTGGCCAAGCAGTACAAGGTCGCCAGCGTGACCGAACTGATGGAAATGGCCATCGACGTGGGGGTGCGCTTGCACCCGTGCCAGATGACGATGGACCTGTACGGCCTGTCAACCTCCGATTTCATCGACGGGGTGCAGCCCACTCTGGGTGCCGCCAGCTTCATCGATATGGCGGCCAAAGCCGACATCCAACTGTTTATTTGACCCAAGTGTTTATTTGATAGCGCGCCGGCGCCCAGCCGGGGCCACAGAGTCTGAGGTGCACGAAGCGGCGCACTTTCGCGCCGCGATTGGCCCGCACGCGTGGTGTTCGCGGTACGGGCCACTTCGTTGAGAGAAAGGCCCAGCCATGCCCACACCAGCACAACCCAAGTACGAGCCGGCCCAGCTGGCGCTAACCGACTCCGCCGCCCGGCAGTTGGCCAACGCCACCAAGAGCCGTGCCCAACTCGACACGATAACCCGGAGGTGGCTGGTCCAGATGTTGCCGTGGGTCCCGGTGGAGGCGGGCATCTACCGCCTCAACCGGGTCAAGGACCCAGCGTCGGTGGCGGTTTCCACCCCGCCGCGCGACGAGTCCGAGCTGACCACGACGTACGTCGGGTACTACGAGGCGCCGCGCGAGTATTTCCTTAGTACTATTACAACAATTGTCGACATTCATACCCGGGTCTCCGACCTTTACAGCAGCCCCTTCGACCAGATCGCCGAGCAGATCCGCCTGACTGTCGAGACGGTAAAGGAGCGCCAGGAGAGCGAGCTCATAAACAGCCCCGACTACGGGCTGCTGGCCAGTGTCGAGGCTGGCCAGCGCATCTCCACCCTCACGGGTCCGCCGACCCCGGACGACTTGGACCAACTGATCACCAAGGTCTGGAAAGACCCGGCGTTCTTCCTGGCCCACCCGCTCGCCATTGCCGCCTTCGGTCGCGAGTGCACGCGGCGCGGTGTACCTCCCGCCACGGTCACCCTGTGCGGTTCACAGTTCCTTACCTGGCGGGGACTGCCGATCGTCCCGTCCGACAAAGTGCCGGTCGAGGGGGGCAAAACAAAAGTTCTGCTGCTGCGGGTGGGCGAACCCCGCCAGGGGGTCATCGGCTTGTACCAGCCCGGCTTGACCGGCGAGCAATCGCCTGGGCTGTCGGTGCGCTTCATGGGCATCAGCCGCAACGCCATCGCGTCCTACCTGGTCTCTCTGTACAGCTCGCTGGCGGTGCTAACGTCGGACGCGCTCGCAGTTCTCGACAATGTCGAAGTAGGTAAGTTCCATGAGTACGACCACACCTACCGGTGACGCGGTGAACGGCGCCGGCCCTGGCCTGCCTGACGAGGCAACCTTGACGCGTCTGGCGAACGAGTTCTTCGGCGCCCTCAACAGTCCTGAGACCCGCTCCGTGCCCGCGCCCGGGGGGCCGACGCCCCCATCCGCGCCACCACAACCGCCGGCCCAGCTGCCCCGGTACGAACCTCCGGGCCAACTGTCGGAATATCACCGGGCGGCTGCGTTGCCGGGCCGGCTGGCCGCCCTCGTCGCCCAACAGTCGCCCTTTGCCGCCCCCGGCCTGCCGCCGGCTACGGCCGGCGCCATGCGCCCCGTGGCCAACCCTGGCTTGTGGGAGCCGGCTTTCGAGCGCCGGGACGGGGCCCCCGGTGCCCCGTCGTTCTATTTCATTGACGATGGGGCCGCCGTCCCCGGCCGGCCCCCTGCTGTCGCCGTGGACGACCACTCGGCCTTTCACGTCGATGCCGTGCGACGGGACTTCCCCGTCCTGCAAGAACGAGTCCACGGGCGCCAGCTCGTCTGGCTGGACAATGCGGCGACAACACAAAAGCCGCAAGTCGTCATAGACCGTTTGGTCTACTTCTACCAGCACGAAAATTCCAATATCCACCGGGCCGCGCACGCCCTGGCGGCGCGGGCGACCGATGCCTTCGAGGGCGCCCGGGCCACCGTGGCCCGTTTCCTGGGGGCGCCATCGGCCGACGACATCGTCTTCACCCGCGGCACCACCGAAGCGATAAACCTGGTCGCACAGGCTTGGGGGCGCCAGCGCATCGGCCCGGGCGATGAGATAGTTGTCTCCCATCTCGAGCACCACGCCAACATCGTGCCGTGGCAGCAGCTGGCGGAGGTTACGGGAGCGAAGATAAGAGTAATTCCGGTCGATGACGACGGGCAGTTGCTGCTCGACGCCTACGCCAACCTGCTCAACGACCGGACCCGGCTGGTATCGGTCGCCCATGTCTCCAACGTGCTCGGGACGGTCGTCCCGGTCAAAGCGGTGATCGAGGCGGCTCACCGGGCCGGTGCCAGGGTGCTCATAGACGGCGCCCAAGCCGTCGCCCATATCCCTGTCGATGTCCAAGCCCTGGACGCTGATTTCTACGTTTTCTCCGGGCACAAGATCTTTGGGCCGACGGGTATCGGCGCGCTTTACGCGAAGACGGAGATCCTCGAAGAAATGCCGCCGTGGCAGGGGGGCGGGAACATGATCTCCGACGTGACCTTCGAGCGCACCACCTACCAGGGCCCGCCGGCCAAGTTCGAGGCCGGGACGGGCAATATTGCCGACGCTGTCGCCCTGGGCACGGCCCTGGACTACTTGCAGGGTCTCGGTTTGCCCCTCGTAGAGCGGTATGAGCACCAGCTCCTCGAGTACGCGTTAGGCGAGATCCGCACCGTCCCCGGCCTGCGCCTGATCGGCACGGCGCCGGAGAAGGCGAGCGTGCTCAGTTTTGTGCTCGAAGGCTACCGACCAGAGGAGGTCGGCTCGGCGCTGGACAAGGAGGGGATCGCCGTGCGGGCCGGTCACCACTGCGCTCAGCCGATCCTGCGCCGCTTTGGGCTGGAATCGGCCGTCCGACCGTCGCTGGCCATGTACAACACCCACGGTGAGGTCGACCTGTTGGTCGCCGCGCTGCGCAGACTGGCCGCTGACGCCGGCCGGCGCCGCTAACCCCGGTACCAATACGGGCCCGGGTAGCTACCCGGGCCCGTGCCGCTCTTTGGTTTAGGGGAACAATCCCTCGACCGACAGGTAGCGCTCGCCGGTGTCATAGTTGAAGGTGAGGACGCGGGCGCCGTCGGCCATGTCGGGGATCTTCTGGGCCACGGCGGCCAGGGACGCCCCCGAGGACACGCCGACGAGGATCCCTTCTTCCCGGGCGCAGCGACGGGCGTAATCCGCGGCAGCCTCCGGCGCGACCTGGATGATGCCGTCGAGCAGGTCCCTGCGCAGTACCCCGGGGACGAAGCCGGCCCCGATGCCTTGGATCGGGTGGGGCGAGTGGGTGCCGCCCGACAGCACCGGCGACAACGTGGGCTCCACGGCGAACACCTTGAGCTGTGGCCACAAGGGCTTGAGGGCTTCGGCGCAACCGGTGATATGGCCGCCGGTGCCCACGCCGGTGATGAGGTAGTCAAGCCCGTCGGGGAAATCCCGGGCGATCTCGCCGGCCGTGGCCCGCCGGTGCACCTCCACGTTGGCCGGGTTGTCGAACTGCATGGGGATCCAAGAACCCGGGGTTTGTGCGTGCAGCTCGTCGGCCCGGGCGATGGCCCCCTTCATCCCGAACTCGCGCGGCGTCAGCTCGAGCTCGGCGCCGTAAGCCTTCATCAACCGGCGACGCTCGACCGAGAACGACTCGGGCATGCACAGGACCAGCCGGTACCCCTTTACGGCGCAGACCAGGGCCAGGCCGATGCCCGTATTGCCCGAAGTCGGCTCGATTATGACCGACCCCGGCCCGATGACGCCGCGGCGCTCGGCGTCGTCGACCATGGCCAGGGCGATGCGGTCCTTGATGCTGCCCCCCGGGTTGGTCCTCTCCTGTTTGGCCCACACGGTGACGCGCGGGTCGAAAAGCCGGTTCAGGCGGACCTGGGGGGTCCCGCCGATAGTGTCCAAGATGCTGTCATAGGGCATGGGTTTGGTTCTCCTTGGGGCCGGCTATCGCCCCGTCAAAAAGACCATGGTTGCGATAGACATGATGGGGAGGCTATGGTTTAACCGGACGCCGGGTTAGGGCCGAAGGTCCCAACCCGCCACGATGCCCCAGTCCCGGTGGCCCAGGTCCCATGGCCCAGTCCCCGGTGCCGACGGACAAGTTGATGAGCGGTCCGAAAATCTTTAGAAACCAGACCATATTTCTGAAGACTTACGGGCTGAAGTACGGCCCTGGCATTTTGGCAACAAAGATGATAAAACGGGGCGGACGCCTCTGAAGGAGCTGGGTATGCCGGATAACACCGCACCGCACCGCGCGCTCAGCGACAGCGCGGCGCGCCAACTTGCCAATGCCACCAAGACCGTCGCGCAAATGTCGACGATCACACCACGGTGGCTAGTGAGGTTCTTACAATGGGTGCCGGTCGAGGCCGGCATTTACAGGCTCAACCGGGTCAGGCGGCCCGAAGATGTCGAAGTGGCCTGTCCCCCTCGGGGCGAGGGCGACCTCCCCCTCACCTTCGTGGATTACGAAGAATCACCACGCGAGTATTTCTTGAGTTCTGTCTCGGCCGTCCTCGACGTCCATACCCGGGTCTCGGACCTTTACAGCAACCCGTACGACCAGACCGAGGAGCAGCTCCGCCTCTTGATCGAGTCGATCAAAGAGCGCCAGGAGGGCGAGCTGGTCAACAACCTGGAGTACGGCCTGCTTACCAACGCCGCTCCCGAGCAGCGCCTGTCGACTCGCACCGGGGCACCGACGCCGGACGACCTGGACGAGCTCATAAGCCGGGTGTGGAAAGAGCCGGCGTTCTTCTTGACCCACCCGGCTGCCATAGCCGCCTTCGGCCGAGAATGCACCCGCCGTGGTGTCCCGCCTCCGACGATCAGCCTCTTCGGTTGCCAGTTCCTCACCTGGCGGGGGCTCCCGCTGGTCCCCTCGGACAAAGTCCCGGTGGTGGACGGCGCGACCAAGGTGTTGTTACTGCGGGTAGGTGAGGCCCGCCAGGGCGTCATCGGCTTGTACCAGCCCGGTCTACCGGGCGAACGCGGCCTCGGCCTCTCCGTCCGTTTCATGGGGATCAGCCGCAATGCCATCGCCTCGTACCTGATCTCGCTGTACTGCTCGCTCGCCGTTCTGACCCCCGACGCCCTGGGTGTCCTCGACGACGTGCAAGTCGGCAAGTACCACGATTACGGGCATACCTACGCCGCCTCTGGCACCTCTCCCGCCACTCCCAAGGCGCCGGGGCGCCGGGGCCGCGCGGTCCGGTGACCTGGGCGAGAGCCAACCAGCATTACGTTTTGACCGACTAGTACGTCACGTCTCCGCCGGCCGGCCTCAAGCCGGCCGGCGGACGCCCCGGGGCAGGCGGTTGCCTCGGACTTCTGTCGCCCGCTTCTACCCCCTGCTCACCCGCGAGCTCGACATCGAGGTCGGCGACATCCTCATCGGCCGGCCTCTCGGCATGTCCTGCGGCTGCCCCATAACCCACTGCGGCGTCGCCATGCAGGTGGACCGGCGCACCGGGGTCATCGTGTGGTGCGTGACAGGTCCCCTTCGGCCCCGCCTGGAAGGCTACAAAGACCTCGGTTATTACATCGCCGAAGGGTACGAAGGGCTCATCGCCCAGTCCCGTTGCGAAATTTCCATTGGCCGGCGCTACTTTTTTCAGCCGCGCCTGTGCATGTTGCAGTGGCGGCACAGCGGGTTGGTCAACTTCATGAACCGTACCCCGGCGGGGATTTCCGTCCGGGTCGAAGGTCTCTGGATCGGCTGATGGCCCCGGTGCCCGGGGCTAGTCCTCCAGGGCCTCGGCCACCACCTTGCTCACCTGTTCCACCTCAATGAGAAAGCCGTCGTGGCCGTACAGGGACTGGACTACGTCCAGGCTCGCCAGGCCGGGCAGCAGCGCCGCCAGTTGCTCTTGCTGGTAAGGGGGATAGAGGCGGTCGCTGCTTATGGCGCAGACCGAACTGCGGGCCTTCACCACCGAGAGGGCGGCCGCCAGGCCGCCCCGTCCCCGGCCTATGTCGTGGTGGTCCATGGCCCGGCTGAGGACCAGGTAGGAGTTGGCGTCAAAGCGGGCGGCCAGCTTGTCGGCGTGATGGTCGAGGTAGCTCTCCACGGCATAGCGGCCCCCGTGTAACGGGTCCTCGCCGTCCTGTGCCCGGCGCCCGAAGCGCTGGGCGAGCTCGGGCTCGCTCCGGTAGCTGATGTGGCCGATGCGCCGGGCCAGCCCCAGGCCGGTCACCGGGCCCGGGCCGCCGTAGTAATCGCCTCCGGCGAACGCGGGATCGGAACGGATGGCGTGCGCCTGCACGGCGGTGAGGGCCACTTGATCGGCGCTGGCCGCCGCCGACGTGGCCACCAGGACCAGCCGCCCGACCCGGCCGGGGTGGGTCACCGCCCATTCCAGGGCGCGCATGCCGCCCATCGACCCGCCCACCACCGCCGCCCACCGTCCTACTCCCAGGTAGTCGGCCAGCGCCTCTTCCACCGCCACCTGGTCGCGGACGGTGATACGCGGAAAGCGCGACCCCCACGGCCGCCCATCGGGCGCCGCCGAGGACGGGCCAGTGCTGCCTTGGCAGCCTCCCAGGACGTTGGCGCACACCACCCACCAGCGGTCGGTGCCGATGGCCAGCCCCGGTCCGATCAGCCCTTCCCACCAGCCCGGGGACGGATGGCCCGGTTCCACGCCACCGGCCACGTGGCTGTCACCGGTGAGGGCGTGCTCGACCAGTACAGCGTTCGAGCCGTCGGGGGCGCGCTGCCCCCAGGTCTCGTAGGCGACCGTGACCGGCCCGAGCCGGCCGCCCAGCTCGAGGGCGAGGGGGGCGCCTTCGAAGAGCTGGACGAACCGGCGCCGGCCGGGGTGGTCGCCGGGTTGCCAGGCCGGAACGCTCACGTGCCTCTCACGTGCCTATGCTTTGGCGGCCCGGAAACCGGCGTCGAGGTCGGCCAGCAGGTCGGTCAGGGTCTCCAGGCCGACTGACAGCCGGACCAGGTCGGGGGTGACCCCGGTGGCGGCTTGCTCGCCCTCGGTCAGCTGTGAGTGGGTGGTGGTGGCCGGGTGGATGACAAGGCTGCGGGTATCGCCGACGTTGGCCAGGTGACTGAAGAGCTCGAGCGCCTCGACGAAGGACCGCCCCGCCGTGGCCCCGCCTTTGATGCCGAAGCTGAGGATGGAGCCGGCGCCTCGGGGGAGCAGCTCCTGGGCCCGCCCGTACCAGGGCGAGGAGGCCAGGCCCGGGTACTTGACCCAGCTGACATCGTCGCGCGCCTCGAGCCAGCGGGCCACGGCGGTGGCATTGGCCACGTGGCGCTCCATGCGCAGGCTCAGGGTCTCGAGGCCCTGTACCAGCAGGAAAGCGTTGAAAGGGGCGATGGCCGGCCCGAGGTCGCGCAGGAACTGCACGCGCGCCTTGGCCACGTAGGCGCCCGGCCCGAGCGCTTCCCAGTACTTGAGGCCGTGGTAGCTCGGGTCCGGTTCGGTGAAGGAGGGGTGGCGCCCGCTCGCCCCGAAGTCGAAGTTGCCACCGTCGACGATGATGCCCCCGATGGCGGTGCCATGGCCGCCGATGAACTTGGTGGCCGAGTGCACGACGATGTCGGCCCCGTACTCCAGAGGGCGCAGGAGGTAGGGGCTGGCCAGCGTGTTGTCGACGATGAGGGGCACTTGGTGGGTGTGCGCCACTCCGGCCACGCCGGCCAGGTCGAGCACGTCGCCCCGAGGGTTACCGATCGACTCGCCGTAAAAGGCGCGAGTGTTGGGCCTCACGGCCGCCGCCCACTGGTCGAGGTCGTCTGGGTCGTCGACGAAGGACACGTCGATACCGAGCTTGGGCAGCGTGTAGTGGAAGAGGTTGTACGTCCCCCCGTACAGCGAGGGCGACGAGACGAGATGGTCGCCGGACTGGGCCAGGGTGAGTATGGCCAGCGTCTCGGCCGCCTGGCCGCTGGCCACGGCCAGGGCGCCGACGCCACCTTCGAGAGAGGCGACCCGTTCTTCGAGCACCTGCTGGGTGGGGTTCATGATGCGGGTGTAGATGTTGCCCGGCTCTGCCAGGCCGAACAGGGCGGCGGCGTGCTCGGTGTCGCGGAAGACGTAGCTGGTGGTCTGGTAGATGGGTACGGCGCGGGCCCCGGTCGTCGGGTCAGGCGCAGCACCGGCGTGGATCTGACGTGTCTCGAAACCTTGGGCCTGGCTCACGGCGCTCCTTCAGGGGAAAGCTCGGGTGTTGCCCATCAAGTTACTAACTATGATCGGACCACTCAAGATAGCCGGACAGGCGGACGGCCGGTGCGCTGAGGTCGTACAGCGGTCGTGCGGCCCTTCTACCGGTTAGCTGCTAGTTGACGTCGTCACCCGAAGCCGGTGGGGCGCGGCGCGTTCGAACAGGTCGTCGACTAGGACCGGGCTCATGCCCCACGCCGAGAGCTGGGAGGCGGCGATGGCAGCCCGGAAGCCCGCAGCGCAATGCACCCATATGGGCCGGTCGGACGGAAGATAGGACTTGTGGGCCTCTAGCTCGGGAAGGGGCGTATGCCTCGCCACGGCCAGGTGGCCGGCGCGCCACTCGGAGCCGTGGCGGACGTCGAGGACAAGGGGTTCCTCCCCCCGGGCGACGGCCGCGGCCAGGTCGGCGAAGGTCGCCGTCTGGTAACGCATGGCACGCTGGAGGTCCAGGTCACTGGCCAGGACGAACCCGGACACGAGCTCCCTGCCGATCCGGGCCAAGAGGCGACGTGACTTGTCAACCTCCTCGTACGAGCAGGCGATGAGGGCGTAGCGCGCCTCGTAGGGCACGAGCCAGCCGAAGTAGGTGGTGAAGCTGTCGCCCAGCTCGATGTTGAGGGCGCCTTGGTGGTGCCCCGCGGCGAACGCCCGCCGGGGCCGCAGATCGGTGATGACCGAGCCTGTGGCCATCCAGTGGGCGAGGTCGTCAGGGGCCAGTCGCGCTACCCGTCGGTAGAGGGGGCCCGGTGCCCCGCGGCGGTTGGCAGGCGCCATGTAGCGGTAGTAGGACGGGACCGGAGGCCGGTCCGCCCGGAGGGCGGCGACGAAGTCTTCGAGATCGGCACGCAGCGCCGGGTTCCGCCGCCGCTCGGTGCCGACCGTGAGGTCCCCGGTCTCCGCCCCGGTGGCCGGTGTGGCGCTGCAGAAGCTGCCAAAGCCATGGGTGGGCAGCACCCGCGTCTCGGCGTCGAGCCGGCTGAGCAAGCGTCGGGCACTGCGCCATTGGGCTTGCGCCAGCTCGTCGGCCCGCTCGTCGCCCAAAAGGTCGGTACGGCCGACGCCGTTGAGCAGCACGGACCCGCCCGTGCAAACATAACTTGGTGTCCCGGCCGCGCCGGTCAGCAGGTAGGAGAGGTGGTGCGGGGTATGGCCCGGCGTGGCCAGGGCCGAGACCGTGAGGGAGCCGGCGGTGATCTTGGCACCATCGCCGAGGGCCGTGCATTCCCGGGCGAAGCCGAGGTCCTCGCCTTCGGGCACGACGTAGGTGGCGCCCAGCCGGCGGGCCAGGTCCAGGCCCCCGCTCACATAGTCGTTGTGGACGTGCGTCTCCAGGACATGGGTGATGCTGACCCCCAAGGACTCGGCCGTCTCCAGGTAGCGGTCGGGCTCGCGCTGCGGGTCGACCACGACGGCTACCTCGCCGTCGTGGACCAAGTAGCTCCGGTCCCCGAGCCCTGCCGCCTCGAAGCTGACGGTCTCGGTCCTTGCCGGGGCGGCCAGGGCCAGGGCCGTCCCCGTCAGGCGATCGGCGCTGGGGTTGTCGTCAAAGGCCGTACTTGTCATGTCCATCGTTCCCTCAGATGCTCGGTGACTTCCTCAGCTGGCCAGTAGCTGGGCGGTCGGTGGTTGTGCCTCCAGGCCCCGACAAGCGCCGGCGGGAGCGTCCGAGGAGCCGGTGCCGAGGTCCACCAGGGACCTGTTGATGTCGAGGGCGATGTCGCGCGCCTGCACCCGGATCTCGGGCACGGCCGTGCTTTCCAGGAGTTGGCCCTGGCGCAATGGGCCGACAGCCCACAGCCAGGGGGACGGTTGTCCCTGGGCGTCCAGGACGCGCCCCCGCTCGTCGGTGCCTACCCCCATCCCGATAGGTCCGGGGCGGACGAGCCCGCGAGCCAAGAGAGCGTCCATCAAGGGCTGACCGCGCTCGAAGATGTGCGGGCCCGGGCCGGTGCAGTTGACCAACCAGTCGGTCTTCCAGGCATATGGGCGCGCCCTCGCCCGCAGCTTGACCTGGAGGTGCAAGGCGGCCCCGACGTCTTCGACCGCGTCCACCTCGCCGGCATGGACGAAGAAAATGCCCGAGTTCTGCAGTTCATCTACGGCCTGGGCCACCGGGGGGGCCATGCGGTGCCGGTAGACGTTCCAGAGCCGCTCCAGATGGCGCCGGAAACGCAGCTGCTCGTCGCCGCTCAACCCGGACCACAGCCGTGGGACTTCGGGGCGAAGGGCGTCGACCAGGTCTCGCCAGTCAGCGCCGCCGGCCCCCGCCCCCTTCATCATCTGGCGCGCCTGGTGCAGGAGGGAGCGGACCTCGCTGCCCTCCAGGTCGCGACACGGGGGCTCCAAAACCTCGCGGCCCTGGGGCGCCGTCCTGTGGGCACGGGGGAGCAGGCCGTGGCGCGAGATGGCGTGGACGGGGCCGCGGTGGCCAGACTCTTGTAAGGCCAACAGGACATCGATGGCGGTGAGGCCTGAGCCCAGGAGGGTCACGGTGGCCGATGGCGGTATGCCTGCCAGTGCGCCGTGCGCCCAGGGGTCGGTGATGCACCGGGGGTGCGTGGTGGCCCCGGAAAGCGAGGCCGGGAACTGCCGCATCAACATCCCCGTGCTCAGCACAACGACTTTGGCGGCAATGGTGTGGCCGTTGTCCAGGACAAGCTCTGGGCCCTGGGGGCCCGAGCTCAGGTCGACCACACCGGCGAAGACCGTCCCGAGGGTGGGGGAGGGTGTGCCGTCTGCTACCCGAGGCCACAGGGTCTCGCGGAGGTACCTCCCGTAAAAGGTCCGGGGCACGAAATCGTCGGCTGCGGCGGGCAGGCCTCTGCTGGCGAGCCAGCGCACGAAATGCCCGGGATCGTCCTCGAAAGCGCTCATCGAGCGGGCGGGGACGTTTAGCAGATGGCACTTCGAGCTCGTGCTGTAAGCGATGCCCTCTCCCACCCGGCCGGCCCGTTCCACCAGCACGATGTGGAAGGGCGAGCTTGGCCGGCGCAAGAGGTGAGCAGCCACCAGCGCACCGCTGGCGCCGCCCCCGACAATGGCGATGGCCGCCGGGCCCGAGTCCATGTCGCTACCTTATCAAATCATTTCCATAGTTTCAATAGAAATGCTCCTCACCTGCATTTACGCGGGGCGAGCCGGCCTGCCACTCGGGCTTACGGGCACACCGCCGGTCTGCTCCGGCCTTGCGGCAGGCTGGTCCTACGCCTCTGGCCGATAGGAACTTCGTATCGACACATAAAGCGGTTGTACGGCTACAATCCTAGGAGTACGACCCTCTGGGCGTTTCGGCCCTACGAGCCAGCGTCATCGGCCACGTCAGACGTTCCCCCACGGGTGTGCACCGCTATGGGCCAGCGGCGGCCTTCGCCGTGCCATGACCAGGAAAGGTGCAATGCCCCGAATGTGCAATGCCCCAAAACGTGCAAATGCCCCAAAACGTGAAATGCCCCAAAAAGAGGAGCCTCGGCGAGCGATGAAGACACCAGTGCGTAGACACCAGTCCTGGGCCGTGTTGTCTGTCAGCGCCATGGCTGCGGCCAGCCTGTCCCTGGTCACCGCGCCCGTCGCTAGCGCCTCCCCGTGGGGGCCGGGCGTTGCCGCCCCGTCCGGGCCCAACGCCTATGTACCGGTGCCCAGCGGGTCGAGCGTGTCCTCGTTGCCCGGCGCAGTAGCCTTCGGCTCGACGCCCTCGAGCACGGCTGAGACGGTGTCGTTCATCCTCGACGAGCAGGACATCGGCCGGCTCGAGGCCACTGTCGAGGCGGGCCTGACCAACTACCTGTCGGTCGCCCAGTTTGCCCAGGTCCACGGTCAGAGCCAGGCCAATATCGCTCACTTGCAGGCCTACTTGAGCCAGTTCGGCATCACCACCACGGTTTACCCCAACGACATCGATGTGGTGGCCACCGGCACGGCGGGCGAGTTCGACAGCGCCCTGACCACACGCCAGGAGCAGTACTACGTCCCGGCTCGGTCCGGCCGGCCTGGGCAGTGGCGGGCCCCGGCGCAGACGGTCCACGGCAACACCGCCCCGCCCGAGCTGCCGGGCCGCATTGCCCAGTACGTAGCCGCCATCCTGGGCCTGTCCAACTACAACTCCTTCGTCAGCAACATCGACCACATGGTCGCCAGCGTCAACGCCACGTCTTCGGGTAGCGGCAACGCCTGTGTGACCCTGACCACGTTGCCCGACGACTGCAACACCCCCCAGAACTTTGCCACCGACTACAACCTGTCGCCTCTCTACCGCCAGGGTGCAGTCGGGTCAGGACGCACGGTCGGCATCGTCACCTTGGCCGCACTTGACGTCGGCGCCCCGGAGGCATTCTGGCAGCAGGTCGGCCTACCCGCCGGCAATCGGACGTTGACCGTTGACAATGTCGACAATGGGCCGGGCGCTCCCAGCATCGCTGCCGGCACGCAAGAGACCGACCTTGATGTCGAGCAGGCCGGAGGGGTCGCCCCCGGTGCCAACGTGATCGTCTATCAGGCGCCCAATACGGACTTCGGGTTTGTGGACGCCTTCATGACCGCAGCCAGCCAGGACATCGCCGACAGCGTCTCCACCGGCTGGGGCGGTTCGGAGACGTTCTTGCGGTCTTCGGTCGCCACCGGCTCGGAATCGCCCGGGTTGCAGACCGCGTTCGACGAGGCGTTCCTGGAAATGGCCGCGCAAGGGCAGTCCACCTTCGTGGCCACGGGGGACGCCGGCGCCTACCTGGCCACAGAAGACCTCCAGACGACGGACCTTTCCATCGGCTATCCGGCCAACAGCCCCTTCACCACCGCGGCAGGGGGTACGACCCTGCCCTGGTCGGCCTCCATAAGCGGACCGGACGGCAACGCCACGGTCGACGTCCCTGCCCAGCGGACATGGGGCTGGGACTACCTGTGGCCCGCCATCTCCGCCGTTACCGGGGTGCCTGAAGCCACGGCGGCGCAGGAGGCCATCGCCGGCGGCTCCGGTGGCTACAGCGTTTTCGAGCCCAAGCCTTCATATCAGCAGGGCGTGAGCGGGACCAGTTTCTTCAGTGCCGTCCCCTACCTGACCCCCACCGATTACCAGAAGGTGGGCGGGCTGTTGCTACCGACACAGTGGGACTTTGACGGGGCCCCGCCGGTCATCCACGGTCCCGGCCAAGGCCGAGCCGTCCCGGACCTGTCGACAAATGCCGACCCCGAGACAGGCTTTCTCGTGTACGTGCCGTCGTTCGCGGGTGTCGGCGAAGCCGCCCTGCAGGGCGGCTACGGCGGCACCAGTTTTGTTGCCCCCGACCTGGGCGGGTCGGCGGCGGTGATCGACTCCCTGATCGGTCGTCGTGCCGGCCTGTGGGGCCCGACCATTTATTCCTTGGCCACTCAGCCGGGCTCTCCGTTCACGCCCCTCGACCAGAGCGGCACCGGCAGCGACAACCTCTTCTACACCGCCACGCCAGGGGCCGTCTACAACCCGGGCAGCGGTCTCGGCTATCCCGACCTGAGCGCTCTGGCGGCAGACTTCGCCCGGTCCCGATAAGGCCACTGGCCGGGCTGCTGGGGGCACGGGCCTGGGAATACTTGATACGTCAACCGCGTTGTGCGGAGTATGAACGGTACCCCGAGCACAGGACCAGAGCCCGACAATGAGGCTCCGGCCGGCATCGCAGGAACGATTGTCGTGGGCGTCGACGGCTCCGAGGCGTCATGCGATGCCCTGCGCTGGGCGTACCGCCAGGCCAAGCTGACTGGAGCCCACCTGCGAGCCGTCATGTCATGGGACGTGCCCGCGTCGGCCTACTGGTTCCCTTTCCCCGAAGGCCTCGACTTCCAAAAGGCCACGGAGGAGGCGCTCGCCAAGACGCTCCACGAAACACTGGGGGACAACCCGGTTGTGGACCTCACCTCCGTCGTCGCGCAGGGCAACCCGGCCGCTGTCCTTATCCGCGAGTCAGACCTTGCCGACCTTCTCGTTGTGGGCAGCCGGGGTCACGGTGAGTTCGCGGGGATGCTGCTCGGGTCGGTGAGCGAGCACTGCGTGACCCAGGCCAACTGCGCCGTCGTGGTCGTCCGGGGCAAGCCGGCCCAGGGCTGACCTAGGACAGTCCGGGGCCGAGGTCAGGGCACGACGAGTACGAGCCGCCGGCCCATGCCCAGGAGATGGCGAGGGACGCCCCCAAGGTGCAGGGTGGGGTGCCGGGACCGTCCGACCACGATCATCTCCGCGTCGCTGCTAGAGGCCAGAGCCTCTAGCTCGGAGCCGATCTCGCCTTCGCGTTGGACGAAGTCGCCCTCGGCCCCCGCGTCACGCAGTGCCTTGACTACGGCTCCGCTCAGCCGCTCCTCGTCCCCGTCGCTTTCGCCGGGGGAAACAGGTGCGGCCGAAAAGCCAGCCCGCTTTTCAGTGGCCGTCAACGGCCAAACAAAGCAGGCATGAACTGCCCCGTGGTAGCAAAAGGCCACGTCGATGGCCACTGCCAGCGCACGCCAGGCGGCGTCAGATCCGTCGACGCCCACCACGATGTTCCTCACCGGCACGGCTCCCCTCGCAGTCGTGGCCATTCTCGCGCCTTGAGGCCGCTGTGCGACCAGCCAAACACGCAAGAGGTGCTCACGTTGCGGGCTTCGCCAGTACTCGTCGTTTGCGCCGGCCCAGCGTCGCAGACCGGCGCAGGATCACGGGCGGTGTCAGCTCCAGAACTCGTCGGCCGCGTAGGGGTCCAGCGTGAGGTTCCAGAACTCGGTGGCCTTACCGTTGCTCAGGTGCCAGACGTGGCACCCCAGGGCGTCGAACGACTTGCCTGCCCGTTGCGCCGTGGTGTGGACCAGCACCATGCCATGCTCGTCGTCGGCCAGGATGTCGTGGATCTCATTTTTGAACGTCCCTCCGGACAGTTCGAAAATCTTGACGAAGAACTCCGTGACTTGTTGGTGGCCCTTGAAATCTCCCGAGAGCTGGCCGCGCCCGGGCGAGTGCCAGACGATGTCCTCGTCGAAGATCGACATGACCGTGGCGACGTCTCCCGTGGCGAATGCTTCGTAACCTCGGCGCAGCAGTGCTTCGTTGGGATGTCCCATGCTCTTCCCCTTTTGTCGACGCCGGGGTGCCCCGCGCCCTGCATAGCGTAGGGACGAACTTCCCCGAAGTAAATGGGACGATTTCAAGAAGGCCCGTGCTCCGCCAGCTCCCTGAACTCGTCGGGGACGCGGGCGGCGTCAGAGAAGACAACGGTGGCATAGCCCACGGCCCCGTGGCCGAACCGGGCGCGGACGGCGTCCACCGAACGGTCGGCTCCCCAGCGGGCGGCGTCGGCCAGGCGTTCATGGCCGGCGTGGGCACCGCCCGAAGACATGGGGAGGGGGAGTTGAAAAGCTGGGACCACGATGTTGGAGACCGACACGGCCAGTAGTGTCACCTCGCGCTCGGCTCGATGTTCGGCCAGGGCGGCGCCGGCCAGACCAGTGGCGATCTCCGTCAGGGTCAGCGTGGCGCAGACCGGCGTCCGTAGGGTGGTCGACCGGGTCACCGAGCGCAGCCCGGGGAAGCGCACCCGCACGGTGACGGTGCGCGCCGCCCGGCCTGCGTGCCGTAGTCGGCTCGCCACCCGGTCGGCCAGGTAGCCGAGCGTGGAGCGGAGCAGTTCGGGAGTGGCTCTGCGCCGGCCCAGCGCTGCCTGGGCCCCCATGGACGATGCCGGCCGCGCCGGGCCGATGCGGCGGGGGTCGACGTTGGTGGCCAGTGCGGTCAATTTTTCGCCGATCGTCCGCCCGAGAAGATGGTCGAGGAGCGCCCCCGGGGCCGCCGCCAGCTCGCCGATGGTGCGGATGCCGGCGGTGGCCAGTTGGGCCCTGGTCGCCGGCCCTACCCCCCATATCAGCCCCACAGGCAGGCGGGCCAGGAACCCCGCCTCGTCGTCGGGTTCCACCACGACCAGGCCATCGGGCTTGGCCACCTGGGAAGCCACTTTGGCCAGGTGTTTGGTGCGGGCCACGCCGACCGACAGAGGCAGCCCGACCTCTTCCCGGACGCGCCGGCGGATGGCGGTGGCGATGGCGATCGGCGGCCCGAAGAGGCGTCGGGCACCGGCCACCTCGAGGAACGCCTCGTCGATGGAGACTCGTTCGACCACCGGCGTGAAGGCGGCCAGGACGTCCATGACTTCGTTGCCGAGGCGCTGGTACTCCCGGAAATGCCCGGGAACGAAGGCCAGGTCCGGGCACAGCTGGCGCGCCCGCCATGCCGGCATCCCGGCCGAGACGCCGAACGCCCTGGCCTCGTAGGACGCCGCCAGCACGACCCCGGTGCCCACGGCTATCGGCCGCCGGGAGAGCGAGGGATCGAGCAGTTGCTCGGCCGAGGCGTAAAACGCGTCTAGGTCGGCGTGGAGGACGGTGGCCGCTCTTGGGGGGCCCATAAGGTAAGAGTGTAATCGAACAAGTGTTCGTACATTGGCGCTCGCCGAAGGACGTGCCATTGTTTGGGCCTGCCCCAGGGTGGGTATGCCACGCACCGACCCACTTGTTCGCCGGCCTTGTGATGGACACGTGAACGAGACGACCCCCCTAAGAAAGAAGGAACAATGAAGATCCCCAAGTACCTCGCCGCAGGAGCAGCTCTAACCATCGCTCTGGCCGCTACCGGGGTCTCCGCCTCCGCTCAGACGACGACGACCACCACCTCCACCACAACTCCGACGACCAGCACCACCACGCCCGCCGTCCCCACCAATCTTGCGCCCGACCAGCTGGTCCTCACCGGGACATGCATCCCCGACACCACGATCGTCCCCGAAGCTCAGGACGCCATGGCCCTTTACGTGCCCTTCGGCCCGCCGGCCGGCGTCTACGTCAATGGCAACTGGGTACCGGCGGCCTACCTGGCCGGCGCTGCTTCGGGCAACTACATCGTCGGGGCCCCCGGCTGCACCAACCCCGTGGCGCCCCCCACGTCGGTGCCCATCAGTACCACGACGACCACTTCCTAACTCCGCGCCGAGCCGTCGAAGCTGGCCATGGAGCTGGCCGCCACCGTGGCCGCAAAGCCACCCGGCCCCGGGCCGACCCGAGGCGCAGGCCCTCGTTCGTCCCGGGCCGGGGTCAAATGGGGCGCGCGCTGTACAATCGCCCGGCATCGGAGGGCGTCCCGCCCCTGGGTGAGAGCGTGGAGGGCGAACTGGTGTACAAGAAAATTGTGGTTGGGACGGACGGCTCGCCCACCGCGGGTGTGGCGCTGGACCACGCCATCGGCCTGGCCAAAGTGACAGGCGCCACGGTCCATATCGTCAACGCCTATAAGGCGATGACGACGATGGCGGCAATCGGCCCGGACTTCTCCGCCCCGGACCGAGGTGTCCTGGAAGACGACGCTCGCCGGGTCTGTGACGAGGCGGCCGAGGCGGCGCGGGCCGCCGGGCTCGACGCCGTTACCCACATCGCTGAAGGCGACCCCGCAGACGCCTTGGTCAAGATCGCCGAGCACGAGAACGCCGATCTCATCGTGGTCGGCAACCGGGGCATGATGGGCGCCCGCCGGTTCATCACGGGTTCGGTGCCCAACCGGGTGGCGCACCACTGCCCCTGCCACCTCCTCGTAGTCCACACCACCTGACGCCGCCGGGCCCGGGAGGGCTGTAGCAGGCGGCCGGTGATCCGGCGAACGCTACCCGGTTGGGCCCAACTAATATGATGGGAACACTTAGGTAAACACGAAAGGGAGGCCCAGTTGAGCGCGACCGAGGACCTGATAGCCAATAACGCCGGTTACGTTGCAACTTTTTCCAAGGGCAGCTTGCCTCTGCCCCCGGCCAAGAAGATGGCCGTCCTGGCCTGCATGGACGCCCGCCTCGACCCGGCCAAAGCCCTAGGCCTACAAGAGGGCGATGCCCACGTCATCCGCAACGCCGGGGGAGTGGCCTCCGACGACGCGCTACGCAGCATCATCATTTCCCAGCGGCTGCTCGGCACCGAGGAGATAGTCCTGGTGCACCACACCGATTGCGGGATGGAGACTTTCCACGACGACCAGGTAAAGGACAAGATCCTGGCCGAGACAGGCCTACGTCCGAGTTTCGCCCTCGAGGCGTTCCCTGACGCCGTGGCCGACGTGAAACAGACCGCCGCCCGCATCAAGGCCAACCCGTTCGTGGTCCACAAGAACATCCGCGGCTTCGTCTACGAAGTGGAGACAGGCAAGCTCCGCGAGGTCCCCCTGGACTGATCCTCGCTCCCGGGCGCAGCCAATAGTCCCGCGCCCGGCTCGGTCAACGACCTCGCCGTCTCTCTGTCCGAGCTGGATGACGTCGATGCGGTGGTTGCCGGCGACGTCAACGCCAGAGAGGCGTAGGTCTGCACGGAAATGGCGAGGCTGGGGGCCCGGAGGCCATGATGGTTGCCGGAGGGCCCGGCCCGGGGAGTTGCCGCGGCGAACATCGCCAGCGGCTCCCCTACACTCCTGGGATGTCCGTCCTCGGCCGAGACATGGGAGAAGAGCGAATCGGCACTGCCGTGAGAGCTGGCCCGGACCAAGGTCCGAGCCCCCGAGAGGCCGCCGCCCCTGCGGCTACGGCCGCCGTGGCGCGCAGCCCGATCCTTCTCGAGCTGGTCTGGCTCGTCTTTCTCGTATGGATCTATGACTGGCTGCAGGACCTCGCCCCTCTGCGCAAGACGCAGGCTTTCGACCACGCCCGCAGCGTGCTCGCCTTCGAGGCCCGGTACGGGATAGATGTCGAGCGGACGCTCGACCACTGGCTCGCCCACGAGCAGGTGCTGGCCTTCCTGGCCTCGAACTTCTATTCCAACGCCATTTTTGCGGTCACCTTCGTATTCGCGGCCTATCTCTGGTGGTGCCGGCCGGACCTTTACCGGCCCTTGCGCAACGACCTGGTGCTGGCCAACCTCATCGGCTTTGCCGTGTTCTGGGCGTACCCAGTCGCACCGCCGCGCATGCTCCCCGGCTTCATCGACGTGGTGGTGAAGGCTGGGGGCCTGGGGGCCTGGCACGACACCCTCATCAGGCACGCCGACCAGTTCGCGGCGATGCCCTCGATGCACCTCGGCTATGCGGTGTGGTGCTCCTTGGCGGCTTGGCGCGTGGCCCGGCACCGCTCGTCCAAGCGGGTGGCCCTTGTCTTCGGCATCGGCTACCCGTTGCTTACGGTTCTGGTCGTCCTCGGTACGGGCAACCACTACGTTTTGGACGTAGTCGCCGGGATTGCCACCGTCGTCCTCTCTGTGCTCGTCCTCGAGGTCTTGCCCGGTGTTCTGCGCCGCCGCTTGGCGGAGGGCACCAAGCAGTGAAAACGGTGCCGGAACGGCGGCACTGCTCTCTGCAGTCGCCAAGTAAAGCCCTTTACTGACAACGAGATCCTTCACCCTCTCCCACGCCGTCAAGCGCCGCCGCCTGGATAAATGCGCCGTCCGCCGCCGGAGGGGACAGTTCGAGCCGCGCCTGCTCGATGCTTTCTTCGGGCGCTGGGCCAGGTCAGCCGCCTGCGGTAATTCGCGTCGCTGAAAGCTACAGGGGGCGCGTCGATGGTCGCGATCGGCGTTCGGCCCGGTCTTACTACCAGAAAAGCGGTTATTGCCCTGGGAATGGCTCGAGTGCTGGGCCACTGTTGGGATCTCGGGCCGTGTAGGCCGCGAAGAACTCATCAAGAACGGCGACAGCCGACCCCAGGAAAGGGGACAAACATGAACCGCTTCCTAACCGTAAGGAAATCTCTCTTAAGCGGTGCCAGCATTGCCATTATTGCCCTGGCCGTGCCCACCGTGGCCCCCGTGGCGCAGGCTGGCACCCTTCCCGCCGACCAGATCGTCCTGGATGGGAGCTGTCTTTCGATGGGCGACGTGTTAGGGGCGGCGCAGGCGGCGCTGGCTGCGTATGTCGCCGGCGGCCCCCCCGCCGGGGTGACCATAAACAACGACTGGGTGCCTGCGGTGTACCTCCTTACCAACGCCGGCCAGTTTGCTGGGGGTGCGGGGCTGTGCACCCAGATTGCTACCACCACAACTCCCACCACCACCGACCCTCCGACCACCGACCCGCCCACCACCGACCCTCCCACCACCGACCCG
>Ga0182014_10000564_pt1 | contig 49457 bp, 39 predicted proteins | sample 612S2DmetaG_FD_120489 | JGI IMG/M metagenome (GOLD analysis project Ga0182014, IMG submission 120489) | Permafrost microbial communities from Stordalen Mire, Sweden - 612S2D metaG | ecosystem: Environmental > Terrestrial > Soil > Wetlands > Permafrost | place: Sweden: Stordalen | collected... | reverse complement strand
CTCGGCCGCGCCTTCGAGTCGGCGCTGCTCGCGATCGGGCGGCTGCAGGTGGCCGCGGGCCGCTATCAGGCGGCCGCGACAGCCTTCCGCCGGGTCGTAGCGCACGAGCCGCTGAACGAGTCCGCTCACCGGGAGCTGATGGGCTGCTGGGAGCGCCTCGGCGAGACGGCCCGCGCCGTCCGGCATTACGAGCAGCTGGCCGCGATGCTGCGGGACCAGGTCGGCGTGGCCCCGGCGGCGGAAACGACGGCGCTGTACCAGCGGCTGGCCGGGCGCTGACCCTCTCCCCCCGGTGTTTCCCCCTGTGCTGGCGCCCTCTCCCCCGGTCCCGGCGCGTAGAGCTAAGGCCGGGGCCGTCGCGTGGAGGGAGGTGCCCCGTGCCGGAACCGATCGCGCCGCCCGCAGCCCGGCGGCCAGAGGAGGCGATCGAGCTGGTCTCGCTCGCGGTCAGCGACGGTGACCTGGGTGCCGCGCTGGCCCAGTACGAGGACGGGGCGCCGCTGCGGCCCGGGGTGCGGGACGGATGCGCGGCCGGCGTCCGGGACGGCATCCTCGGCGTGATGGAGCTGCGGCTGCCGCTGGCCGTCGAGATCAGCACCGTCCTGCCGGCCGCCGGGCTGGCCCTGGTGCTGGCCGAACGGCGCATCGCCGGAACCGGCCCCGACGGCGAGCCGGTCCGGCTGAGCGGGCTCGGATGCACCGTCGTGCGGGCGCAGCCGGACGGGACCTGGCGGATCGCCGCGGACGCCTGGCGGCTCAGGGGTGCAGGATGACCCCATCATTCGGGAGCGGGGATCTCGCCTGAACCGCGGGGGATGAGGCTGACGGGCACGACGTGAGCCTGCACGTCCGAGCTATCGCCGTCCATCCGGCGGAACAGGATCCGCGCCGCCAGGGTGCCTATCTTCACCACATCCTGAGCCACCACGGTGACCGGCGGATCCAGCATGTCCGCCAGCGGCACGTCGTCGAAGCCGACCAGTGCCGTGCGGTGCTGGGCGCCGCAGGCCCGCAGCGCGCGGACCGTGCCGACGGTGATCAGGTTCTGGCCGCTGAACAGCGCGGACGGGGGCTCCGGCCCACTGAGCAGGCGGATGACGGCCGCCTCGGCCGCCTCGGCGGTGTGCAGATCATGCAGGACCAGCGACGGGTCTTCGGGCAGCCCGGCGAAGCGCAGCGTGTCGCGGTATCCCGCGTAGCGCTCCTGGGCGGTCGCGATGGAGGTCAGGTCACCGAGAAAGGCGATGCGCCGGTGACCATGATCGATGAGGTGCCTGACGGCCACCACCGCGCCGGGCCGATTGTCGGCCACCACACTGTCCGCGGGCAGCAGCGCGGCCGGCCGGTCCACGAAGACGAGCGGCGTGCCCATGTGCTGCTCGTCCCGCAGGTAGCTCTGGTCACGCCCGGCCGGGGCGATGATCAGCCCGTCGACGCGCCGCGCGACCAGGCTGGCGGCCAGGTCCCGCTCGCGATCCGGATCCTCGTCCAGGCTGCCGGCCAGCAGCCCGACGCCGCGCTCCCGCGCCACGTCCTCCACCGCGCGGTAGATGGCCGACGAGTACGGGTTGCTCACGTCTTCGAGCATGAGGCCGATCATGAACGACCGGCGGTCACCGCGCCGCAGGTTGCTCGCCGTCATGTCGGGCCGGTAATTCAGCTGCGCCACGGCCCGGCGCACCCGCGCCGCCATGTCGGCGTCCACCGTGGCCGCCCCGTTGACGACACGGGACACCGTCTTGAGGCTGACCCCAGCCAGCGCCGCCACGTCCCGCATGGTCGCCCGGCCGGGCCCCGGTACCGGCGGTGCCGGGACCGGGTCCCGCGGTGCCAGCGGGGACATCGGAGCCGGGCCGGCAGGGTCGAAATTCATGGGACAACGATATCTCAAACGCATCCGTTCCGACCTGGATAATCTCCCGGCCGGGGCAATGTCAGCCAGGACGTAGTAGGGCCAAAATTCCCGGTCAGACGGGATACTACGACGATTTGGTCACCTTTGCGTAACACGCTTGACATCTATCTCCTCGTCATCTGAGGATGTGGGACAACGTTTACCCGAGTTGCGGCCCGCATCTCTTGCGCTTCACGTCTTGAAGGGAATGTCCATGCGCTATCTCAGGCGAAGAACTTCTGGGGGACCCCGATGGATCGGCTCCGCCGCGGCCGTGGCCGCCGCGGCCGTCGCCCTGACGGCCTGCGGCGGCGGCAACGCGGCGACCGGCACCAGCGGGACCAGCAGCAGCGGCAGCGGCACGACCAAGACCACGGGCACGGTGCGGGTCGCGCTGATCCTCAAGGACTTCACCAATCCGTACTTCATCTCGATGGAGAACAGCGCCAAGGCCGACGCGGCCAAGCTCGGCGTCAAGCTGACGGTCTCTGCCGGTTCCAGCGACGGTGACACCACCACGCAGATCACCGCCATCGACAACGCGATCGCGGCGGGCGACGCCGGCATCATCATCACCCCGAACGGCAACGCCGTGAACCCGTCGCTGGACCAGGCGAAATCGCATCATCTGCTGGTGATCGCGCTGGACACCGTGCCAACGCCGCCGAGCACCGCGGACCTGACGTACGCGACCAACAACTTCGAGGCGGGCCAGCTGATCGGCCAGTACGGCGCCAAGCGGCTGAACGGCAAGGCCGCGGACGTCGCCATGCTCGACCTGTCCAACACCCAGGTGGTCTCGGTGGACACCAGCCGTGACCACGGCTTCCTCACCGGCATGGGCATCCCGGTCGGCAACCAGAACCTCAACGGCGACGAGCCCAAGTCCGGCTCCTACAAGGGCCAGCTGGGCGGCAGCGGCAGCTACAAGATCGCCTGCCAGCTGCCCACGCAGGGCGCGGTGCCCGGGGGCCAGACGGCCATGGAGCAGTGCCTGTCCAAGGACCCCAATATCAACGTCGTCTACGCGATCAACGAGCCGGCCGCGGAAGGCGCGGGCGCGGCGCTGAAGGCCGCCCACAAGACCGGTGTCCTCGTGCTGGCGATCGACGGCGGCTGCGCCGACATCCCGTACCTGCAGAGCGGCGAGATGACGGCCACCTCCGGCCAGTTCCCCGGCAAGATGGCCGCCCTGGGCGTGAGCGCGATCAACACCCTGGCCAAGACGGGCCAGAAGCCGGCCGCGACACCCGGCCTCGGCTTCTACAACACCGGGACCGAGCTGTACACCGACAGCCCGATCGCGGGCGTGACAAGCGAAACCACCACGCAGGAAGCCGGCGTCTGCTGGAAGGCCTGACGGTGACACGAAGGAGCGCCCGGGTGGGAGGGACACCCTCTCACCCGGGGCTCCGGGCGCTGGACAGCCGACGCCCGCCTTATCCGCCGGTAACCGCATCGCTCGTGGCCGATGACTCCCGGCCATTCCTGCCGCGCGGCGTCAGAATGCGCGGCCGCAACCCCTTCGTCCAGTACGCACAAGGAATGACAATCGGATCATGACAGCAGTCATCGAGCCAACGGGCATGGTGCGGGAGAGCGAGACGCTCGGCGCACGCATCCAGCACGGGCTGCACCGGCACCCGGCCATCGGCCCGGCGAGCGTGCTCGTCGCGTCGGTCATCGCCTTTTCCATCGCCAACCCGCGCTTCCTGAACTCGACCAACCTCTCGCTGCTCGTCCAGCAGGTCGCCGTCCTCGCGACGCTGGCCATCGGCCAGACCATGATCATCTTGACCGCCGGCATCGACCTGTCGGTCGGCGCGGCCGCGATCCTGGCCCAGATGGTGATCGCCCAGACCGCGGCCAACAACCACGTTCCGGGCGTGCTGGCGATCCTGCTCGGCATCGTCGTCGGCGCGCTGACCGGCTTCCTCAACGGCTTCCTGGTCACCCGGATCAAACTGCCGCCGTTCATCGTCACGCTGGGGACGCTGAGCATTTACACCTCGATCGGGCTGCGGTACTCCAATGGCCAGTCGGTCTACGCGAGCGCGATGCCGAAGGCCCTGATCTGGACCGGGAACTACGTCAACATCGGCCCGTACCAGCTGACCACCGGCGTGATCCTGATGCTGGTGCTGTTCGCGGTGACGAGCTACGCGCTGACACGTACCGCCTGGGGCCGGCACGTGTACGCCACCGGGGACGATCCCGAGGCTGCCCGGCTGTCGGGCATCAAGACCGACCGGGTCCTGCTCAGCGTCTACCTGGCCGCCGGGGTGATCTTCGGGCTCGCGGCCTGGATCCTGATCGGCCGGGTCGGCGTGGCCAGCACCAACAACCTGACCAACGCCAACCTGGACAGCATCACCGCGGTCGTGATCGGCGGCACCAGCCTGTTCGGCGGCCGCGGCGCCGTCCTCGGAACGCTGTTCGGTGCGCTGATCGTGCAGGTCTTCCAGAGCGGCATATCCCTGGCCGGGGTACAGAGCCTGTACCAGGTGCTGGCGGAGGGAATCCTCGTCATCGTCGCCGTCGCCCTCGACCAGTGGATCAGAAAGGTGCGCCGATGAGCATGGACGTAGACGCCGCCAGCGTCAACGCGAGCCGGCCGGGGAAGCCCACCATGTCCGGGACGCCGACGCTCGAAGCCCGGGGCCTGGTGAAGACGTTCGGTCACGTCGTGGGATTGGCCAACGTCAGCCTCAAGCTCTATGCGGGTGAGGTGCTCGCCATCATTGGCGACAACGGCGCGGGCAAGTCGACGCTGATCAAGTGCCTGTCCGGAGCGCTGACGCCGGACGAGGGCGAGATCCTGCTGGACGGGGTCAAGGTCGTCTTCAAGAGCCCGACGGACGCCCGGCTGGCCGGTATCGAGACCGTGTTCCAGACCCTGGCGGTGGCCCCCGCCCTGGACATCGCCAGCAACCTCTACCTCGGCCGGGAGATCCGCAGTAAGGGGCCGCTGGGCACGTTCTTCCGCAAGCTCGATACCCGCGGCATGCGGGAATCGTCCAAGAAGCAGCTCAGCGACCTCGGCATCGGAACCGTCCAGGACATCACGCAGAAGGTGGAAACGCTGTCCGGCGGCCAGCGCCAGGCCGTCGCGGTGGCACGGGCGGCAGCGTTCGGCTCGAAGGTCGTCATCCTGGACGAGCCGACCGCCGCGCTGGGCGTCCGTGAGTCCGGCCAGGTGCTGGCGCTGATCAAGCGCCTGCGGGACCGGGGCATGCCGGTCATCCTGATCAGCCACAACATGCCGCAGGTGTTCGAGGTCGCGGACCGGATCCACATCCAGCGGCTCGGCCGGTGCGCGGGCCTCATCACCCCGCAGAGCCACACCATGGAGGAGGCCGTGGCCATCATGACCGGCGCCACCACCCTGGAGGTGGGCGCCGGTGACGGGGCCAGCCCCGGAACGGCCGACGGCAGCGACGGGACGGCGTGACTGGTCCGGGCGCCGGGCGGTGAACGGCCGGCGCGCCGGCCCCGCTGCGAGCGCCCCCACCGCTCTGCCGCGAAGTTAGTGAGTCATTTACTTACTTGTGCGTATACTCCCGTTGTGCCTGGTAAACGGAACGCGCACGACCGCCTGCCCGAGCTGATCGCGGCGGCCGTACGGGTCTTCACCCGGGAGGGGTACCGGTCGGCTCACGTCAGTGACGTGGCAGCCGAGCTCGGGCTTTCCGAAGCGGCGATCTACCGCTACGTGGACAGCAAGGAAGGCCTGTTCGTGCTGGCCATCCGGCACGCGCTGCTGCTGGAGGAGCTGCCCGGCGGGGAGCTCCCGCTGTCGCCCGCGCCGCTGACCGTCACGATCAAGGAGGCGCGGGAGTACGTCGCCTCGGTCGTCCCGTTCGGCCACCTGGCCGGGGCGCTGGCCCAGCAGGTGGCCGGGGACTCTGCGGCCGGGGACTCCGCGGCCGAGCTCGAGGCCATCCTGCGCGAGACGTTTACGCTGGAGTCCCGCACCCGGGAAGCCGCCGACATGATCGAGCGGTCCGCCCGGGAGCTTCCGGAGCTGGCCGACCTGCTGAACACCGGACTGCGCCGGCCGGTGCTGCGCGCCCTGACCGAATACCTGACCCGCCGCGCCGAGGCCGGGCTGCTGCGCAGCACGCCGGACGCCGCGGCGACCGCACGCCTCGTACTGGAGACGCTGACCTGGTTCGCCCGGCACCGGTTCTCCGACCCGTACGGGGCGGCCATCGCGTCCGACGTGGCCGAGGCCACCGTGGTCGACATGCTCGTGCACGCCCTGGTCCCGCCGCAGCAGCTGGCGGCGCGCGATGACTAGCCAGCTCACGGCGGAGATACCAGCGGGCGATACGGCACCGGACCTCGCGGTCCACGTCCGCGGGCTGCAGATGTCGTACGGGGACCGATCGGTGCTGTGCGGCATCGATTTCGAGGTCCGCAGGGGCGAGGTGTTCTGCCTGCTCGGACCGAACGGGGCCGGCAAGACCACGACCGTGGAAATCCTGGAGGGCTTCCGCGCCCGGACCGGCGGCACGGTCACCGTGCTCGGCCTCGATCCGGCCGCGCAGCCCGCCCGGCTGCGCGAGCGCATCGGCATCGTCCTGCAGGAGTGCGGCTTTCCCCGCCAGGCACGGGTCGGTGAGCTGATCGACCTCTGGCGGGACTACTACCCGCACCCGCGGCCGCTCGGCGACCTGCTCGACGTGACCGGGCTCACCGCCGACCGGAATAGCCCGGTGCGCAGGCTGTCCGGCGGCCAGCGGCGGCGGCTGGACTTCGCGCTCGCCCTGGCGGGAGACCCCGACCTGGTGTTCCTGGACGAGCCGACGACGGGCTTCGACCCGGAGGCGCGGCGGCGGCTCTGGACCTCGGTGGAGAACCTGCGCGATCTCGGCAAGACGATCGTGCTCACCACGCACTACCTGGACGAGGCCGAACGCCTGGCGGACCGGGTCGCGATCCTGCTGGACGGCCGGATCAAGATCGCCGGCTCGACCCGGGAGGTCGCCCGGCTCGCGGCGCTGCCCTCGCGAATTTCGTTCAGAATGCCAAATGTCCTGCTCAGCGGCGCGATACCGGCACCGGAGGGCATCGACCTCACGGTGCGCGGCCATACGGCGACCTGCCAAACCCGCAACACCGCGGTCACCCTGCGGGCGCTGCTGGACTGGGCCGCCCGGTACCGGGTCGGTGACCTGGACGACCTGGCCGTGGACACGCCCAGCCTGGAAGACGCCTACCTGCACCACGTCGAGCGAAGCGATGGAGACCCCGGCCTATGAAAGCCGTCCGCCTCACCGTCCGGCAGGCCGTGATGGAACAGCGCAACTTCTGGCGGAGCCCGGAGTACGCGCTGTTCACGTTCGCGCTGCCGCTGTTCCTGCTGCTGCTGCTGGGCGCGGCCAACGGTGGCTCCTACCTGCCCGGGCACATCCGGCAGATCAAGGTACTGGTGCCGAGCATCCTGGCCTTCGGGGTGATCGCGGCCGCGTACGTCAACCTCGGGGCCAAGATGGCGGTACTGCGGCACGACGGGGTGCTCAAGCGGATCCGGACGACCCCGCTGCCGGCCGGGGCCTACCTCGTCGGGCACATCGCGAGCACGGTGGCGACCAGCCTGGCCATCGCGGGCAGCATGGGCGTGGTGGGCTGGCTGGCGTTCGGCACGGTACCGCGCCTGGGCGGGATGTTCATCCTGGCGTCCGGCCTCGCGCTCGGGATCGTCTGCTTCGCCGCGCTCGGCCTCGCCGTCAGCTCGCTGATCAAGAGCGCCGAGTCGGCCAGCCCGATCACGAATGCCAGCTACCTGCCGATCGCGATGATCTCCGGCATCTTCGACCCGACGATCGGCATCCCGCACTGGCTGTCCGGCGCGGCCGGGGCACTGCCCATCAAGGCCCTGGCCCAGGTGCTGGAGGACGCGTACACGCCGGCCGCGCACGCGTTCCCGGCCGTGGACCTCGCGATCCTGCTGGCCTGGGCGGTGGCGGGTGCGGCCCTGGCGGCCTGGCGGTTCCGCCGCCAGCCGGCCTTAACCGCCCGCTGACTGGGCGGGGCCGACGGGCACGCTGCTGGGCTGGAGGGGACCGAGAGGCGGGCGAGGCGTCTGTGAGCGCGGTGCCGGCGCTCCGGCGGGTCCTGGGCGATAACGGGGGGAACTGCCCGCCCACGGGCTCTTGCGCCCGATTCGCGGAATACCGTTAGCTGGACGTGCGGTCTGGACCCTGCTGCCCGCCGCTCGCCACCACACTGACTTCGGGAGAGCTCAATGAGCGAGCGAATCGGTGTCCGGGCCGGCATCCGCGGCCTTGACCCGCAGGCCCGGCCATGACGGCCACAGCCGGGCAGGCCGCGGGCTCACTGCCCGGCCGCCAGTTCCCGCTGGGCGCCACCGCTCGGGCCGGCGGCACGGATTTCGCGGTCGCCTCCGGCGTCGCCGACGGGATGACGCTGTGCCTGTTCGACGAGAGCGGCGCGGAGACGCAGACTCCGCTGCGGGACCACGATGCCGGCGTCTGGCACGCCTTCCTACCCGGGATAGGGGCGGGCCAGGCGTACGGGTACCGGGCCACCGGGCCCTACGATCCGGCCCGCGGACTGCGCTGCAATCCGGCGAAGCTGCTGCTGGATCCCTACGCCCGGGCGTTCAGCGGAACCCTCACGTTCGGGCCGGAGGTGTTCGGGTACCTGGCCCGCGACCCGGATGCGCCGAGTGCCGCGGACTCCGCCGCCAGCGTGCCACGAAGTCTCGTGGTAGCCGACGAGGCATTCGGCTGGCGGGACGATGCCCGGCCCCGTTACCGCCTCTCCGACACGATCATTTACGAGCTGCACGTCAAGGGCTTCACCATGCGCCACCCGGAGATCCCGCCGGAGCTGCGCGGAACCTACGCCGGCCTGGGCCACGAGGCGGCCATCGCGCACCTGATCGATCTCGGCGTGACCACCGTCGAGCTGCTGCCGGTGCACGAAAGCGGTTCTGCGGCGTCCCTGGTGGCGCAGGGGCTCACGAACTACTGGGGTTACAACACGATCGGCTATTTCGCGCCGCACCAGCGCTACTCGGCGGCGGTCCGGGCGGGGAAGCGCGGCGGCCAGGTCGGCGAGTTCAAGGCCATGGTGAACGCGCTGCACGCGGCCGGGCTCGAAGTACTGCTCGACATCGCGTTCAGCCACACCGCCGAGGGCAATGACCTCGGCCCGACCGTGTGCTACCGCGGCCTGGACAACCCCGCGTATTACCGCCTGGACGGCGACGACCCGCGCTACTACGTCGATCCGACGGGCACCGGCAACTCGCTGAACGCGGGCGATCCGGTGACGCTGCGTCTTATCATGGACTCGCTGCGTTACTGGCTGACGGAGATGCACGTCGACGGCTTCCGTTTCGATCTCGCCAGCACGCTCGGCCGCCGGGACGACGGCTCCGCGCCGGCATCGGCGTTCTTCGATCTGGTCGCCCAGGATCCGGTGGTGTCCAGGGCCAAGCTGGTCGGCGATCTGTCGCAGGCCGGCCAGATCGACGGCTACGACCTCAGCCGGCTCCCGTTGCCGTGGTGCGAGTGGAACGGCGCCTACCGCGACACGATGCGCGATCTCTGGCGCGGTCAGCACATCGCCCTCGGTGAGTTCGCCACCCGTTTCTGCGGGTCACCGGATCTTTACCCGGACTCCCGCGCCCGGCCCATAGCGTCGGTGAACCTGATGACCGTCCACGATGGCTTTACCCTGCGGGACCTGGTCTCCTACAACGACAAGCACAACGAGGCCAACGGGGAAGCGAACCATGACGGGACCAGCGATAACCGGTCCTGGAACTGCGGGGCGGAGGGCGCGACCGCTGACCCCGCCATCCGCGAGCTGAGGGCGCGCCAGTCCCGGGCGATGCTGGCCACCCTGATGCTGTCATTCGGCGTCCCGCTGCTGCTGGGCGGGGACGAGATGGGCCGGACCCAGCAAGGCAACAACAACGCCTACTGCCAGGACAACGAGATCTCCTGGGTTGACTGGTCCCGGGCGGACACGCAACTGCTGGACTTCACCCGACGGCTGGCCGCCTTCCGCACGGCACATCCGGTGTTCCGCCGCCGCCGCGTCCTCGGGGAAACCGAAACGGCTGAATTGCGCTGGTTCACCCCCGCCGGCACGGAAATGACGGCCGCCGACTGGGCGGCCGCGAGCGCCCCAGCCATCGCGCTCTACCTGGACGGATCCGACGACCCCGGCCAGGCCGCCGACGGCACGCCGCGGCTCGATGACGACGTCCTGGTCCTGGTGAACGCCCGGCCGGAGCCGCTCGAGTTCGTCCTCCCCGCCACCAGGGACCAGGCCGCGTGGCGCATCGAGCTCGACACCTACGACCCGGCGGTCCCCGGCGGTACCGCGGCGGCGGGACGGGACGCCGGTGATCACCTCACCGTCCGTCCCCGGTCCATCGTCGTGCTGCTGGCCCAGCCGTCCTGACCTCCGCGTCTGGGCCGGCGCGGCCGGTGCGGGACCCGGGGGAGCGGAGCGGCAAGGACTTCTGGCCCTTGCCCGCAGCAGCCGAAAAGCCGGATGCTATCGCCCGACCCTTTGGGAAAAGTCTTTAGGAGAAGCATGGCATCCGGTCATGGCGGAACCGATCTGACGTCAGCCCTGGCCGGGACCGATGGGGGTCCCAGCCTGCCGAAGGCCCCGACGGGGATCCGGGGACTGGACGAGATCACCGGGGGCGGGCTGCCGCGGGGCAGGTCGACACTGGTGACGGGCGGCACCGGATCCGGCAAGACGCTACTGGGGTTGCAGTTCCTCGTCGCGGGCGCCCGGGAGTACGGCGAGCCGGGCGTGCTGGTCACCTTCGAGGAGTCGGCCGGCAAGATGAGCGCCAACGTCGCCTCGCTCGGATTCGACCTCGACGGGCTGCAGCGGGACGGGCTGCTCGTGGTGCACGCCTTCCGGGTGGATCCCGCGGAAATCGTCGAGTCGGGGGAGTTCGACTTCGAGCCGCTGTTCGCCCTGCTCGACGACACCATCGAGCGCATCGGGGCCAAGCGGGTCATGCTCGACACCATTGAGGTGCTGTTCGGCGCGTTCCCGAGCCAGGCCATCGTGCGAGCGGAGCTCAGCCGGCTGTTCCGGCGACTCGAGGACCGCGCCGTCACCGCCATCGTGACCGGCGAGCAGGGCGACAACGCGCACGCGTTCACCCGGCACGGGATCGAGGAGTACGTGTCCGACTGCGTGATCGTGCTCAGCCACCGGATGCAGGAGGAGATCTCCACCCGCCGTCTCCGGATCGTCAAGTACCGCGGGTCGGCGCACGGAACCAACGAGTACCCGTTCCTGATCTCGGGCCAAGGCTTCGTCGTCCTGCCGATCACGTCGGTTGCCCTCGACTACGGCGCGTCCGAGGACCGGATCTCGACCGGCGTGGCCCGCCTTGATCACATGCTGGCCGGCGGCCTGTTCCGCGGATCGACCGTCCTGGTCAGCGGGACGGCCGGGACGGGTAAGAGCACGCTCGGAGCGCACCTCGTCGACGCGGCCTGCGCACGGGGTGAGCGGGCGCTGCTGGTCCTGTTCGAGGAGTCACCCGACCAGGTCATCCGCAACATGCGATCGGTGGGGCTCGACCTGGGGCGCTGGGCCGAGGCGGGCCTGCTGCGCATGTGGGCGGCCCGGCCGACCGTCTTCGGGCTCGAGACCCACCTGGCGATCCTGGCCCGGCTGATCGAGGAGTTCGGGCCGGCCGTCGCCGTCCTCGACGGGATCGCCAGCCTCATCCACGGGCCCTCCGGTCCCGAGGTGACCTCGATGCTGGCCCGCCAGATCGACCTGCTCAAGGGGGCGGGGATCACCGCGATGGCGACCACGCTGGCGCACGCGGACGAGACGAGCACGGTGGGCATATCCTCGCTGGTGGACACCTGGCTGCTGCTGCGCAACGTCGAGTCGGACGGTGAGCGCGACCGGCTGCTGTACGTGCTGAAGTCGCGGGGCAGCGCCCATTCGAACCAGGTGCGGGAGTTTGTGCTCACCGACCACGGCGTCGACCTCCTCGACGTGTACGTGGGCCCGGCGGGCGTCGTGACCGGCTCTGGTCGCCTCGTGCAGGAAGCTCAGGAGCGCGACGCGGAACTGCGGCGGGGTGAGGAGCTCATGCGCCGCCGGCGCGAGCTGCGCCGGGGTATCGTCGAGGCCGAGGCCCGGCTCGCCGTGCTGCAGGACGACCTGGCCGCGGAACGGGCCGAGCTCGAGCGGATCGAGGCGCGCGAACAGCGTCAGGCGGCGGACACCGAGGCGGCCCGGTCGGCCCTGGCCGCGCGGCGCTGGGCCGATCCGGCCTCGCAGGGCGAAGGAGGGCTGCGGTGACCGGACCCCCCGGCGCCGATACGGGAGCCGGGGCATCGGCACCCCCCGCTGAGACCTGGGAGCTGCGGCTCTATGTGACCGGACGCTCACCAAACAGCGTCCGTGCGATCGAGAACCTGCAGCGTGCCTGCGAGCAGCACCTGGCGGGGCAGTATCACATCGAGATCGTGGACCTGCTGGAGAACCCGCGCCTGGCGGCCGACGATCAGATCCTGGCCGTGCCCACACTGGTCCGGAAGATCCCGCCGCCCATCCGGAAGATCGTCGGCGACCTCTCCGACACCGACCGGCTCCTCGTCGGATTGCAGCTCCGGCCGCGAAAGGGCGCGCCGACGTGACCGGTATCGCGGGACGTCCCAGGTGACGGACACGCCGCGTTCGGGCTACGCCGGTGGTGCGGGGTGGGGTTCCCCGTGACGGCGGAGGAAGCCACGGACGCGGACGCGATGCCCGGGAACCCCCGGGAGGAATTGCGCCGAGAGCTCGACGAGGCACGAAAGGCATTGCACGCCGACCGGGCCGGCGGATTCGACGCCCTCGTCGTCGACACCGGCCATGGTGAGGAGCTGTTCAGTGGCGCCGCCCGCGCCATGCGGGAATTGCGCCTGGAGCTCGACGAGGCACGAGAGACATTGCACGCCATCCGGACCGGCGGATTCGACGCCCTCGTGATCGACGCCGGCCGCGGCGAGGAGGTGTTCGCGCTCGGCGGCACCGGGCGGCCGGACCGGCTGCTGGCCGGGGGCATCACGAACGGCGGGGTCCGCTACTTCCGGGCGGTGGCCCTCGACTTCGACGGCACCCTGGCGGATGGCCCGGTCGCGCCCGCCACGCTGGCCGCGCTCACCGAGGCGCGGGCCCGGGGGATCCGGGTGATCCTGGTCACCGGGCGGATCATGAGCGAGCTGCGCGCCGTGTTCCCGGAGGTCGACGAGCACGTGGACGCGGTCGTCGCCGAGAACGGCGGCTTGCTGGTCACGCACGGCGGCGTCCGCCTGCTGGCCGCCCCGGTCGGCCGCGCGGTCAGCGCCGCGCTGACCGGCCGCGGGATCGCCCACCGCAGCGGGCAGGTGCTGATCGGCGGCGCCGCCGCCGACGAACCGGCCGCCCTGGAGGTGGTCCGCGAGCTCGGCCTGGACTGCCAGCTCATCCGCAACCGGGGCGAGCTGATGATCCTGCCGGCCGGGGTGACCAAGCGCACCGGCCTGCTCGAGGCGCTCGGCGAGCTGGGCCTGTCGCCGCACAACGCGATCGGCGTCGGCGACGCCGAGAACGACCACAGCCTGCTGGATGCCTGCGAGGTCGGGGTGGCCGTCGCCAACGCGGTCGACGCCCTCCGCGCGCACGCCGATATGATACTGGCGCGGCCGGACGGCGAGGGGGTGGCCGACCTGCTCCTGGGACCGCTGCTGGCCGGCCGGGCGCACCTCTATCCCCGCCGCTGGCAGGTCACGCTGGGCACCGACGATGGCGGCGAGCCGGTCACGCTGCCCGGCTCGCAGCTCAACATCGCCGTCTGCGGCGGCACCGGGAGGGGCAAGTCCTACCTGGCCGGGCTGATCTGCGAACAGCTGATCCGCCTCGGCTACTCCCTGGTCGTCTTGGACCCCGAAGGCGACCATCACGGGCTCGGCGAGCTACGTGACGTGATCATCACTGGGGGGCACGAGGGCCGCCTCGCCGATCCCGGCGAGGTCGTGCGCCTGCTCCGGCACGGCCGCACCAGCGTGGTCACCGACCTATCCCACCTCGACGCCGCCGCCCGCGCGGCCTACGCGACGGACCTCGCCAGCGAAGTCGAAGCCCACCGGGCCGCCACCGGGGTGCCGCAGTGGGTGGTCGTCGACGAAGCCCACGTGCCCATGGGGCGGGACGTGATCGCGCGCCGCATGCTCGACCCCCCCGCCAAGGGCTACCTGCTCATCACCTGGCAGCCCGCGGAGCTGTCGGCCGACGCCCTGCTCGCCCTGGACGCCGTCATCACCCTCGGCTCCGGCCGACCCGAAAGCCGGTTCATCGACATCGCCGCGGCGGTGGCCGACATGCCCCGCGCCGAGATCGCCCGCCTGCTCACCGGGCCGGGCGGCCGCGCGGTGCTGGCCTGGCGACAGCACCCCGGCCGGGCGGTGGCGTTCACCCTCGGGCCCCGGATCACACCTCATCTGCGCCACGCGCATAAATACGGGCAGGCTGGGGTCGAGCCCGGCCGCCGGTTCTACTTCAAGACCGGGCCCGATACCGCCACCGGGGCGGTCGCGGCCAACCTGGACGAGCTGGAAGCCGAGCTCGGCCGCTGCGACCGGGCCGTGCTGCGCCACCACTGCCCCCGCCATGAGTTCTCCCGCTGGGTGGCGGGCGTCTTCCGCGACGAGGCGCTCGCCGCCGACCTGGCCGAGCTGGAAGCCGCCCTCCCGGCCGACAGCCACGCCGCGGTCGTCGAACAGGTACGCCTGGCGCTCATCGCCCTACTCCAGATCCGGGCTAACTAAGCTAAAGTTCGCCGTCCCGGATTATGCCGCCTCAGAGCAGCCGCCGCAGGAAGGGATCCTTGGGCTCGGCCGGGCTGATCCGCACCCGAACGTCCACGCACCAGGCGCCGTCCTCCCTGGCGACGATGGGGTTGAGAGCCAGCTCGCTGACCTCAGGGAGATCATCGGCGAGCCTGGAGACCCGCAGCAGCGCGTCAGCGAGCGCGGCGGTGTCCACCGGCGGCGTCTCTCCGTGGCCGAACAGCAGCGGCGCAGCGCGTACCGCGCGGATCATCGCGCCGGCGTCGGCGTCGGTCAGCGGGGTCAGCCGGGTCACATGGTCGCCGTGCACCTCCGTGGTCACCCCGCCGGACCCGAACACCACCACCGGCCCGAACACGGGCTCTTGAACCACTCCGATCATCACCTCGACGCCGCCGGCCAGCATCGGCTGGACCAGCAGGCTTGACCCGAAGTCGGCCGCCAGCGCGCGGTAGGCCTCGGCCACTTCCTGCGGGGTGCGCAGGTCGAGCCGGACGCGCCCGGCGTCGGTCCGGTGTACCAGGCCCTCGGCTTCCGCCTTGAGCACGACGCGGCCGCCGAGCTGCGCGGCGGCCGCGGCCGCTTCCTGCTCGCTGGCCGCCGGCCTGGTGGCCACCAGCGGGACGCCATAGCAGGACACCAGCTCGGCCGCACTGGCTTCGGGCAGCCAGCCGCCGGCCGGCGAGCCGGCCAGGAAACCGGTGACCAGGGCGCGTGCGTCCGCCGTGCGCAGCCCGCTCAGCTCGGGGACCGTGCCGCCCTGCCGCACGCGCCAGGCCTGATAGCGGGCCGCGTGGCCGAGCGCACGGGCCGCGCTCTCCGGGTCGGCGTAACAGGGCACTCCGGTGACAGCCGCCGCCGCCACGTCGATGATGGCCGCCGCCTGACCGGCAGTGGCCGGGCCGGCGGCCGGGGGACCGCCCGCTGGGCCGGTGTCCGCGTGCGCGCCGGAAGGCGGCTGCGCGACGGGCAGGCGCTTGAGCCGTCGCACGGACTCGGCCCGGTCGAGCAGGGCGACCGCGAGCGGCTTGCCGACGGCCGCCTCGGCCACCGCGGCGCTCAGGTCGGAGAAAGCCGTGGGCACCGCCACCGCGAGCACCGCGTCGACGCGGTCGTCGGCGGCCACCGCCTCCACGCAGGCACGGAAGGTATCGGTCGTCACCACCGGGCTGGTGTCCACCGGCCCGGTCACCACCGCACCGGCCGGCAGCAGCCTGCTCAGCGCGCGCCGGGTCGCCGCGCCGAGCGTCACGACCTGCAGGCCGTGGTCGGCGCAGGCGTCGGCGGCCAGCGCGCCCGCGCCGCCGGCATTGGCGATGATCGCGACCCGGTTGCCCGCGGGCAGCGGCTGGCAGGCCAGCAGCGCGGCGGTATCGACAAGCTCGCCGAGACTCGTTGTGGCGATGACACCGGCCTGGCCGAACATGGTCTCCTGGTTGATCAGCGGCGTCGCTGCCGCCGCGGCGTGCGAGGCCGCGCGCTGGCCCGCCGGGGACCGGCCGCCGACGATCGTCAGCACCGGCATCCGCTGCGCGACCCGGCGGGCCGTGCCGGCGAACTTGCGCGGGTTGCCGAAAGACTCCACGTACAGGACCGCTAGCTGCGTCACCTCATCCTGCGCCCACCAGGTCAGCATGTCAGTAGGGGACACGTCGTACTTGTCGCCGACCGACGCGAAGGAGGACACGCCGATACCCAGCCGGGACATCTGCTCGAGCAGCGCGATCGCCACGCCGCCGGACTGCACGACCAGGCCGGCCACACCGCAGGCCGGGTGGCTGGCGGTGAAGGTCGCGTCGAGGCCGATCCAGGGCACGCTCACGCCGAAACAGTTGGGCCCGACCAGCCGCATGCCATACCGGCGGCAGACGGCCACCAGTTCCGCGCCCGCCGCGCCCAGACCGGAAGTTATCACGATGAGGGCCCCGACCCCGTGGCGGCCGCATTGGGCCGCCACCTCCGGCACGGCGGACGGCGGCACCGCGATCACCGCCAGGTCCACCGGCCCGGGCAGGTCGTCAACGGACGCCACGCAGGGCACTCCCTCCATGGTCTGGACATGCGGATTGACCGCATACACAGGCCCGGTGAAGCCGCCGGTCACGATGTTGCGCAGGATGGCCCGGCCGATTGTGCCGCCGCGCCGGCTCGGGCCCACCACGGCGACCGATCGCGGCCGCAGCAGCGGGCGCAGGCTCGCCACGTCCGCCCGGCTTTCCCTGCTGGCCACCGTCTCCAGGTAATTGCCCAGCCGGTAATGGTCGTCGCGGTCGGGCAGGGGGAAGGTCAGCTCGACCACGCCGGCGGATATCCGCCGCTTCGCGGGCAGGCCGGCGTCCGCGAATACCCGCAGCATCGCCGAGTTCTCCGCCAGCGTCTCGGCGATGAACGCCCGCAGGCCGCGCTGCCGCGCCAGCCAGACCAGGTGCTCGAGCAGCAGGCTGGCGACGCCGCGGCCGTGCACGTCATCCGGCACGGAGAACGCGACCTCCGCGAGGCCGGGCTTCCCGGCGAGCTCGTAGGCGGCGACGCCGACCAGCCGGTCGCCCTGCCAGGCCAGCAGCGCCGCATGGTCGGAATCCGGCTCGCGGCAGATCCGGCGGGCTTCCTGCTCGGCCGCGTTCGGGCTTATGCTGAAAAACCGCAGGTAAATGTTCTCCGGTGCCATGGCCGCGTGCATCGCGCGCACCGCCTCATGGTCCTGCCGCCGGGCTGGCCTGACCTCCACCGTGCTGCCATCAGTCAGCAGCGCGTACGTGCCCGCGGCCGGGGTGGTCACCGGCCCGCCCCTTTGGCTGGCGGCACAACGAGCACCGGGCACTGCGCGTGCCCGCGGCGGTAACCGCGCACCAGGCACTTCATGGATGACGTGGGATGTGCCGCAGCCACATATCTCAATCCGACCAGACCAAGTGATTATCCGGACAGGGGCCTAAGTCCTCCTCCAGACCTGGGCACGCCGTCGCCGTGCTCGCCCGGCGGGCCGGCCGTCAGGCGAGGGCGGCGTCGAGGCGCGCGGCGCGCGCCTCGAGGTCATCGACCGGCAGCGGGTCGGCGAGGCCGGGGTCGAGGGCGGCGACGGCATGCCGGCAGGCGGCGGTGAAGTGCACGGTGCCGTCGTCATCGATCCGCTCGACGCCATCGGCATGGGCTTGCTGCTCGTTGAACGCCACCGCCTCGTCCCAGCTGAGGCTGGAGGGCAGGTCGAGCTCGATCGAGCCGCCGTCGATCCGGACCGGGTAACCGCCGGGCAGGCCGCCCGGGGACGGCGTCGACCAGCGCAGCGGTTCCGCCCCGGGCAGCAGCGCCTGCAGGACGGGCAGCGCGGCGGCGGCCGTGACGTAGTTGTACCGGATGCCCGGCGCGAGCGGCGGCGCCTGGTAGGCTAGGCCGTCAGCGCGACGGCGCGGCTCCCCCACCCCCACCCAGACCCGGGCGCGGGCCGCGGCGTCTTCCGGCTCACGGGCCTGCATGACCGGGCTGAGCTGGGAGTGGTGGGCGAGCACACGGATCAGCGGAAGCTCGGCGTCCGGGGCGGCGGCGCGCAGCGCAGCCCGGGCCCGGAGCAAGATCATGCCCACGTTGCCGAGCCCGGCCGTGGGAGCCAGGCCCAGGCGGGCCAGGACCGGGCCGGTCACGTCGGGCAGCGACACGTTCGCCACCGGGCCCGCGTAGCCCGTGTCCCGCACGGCGCGCATGACCGCGAGGGGAACCGGGAGCTGATAGGGCAGCCGCAGCGCGAACCCGGCGGCGGCGACCGCGCGGGCCGCCTCGTCGTCCCGCCCGGCCAGGGCCCACGGGCCGCGTCCCGCCGCGGACTGGATGACCAGATCGGGCGCGACCCTGGTCAGCAGGTCCGCCACGTCGTCCGGGCGGCCCGCGTCGCAGGCGACCGGCTCGACGAACACGTCGTGCGCGCTCGCGACCATGGCCGCGGCCTCGGCCGCCCCGGTCCGGCTGACCAGGACCAGACGGCGCACCACCCCGGCCGCCGCCAGCCCGGCCGCGAACCGCTCGCCCAGGTCACCTGCCCCGATAATCATTACCGTGCTCACTCGCGGCATCCTAGGGCCACTGCCAGCACGGCGGCTGGTTCTATGGCTGGTCGGTGAGGGTGACGATGACGCCGACGTCGCCGTAGGGGAAGGGGCCCCGGCCGAGATGGCCGAGGGTGCTGAAGAGCCGGGACATCGTCACCATGACGCCGTACTTGGCGCGGACCTTGACCTGGATGGCATCGAAGTCGGGCCCCGAGGTAGCCAGCTCGGCCGTTCCCGCGACCGGCGGCATGCCCCCCTTGACCCGGCCGCGGGAATCGGACGGCTGAAGGGTGATCTGCGGGTCGTTGCGCAGCCGCTTGTACTTGCCGGATTTCGAGGACGTCCAGAACCCGGCGCGGCCCGCGTCGAGCGGGACGATCCAGGTGGGCGTGCTGACGCCGGCACCCGATTTACGGAACGTCGTCGAGGCCACGTACTTCTCATCGCTGATGGTCATGTGCTGATGATCGCTGAAAGCCCGGTGCTAACGGTAGGGACGGTGGGAGCGCCGGCCACCCACACGTTCCGGCCCCTACGATGGGCGGATGGACGCAGACCGTGAGCTGGACGTGGCCTTGTTCGGCGCCACGGGATTCGCCGGGCGCCTGGTGGCCGCCTACCTCGCCGGGCACGCGCCGCCCGGCACCCGGATCGGGCTCGCGGGGCGGTCCGAGGCGCGGCTCGCCGAGGTCCGCACCGGGCTGGGCGGCGCCGCCGGGGACTGGCCACTGCTGGTCGCCGATTCCGCCGATCCCGCTTCGCTGACCGCGCTGGCCCGCTCGGCCCGGGTGGTGGCGACCACGGTCGGGCCGTATCGTCACCGTGGGCTCCCGCTGGTGGAGGCGTGCGCGACCGCGGGCACCGACTACGCGGACCTGTCCGGCGAGGTGCTGTTCGAGCGGGAGAGCATCGACCGTTACCACGACCTGGCGGCGGGCACGGGCGCCCGCATCGTGCACAGCTGCGGGGTCGACTCCATCCCGTCCGACCTGGGCGTCCAGGTGCTGCACGAGGCGGTCCGCGGCGGGGCAGGCGCGGACGACGGGCACCTGGAGGACACGACGCTGGTCGTGACGGGGTTCAAGGGCGGGTTCAGCGGGGGCACGCTGGCGTCGATCATGGGACAGCTGGACGAGGTGCGGGCCCACCCTGACCTGCGCCGGATGGCCGGGGACCCCTACGCGCTCAGCCCGGACCGGGCCGCGGAACCCCGGCTGGGCCGGGAGCGTGATCTGAGCCGGGTCCGATACGACGCGGACCTGGGCATCTGGGTCGGCCCTTTCCTCATGGCCGGCATCAACACCCGCGTGGTGCGGCGGAGCAACGCGCTGCAGGACTGGGCCTACGGGCGGCGGTTCCGCTACCGGGAAGTCACCGGGTTCGGGTCGGGGCGCGCCGCGCCCGTGCGGGCCGCGACGGTGACCACGGCGCTCGGCGCGCTGGGCGCCGGGCTGGCGTTCCCGTGGTCCCGGTCGCTGCTGGTCGGCCGGGTCCTGCCGGCCGCCGGTGCGGGGCCCAGCGAGAAGACCCGGCGGAACGGCTACTTCCGCATGAAGATCCACGGCCGCACCCCGGCCGGGCAGCGCTACGTGGCCCGGGTCGAGGGGCAGGGCGATCCCGGCTATCAGGCCACCGCGGTGATGTTCGGCGAGAGCGCGCTCTGCCTCGCCCTCGATCGTGACCGCCTGCCCGGCCGCAGCGGGGTGCTCACCCCGGCGACGGCCATGGGCCCCGTGCTCACCGAACGGCTCCGGTCAGCCGGACTGACGCTGACGGCCCAGCGCCAGTCCGGCTCGTGACCGGGGCCGGCCCCCGCACACCGATGGCCGGCCCCGGGCCCCCGCAGCCGCGCCCCGCAGCCGCGCGCGGTCAGGGAATGAGGACGATCTTGCCCAGCAGGTGACCCTGCGCGAGCCGCTGATAGGCGTCCTGCACCTGGTCCAGGGGGTAGGTCGCGGCGATCGGGATCTCCAGCTCAGCGGACGCGATCAGGCCGGCCAGCTCGGCCAGCACCTTGGCGCTGGCGCCCACGGCGCTGCCGTCGCCCTTCACGCCGTACTTCTCGATCGCCTCGAAGTTGGCGATCGTATCGACGCGGGACGGTTCCACGCCAAGCTCCAGGGCGATCTGCACGTAGTCGCCTCCGACCGTGTCGATGAAGGCGTCCACCTTGCTGGCGGCCTGCCGGATCCTCGTCGCGACCCCGTCGCCGTAGGTCACCGGAATGATCCCGTGCCCGCGGAGCCACTCGTGGTTGGCCGCGCTGGCCAGGCCGATCACCGTCGCCCCGGCCCGCCGGGCCAGCTGGACCGCGATCACGCCCACTCCCCCGGCGGCGCCCGCCACGACCACGGTGTCGCCCTCGGTCAGCCCCACCGCATGCACCGCCGCCCACGCCGTGGACCCGGCCACGAACAGTGCCCCGGCGGCCTCCCAGGACACGGCGGCCGGCTTCGGGGTCAGGTTCGCCGCCTCGGCCAGGGCGTACTCCGCGTGGCTGGACCGGTTGTCGGTGAAGCCGATGACCTCGTCGCCGGCCGAGAACCCGGTGACGTCCGGACCGGTCGCGGCGACGACCCCGGCCAGGTCGCTGCCCTCGCCGGACGGGAACGTGGCCGGCCACCTCGCGTGCAGCAAGCCGTCGCGGATCTTGGCCTCGCCCGGGTTGATTCCGGTCGCCTTGACCTGGACCAGGACCTGGCCGGGTCCCGGCACCGGCTGCGGCACGTCGACCACCTTCAGGACGTCGACCCCGCCGTACTCGTCGAACCGTACTGCCTTCGGCATCGCAAACTCCCTTCCGGTTCGGCCTAACCGCCGGCCGCCGGCACTTATGCCCGGGCCGGGAAATATCTGGGGGGACTCTCAGCGGCCGAGATAGGCCAGGACGGCGAGGACGCGGCGGTTGTCGTCGTCGGACGGCTGCAGCCCGAGCTTGAGGAAAATGGACGCGGTGTGCTTGGCCACGGCACGTTCGGAAACGAACAGCCGCTGGGCGATGGCGGCGTTCGAGCGCCCCTCCGCCATCAGCCCGAGCACCTCGCGCTCGCGCGGGCTGAGCGCGGCCAGGGCGCCATCGCCGGAATTGCGGGCCAGCAGGCGCGCGATGACCTCCGGATCCATCGCCGTCCCGCCGGCCGCCACCCGGCGCACCGCGTCGACGAACTGGGCGCTGTCGAACACCCGGTCCTTGAGCAGGTACCCGATGCCGCCGTCGCCGCAGGCCAACAGCTCGCGGGCGTACAGCTGCTCGACGTACTGGGACAGCACCAGCACCGGCAGGCCGGGCACCTCGCGCCGTGCGGCCAGCGCGGCGCGCAGGCCCTCGTCGGTAAAGGTGGGCGGCAGCCGGACGTCGACCACCGCGACGTCCGGCACGCCGGACGGGTCCGCGGTCAGGACCTCCAGCAGGTCTTTCCCGTTGTCGACCGCGGCGGAGACCTCCAGGCCGTGCGCCTCCAGCAGCCGGGTCAGGCCGTCTCTCAGCAGGAAGAGGTCTTCGGCGATGACAACGCGCACGGGATCTCCATGGTCACCACGGTCGGGCCGCCAGGCGGACTGTTCAGGGCCAGTATCCCGTCGAAGGCCGCGAGCCGGCGCTCGATGCCGTGCAGGCCGGTGCCGGCGGCGGGATCCGCGCCGCCGTGCCCGTCGTCGGCCACGTCGACCCGCAGCAGACCGTGCTCGTACCGCATGTCGATCCAGGCCTGCCGCGCGCCCGCGTGCTTGGACACGTTGGCCAGCAGCTCGCAGACGGCGAAGTAGGCCGCCGACTCCACGGGCGGCTGCGGGCGGCCGGGCAGGCTGCCCAGCACGTCCACCTTCAGGCGGCTGTCCAGCGCCAGCGCCTGGATCGCGGCGGCGAGGCCGCGGTCGGCCAGCACCGGCGGGTGGACGCCGCGGACCAGGGCCCGCAGTTCGGCCAGCGCCTTGGCGGACGCGTCGCGGGCCTCGGTCAGCAGCGCCCGCGCCGCCGCCGGATTGGCGTCCAGAAGCTCGTCGGCCGCGCTCAGCGCCATGCCCATCGCCACCAGCCGGGCCTGCGCGCCGTCGTGCAGGTCCCGCTCGATGCGACGGATCTCGGCCGCGCCGCTGTCCAGGGTCTCCGCGCGGGTCTGGGCGAGATGACGGACCCGCAAGGCCAGCTCGGCTTGACCGGGCGGCCCCAGCATCGCGCCGGCAAACCCACCGTAGGCTCGCAGCAGCCACGGGGCGGCCGCCAGCCCGAGCGTCACGAAGGCGGCGCCGATCAGGATGAGGACCGGCGGGCTGTTGCCCGGAAAGGCGGGCGGCGGGATCTCAATCACGTGCCGCAGGGTCGGCGCGATGAATCCGATCAGCCCGACGCCGACCAGCATGGCGGGGAGCAGGGCCAGGATCCAGCCGACGACCGCGTTCATCGTGGCCCACAGCAGGTCCCGCCAGGTGGCTGGGTCGCTCACCAGCCACCAGAGCCGCTGCTGGAAGCTGAGCTTCCCGTTGCCGGTGCCGCTAACGATGCCGATGCCGGGCGGCGGCAAGTACGCCTCGGCGATCGGCACGCCGCACCACTCCCGGGCGAGCCGCCTGGTCAGGATGGCCAGCCGGCGCACGGCCAGCAGCACGCCGAGCATCAGCAGCCGCCCCATGAGCAGCCCGGTGAGTATGAGCAGCAGGCCAAGGACGGCGCGCTGGATCCCGGGCAGCGCGGTGGCGTCGATCACGACCCCGGCCCCGAGACCGACCAGGATCAGCGCTATCACCGGGACCAGCAGCAGGCCGAGCCCGGCCAGCATCAGGCCGCCGAACGCCAGTCCCCGCCCGGCGGCGATGATGTCCCCGCGGACCCCCGGCCGCTGCGCGCTCCGGTGGGACGGGCTACCCGGGATCATCACCGTTCCGCTCATGACCGGTCTCCTTCGCTGGCTCACTGCCGCCAGTCTGCCCGGCGACCGCCCGCTCCGCAGTGCCCCTGAACCCCCATCGGGGGGTGTACTTAGGTGTACCCCGGGCCGCGTTCACACCTGCGCCGCTCTCGCCGGGCGGCCACAACCCGGTTAAGGTTTCGGGGGCGTCATAATTCCCGGGAGGTCAGTCGTGCAGCCAATCGCGCTTGGGCCCAACATGCCGTCCATGTTCTACCGCGGCGACGGCCGCATCGACCGGCTGCGCGGAACCACCGGGCACAAGGACCGTCCCGAGGACTGGATCGCCTCGGTGACGGCCCGTTTCGGCAGCGAGACCGGCGGCATGACCCGGCTGCCCGACGGCACCCTGCTGGCCGAGGCGGTGGCCGGCGACCCGGAGGCGTGGCTGGGCGCGGCGCACGTGGCCAGGTACGGCACCGATACCGGCCTGCTGGTGAAGCTGCTCGACGCCGGGCAGCGGCTGCCCGTGCACGTCCACCCGGACAAGGGCTTCGCCGCCGAGCATCTGGCCAGCCCGCACGGTAAGACGGAGGCGTGGATCGTGCTGGAGGCGGATCCGGACGCCGCGGTGCACCTGGGCTTCCGCCGCGACGTCGAGGCCGCCGAACTGTCCGGCTGGGCCCGCGGCCAGGACATCGAGGCGATGCTGGCCGTCACCAACCGGGTGCCGGTCACCGCGGGCGATACCGTGCTGTGCCCGGCCGGGACGCCGCACGCCATCAGCGCCGGGATCCTCGTCGTCGAACTGCAGGAACCGGCCGACCTGTCGATCATGCTGGAGTGGAGCACGTTCTCCCTGGCGGAGGGCGAGGCGACGCTCGGCCTGCCGCTGGACGAGGCGCTGGCGTGCATCGACCGGCGCGCCTGCCCACCGGAACGGCTAAAGGAACTGCACGGCCGGCCGCTGAACAGCGCCGTCGGCTCGCTGCTGCCCGGCGAAGCCGACCCGTTCTTCGTCGCCGAACGGGTCGACACGCAGGTCAGCCGGCATCTGTCGCAGAGCTACAGCGTGCTCGTGGTCACCGCCGGGGGCGGCCACCTGGCCACCGAGGACGGATCGTCCCTGCTGATCGGGCGGGGCAGCACCGTGGTGATCCCGTATTCGGCCGGCCCGGCGGTCCTGTCCGGCGACATCGAGGGCGTCCGCTGCCTGCCGGCTTCGTAACACGGGATAGACCGGGGGCAGCCCGAACGTGCCGAACAAGGCCCGGTCCTGGAACGCCGCGATCCAGGCGAGGCCACCTTCGCTGACGTCGAACACCTGCACCGAATGCGCGTGGTGCCGGCCGTCGTCCCGGCGCAGGTAGGCCCCCATCGCAGGCTGCCCGTTGGCCCCGACGGGGATGGCCCGCCACCGGTCGGGCGCCGCGAGGGCGCGCCCGGCCAGGAAGGCGCTGACGCTCTCCCGGCCGCGGAACCAGGCCAGGAACGGCGGCATCTCCAGGACCACCTCGTCGGCCAGCAGGCGGGTCAGTCCGTCGACGTCGGCGTGCACGAACGCCGTGACGTATCGGTCGGCCAGTTCCCGCTGCCGCTGGTCCGCCGGGCGCGCGGCGCGATCCCGGTCCGGCGTACATCGCGAAGCGCCGAGCCGCAGCCTGATGGTGGTCAGCGCGGTCGTCACCACCAGGATGTCCAGCCCGACCATCAGGGACGCCACCGACGTCAAGGCGAGCACCCAGCGCTGCTGGGACGCTGGGGAAAGGTTCCTTCCGCTGGTACGCACGAGCCCTCCGGTCCGGTGACCGCCCCGGGTCCGGGGCGCTTACCGGTACTTACCGGCGGCCACGCGGAAACTCACCGGCGCCATGCCCGCGGACCCGGCGCGATCCGCGCTGCCGGGTTGCGTTTTCAGTCGTATTCGCTGAGAACCATCGCACCCAGGGAGATTCCCTGGCTCCTCCGTCGGTGGGCGCTGGGCGCCGGAGCAGCCCGGGCTCTTCGCCGACGAGGTGCGCTCCTTCTTCCGCCTGGTGAGCTAAGGCTCGGCCCGGCCATACCCGGATGTGGCCCCGCGCCCCACTGGCCCGATCCGGCATTTCCCTCAACCGGTGAACCCGGCGCAACCGGGCACGCTGGGGGCATCATGGCCGCATGGCTGTGCTCACGGTCGCGACCTGCCAGTTCCCGGTCAGCGCGGACATCGCTGCCAACCTCCGCCACGTTAAGCGCCAGATGAGCCTGGCCAGTCAGCGGGGTGCGCGGGTCGCGCACTTCCCGGAAGGGGCGCTCTCCGGTTATGCCGGTACGGACTTCGAGAGCTTCGAGGGCTTTGACTGGGACCAGCTCGGGGACGCCACCGGACAGCTAGCGGAACACAGCCGCCGGCTCGGGATATGGACGGTTACCGGCTCGGCGCACCAGCTCAGCGGCCGCCACAAGCCGCATAACAGCCTGTACGTCGTGAGCGACGCCGGGCGGATCATCGAGCGTTACGACAAAAGGTTCTGCTCCGGTGACCCGGCGGCCCAGACCGGTGACCTGGCCCATTACACACCGGGCAGTCATTTCAGCAGCTGGGAAATCGACGGCATCCGCTGCGGCGCCCTGATCTGCTACGACTACCGTTTCCCCGAGCTGTACCGGGAGTATGGCCAACGCGGCGTCCAGCTCATGTTCCATTCCTTCCACGCCGCCCGCGTCTCACCCAGGCGGATCGCCGCCATCAGGGAAGCGCTCGGGCCGCAGTACGCGATGCTCAACCCGGCCGCCACCTACACCTACCCGGGCGTCACCATGCCCGCCGCCATGACCACCGCGGCCGCCTGCAACCACATGTGGATCAGCTGCCCGAACTCCTCAGCCCGGCAAAGCCTGTGGGCCGCCTTCTTTGTGCGCGCCGACGGCATCACCACCGGGCGGCTGCGGCGCAACGTCGCCGGCGTGCTGATATCGGCTGTCAACACCAGCCACGAGCTCTACGACTCCACCGCAGCCTGGCGGGGCAGAGCGGCGGCCGGCACCCTGCACAGCGGCACGCTGGTCAGCGACCCACGCTCCGACGACCGCACCCGCACCTGACCGGTGCGGGTGCGGCGGATGTCCCCCGCGGGCGAGGATCAGCGGTCGTCGGAGAGGACGGGTTCGGGGAGGGTGCCGGCGTTGTGCTCGACCAGGCGCCAGGAGCCGCGGCGCTGGCCGAGGACCGACCAGGAGCAGTTCGACAGCGGGCCCAGCATGCTCCACAGGTCCTCGGGCAGGCCCAGGAACTTTGACGTGCCGAGGCGAATCGCCGCGCCGTGGCTGACGACCACGGCCAGTGAGTCGCCGGGGAGGCTGTCCGCGATCCGCTCCAGCGCCCCGCTCACGCGGTCGGCAACCGCCGTCGCGGTCTCGCCGTCGGGCGGGGACCAGGTCAGGAACTCGGCCGGGTACCGCTCCCGGATCTCCGACCCGTTCAGTCCCTCCCACGCGCCGCCGTACCGCTCGCGCAGGTCCTTCTCCTGGATGACCGGCAGGCCGGTGATCCTGGCCAGCGGCGCCGCCGTGGCCTTGGCGCGGCTCAGGTCGGAGGAGAAGATGGCGTCGGGCTGCAGCGCGGCGAGCAGCCGGGCGGCCCGCTCGGCCTGCGCCACCCCGGTCTCGTTGAGCGGGATGTCGGTCTGGCCCTGAAAGCGTTCCTCGAAATTCCATATCGTCTGCCCGTGCCGCCACAGCACCAGCCGGGTGGCGCTCAGCGTGCGCCCCTACGGGGAGAGCTGGCGGGACCCTGCTCACCGGCCGAGCGCCCCTGGCCCGCGGTGACCGGCTCGGGCAGCCGGATGACGGGGCAATCCTTCCAGAGGCGCTCCAGCGCGTAGAAGAGCCGCTCGTCCGCGTGCTGCACGTGCACAACGACGTCGACGTAGTCGAGCAGGACCCAGCGCCCCTCCCGCTCGCCCTCACGGCGGACGGGCTTGGCTCCGGCCTGGCCCAGCTTCAGCTCGATCTCGTCCACGATCGACTGGACCTGCCGGTCGTTGGCGGCCGAGCAGAGCAGGAACGCGTCGGTGATGACAAGCTGGTCGCTGACGTCGTAGGCGATAATGTCGGTGGCGAGCTTGTCGGCCGCGGCCGTCGCCGCGATCTCGATCAGCTCGACGGCCCTGGGGGTCGCGGTCACGTGTGCTGTTCGCCCTCCTCGGCAGTGCTTTGCACCCGGGTTTGGGTATCCGGGCTTCCCGGGCCGGGGTCGGCCTGGCCGGGGCGTCCCGTGACCCGGGGGGCCGGGCTACGGGTTTTCTTACCCCTCCACGTTACGGGTTTACCCTCGTCCCGTTGAGCCCCTGATCCACGTGGTGCTGGTAGAGACCGCGTTTCGCGATGTACTGGACCACCCCGTCGGGGACCAGGTACCAGATGGGCTCCCCGTCCGCGACCCGGACACGGCACTCGCTGGAGGATATGGCGAGCGCGGGAATCTCCACCAGGCTGACCTTGCCGTCCGGCAGCCCGACCTCGCTGAGCCGGTGGCCCGGCCGGGTACACCCGACAAAGTGGGCCAGCGCGAACAGTTCCTCCACGTCGTGCCAGGACAGCATGCTCTCCAGCGCGTCGGCACCGGTAATGAAGAAGAACTCGTCCTGGGGGGCGGCGGCCGCGCGCAGGTCCCGGAGGGTGTCGATGGTGTACGTCGGCCCCGGGCGGTCGATGTCGACCCGGCTCACGCTGAACCGCGGGTTGGACGCGGTCGCGATCACCGTCATCAGGTAGCGGTCCTCGGCCGCCGAGACGTCACGCCCTTCCTTCTGCCAGGGCTGACCGGTCGGCACGAACATGACCTCGTCGAGCTCAAAGATGTGCCCCACCTCGCTCGCGGCGACGAGGTGCCCATGATGGACCGGATCGAACGTGCCGCCCATGATCCCGATCCGCCGACTGTCCCGGCCAGCGTTCATAACGGGATGGTATAGGCCCTGGCGGGCAACTCGCGGCCGGGCGGGGCAACTGTTCCCCCGTGGCCTGCGGCCCGTTCAGTCCCGTTGCTTTCGCCGTTGATTTCGCCGTTAATTTCGGGGGCGCCGTTGCTCGCGGACGGGGCTAACATACGAGATATGACTCCAGTGCCGGATCGAGCGCGCGTACGCCTGCCAGACATCAGTTCCCGGGCGTACGAGCATCCCGCCGATCGTTCCGCCCTGGTGGCGATGCGCAAGCTCACCGGGTTCGACGTGCTGCTGCGCAAGCTGTCCGGGCTGTTCAACGAGCGTTCGCTGCGGCTGCAGTTCCTGGCCAGCGGCGTGCGCGTCTCCGAGCTGCAGTTCCCGCAGATCAACGACATGGTCCGGGACGGGGCTTACATCCTCGACCTGCCGCAGATCCCCGAGGTGTTCGTCACCCAGAACCCCATCGTGAACGCGATGACGCTCGGCTCCGACAAGCCGTTCATCGTGATCAACACCGGCCTGGTGGAGCTGCTGGACGCGGAGGAACTCCGCACGGTGGTCGGGCACGAGCTCGGGCACGTGCTGTCCGGCCACGCCGTCTACCGGACGATGCTGTTCCACCTGATCAACCTGGCGGCCCGGATCGCCTGGATGCCGATCGGCTACATCGGCCTGCGCGGCATCATCATGGGCCTGGAGGAGTGGTACCGCAAGTCCGAGCTGTCCTGCGACCGGGCCGGCCTGCTGGCCAGCCAGGATGCGGACGCGGCGCGGCGGGTGCTGATGAAGCTGGCCGGCGGGGCCCGGCTGTCGGAGCTGAACCCGGACGCCTTCATGCAGCAGGCGCACGACTACGACGCGGTCCCCGACGTGCGGGACGGGCTGCTGAAGATCCTCCAGCTGCAGGGCAACACGCACCCGTTCGCGGTGGTGCGCTTCGCCGAGCTGAACCGGTGGGTGGCCAGCGGTGAGTATGAGCGGATCCTGGCCGGGGACTACCCGCGCCGGGAGACCGACTCGACCACGACGATCGGCGAGGAGATCCGCGCCGCGGCCAAGTCCTACCAGGAGTCGTGGAACCGGACCGAAGACCCGCTGGTGGGTATGTTCCGCGGCGCGGCCGAGGGAGCGATGCGCGCGGGCGAGGGCCTGTTCGGCCGGTTCGGCGGCGGGCGCCGCGACAGCAACGGCGACGACTGACCGGACTCGCGGCCCGTCGGCGTGAGTCACGTCGAAGCCGGTCACCTCGGCTACGTCCTGCCCGACGGGCGCACGCTGCTGGATGACGTGTCCTTCCGGGTGGGCAACGCGGTCAAAGCAGCCCTGATCGGCCCGAACGGAGCCGGGAAGACCACGCTGATGCGGCTGCTGGCGGGCGACCTGCCCACCCAGAGCGGAACGATCTCGCGCGGCGGCAGCCTGGGCGTGATGCGCCAGTTCATCGGCAGTATCCGGGACGAGACGGACACCCTGTCGCTGCTGGTGTCGGCGGCCCCGGAGCGGCTCCGGACCGCGGGCCAGGCGGTGGCCGCCGCCGAGCAGGCCATGGCCGAACGCGACGACGAGCCGGCCCAGCTGCGGTACGCCACCGCGCTGGCCGAATGGGGCGACGCGGGCGGCTACGAGGCCGAAGTCCTGTGGGACGTGTGCTGCGGTGCCGCGCTCGGGACATCGCTGGACGCCGCCCGGCACCGCCCGGTGCGCACGCTGTCCGGGGGCGAGCAGAAACGCCTGGTGCTGGAGGCCCTGCTGCGGGGGCCGGCGGACGTGCTGCTGCTCGATGAGCCCGACAACTATCTCGACGTCCCGGGCAAGCTCTGGCTGGAAGAACAGCTCCGCGCCACCGCTAAGACGGTCCTGCTGATCTCGCACGACCGTGAGCTGCTGGCCCGGGCGGCCGAGCGCATCATCACCGTCGAGGGAGGGCGCGTCTGGGTGCACGGAGGCGGATTCGCCAGCTACGTCCAGGCCCGCCAGGACCGGATCGGCCGGCTGGAGGAGCTGCGCCGCCGCTGGGACGAGGAGCACGCCAAGCTCCGCAAGCTCGTCTTCACGCTGCGCCAGCAGGCGATGTACAGCGACGCGCTGTCCTCCCGGTACCAGGCCGCGCAGACCCGCTTGCGCATGTTCACCGACGCCGGGCCGCCGGAGGCCCCTCCCCCGGACCAGAACGTCACCGTGCGGCTGCGCGGCGGCCGGACCGGCAAGCGCGCCGTCATCTGCGAGAACCTCGAACTGACCGGGCTGATGAAGCCGTTCAGCACGGAGATCTGGTACGGCGACCGGGTCGGGATCCTGGGCTCGAACGGCTCCGGCAAATCACACTTCCTGCGCCTGCTGGCCCAGGTCGCCAGGGACGCGGGCAGGGACGCCGGCGGCGACGCGATCGAAGACGCCGATCCGGCTGGCAGAGTGCCCTATTCCGGTGTGGCCCGGCTGGGCGCCCGCGTCGTGCCCGGCCTGTTCACGCAGACCCACACGCGGCCGGAACTCGAGGGCCGCACCCCCTGCGAGATCGTGATGACCGAGCACGCCCGGCGGCAGGGCGAGGCGATGTCCGCGCTGTCCCGCTACGAGCTGCAGCACTGCGCCGAGCAGCCCTTCGGCGTACTGTCCGGCGGCCAGCAGGCCCGGCTGCAGATCCTGCTGCTGGAACTGGCCGGGGCAACCCTGCTGCTGCTCGACGAGCCGACCGACAACCTCGACCTGGCCAGCGCCGAGGCCCTGCAGGAAGGCCTGCTCGCCTTTCAGGGCACGATCCTCGCCGTGACCCACGACCGCTGGTTCGCCCGTTCCTTCGACAGTTACCTCATCTTCGGCGCCGACGGCACGGTCTACCCCTCCGGCGACCCGATCTGGGACGAGGCCCGCGTCGCCCGTGCCCGCTGACCGTCCACTCTGGGCGATGCGGCCAGGATGACCATGTCGTCGCGGTGGACGACCTCGCGCTCGTACTCGTGGCCGCGTTCGCGGGCCAGCCAGCGGGTGGAGCGGCCCATCAGGACCGGGATCTCACTGGCGTCGTAGTTGACCAGGCCGCGCGCGACGACCTGGCCGTCCCCGTCGCACAGGTCGACCGGGTCGCCGGCGTCGAACGTGCCCTCGACGCCGGTGATCCCGGCGGGCAGCAGGGACGCGCGGCGGGCCACGATGGCCTCCACGGCGCCGCCGTCCAGCCGCAGCCGGCCCACCGCCACGGCGGCGTGCGCGAGCCAGAGCAGGCGGGTCCGCGGCCGCCGGCCGGTGGCCGCGAAGTAGGTGCCGGCCGGCTCACCGGCCAGCGCGGCGGCGGCGTCGGCGGCGCCGGCCACCACGGTCGGGATGCCCGCGCCGGTGGCGATCACGGCCGAGTCCACCTTGGTGGCCATCCCGCCGGTACCGGGGCCGGTCCCGCGGCTGCCGCCGATGCGGATACCGTCCAGGTCGGCGTGGTCGCGGACCTCGGTGATCCGCCGGGCGCCGGGGTGGCGCGGGTCCTCGTCGTACAGGCCGTCCACGTCGGACAGCAGGATGAGGGCCCCGGCCCGGGTCACGTGCGCGACCAGCGCGGCCAGCCGGTCGTTGTCACCGAACCGGATCTCGTCGGTCGCGACGGTGTCGTTCTCGTTGACGATCGGCAGCACGCCGAGGTCGAGCAGCCGGTCCAGGGTGCGCTGCGCGTTCCGGTAGTGGGCCCGGCGCATCAGGTCGTCGGCGGACAGCAGCACCTGCCCGGTCCGCATCCCGTGCCGGGCGAACGCCGCCGCGTACCGGGCGATGAGCAGGCCCTGCCCAACGCTCGCGGCCGCCTGCTGGGTGGCCAGGTCCCGCGGCCGGCCGGGCAGTCCCAGCGGGGCGATTCCGGCGGCGATCGCGCCGGAGGAGACGAGGACAAGATGGGTCCCGGTGCTGGCCCGTTCGGCCAGAGAATCAGCCAGCGTCACGATGCGGTCATCATCGATGCTGCCATCGGCCGTCGTCAGCGAGGAGGATCCGACCTTGACCACAATCCTGCGCGCCGCCGCGATGTCGGCGCGCGCAGGCGTGGTCATCCGGACAGCCTGCGGTCGCTGCCGCGCGGGCCGCGGCCGCCGCCCGTGCCCGACGGCACCGAGGGATCCCAGTCGAAGACCACCGCGTCGTCCAGGTCGCCGACGAGGATCTCGTCGCTCGGTTCGGCCCCCGCTTCGGCCAGCGCCTCCTCCACCCCAAGCCGCGCGAGCCGGTCGGCGAGGAAGCCGACGGCCTCGTCGTTGCTGAAGTCGGTCTGCAGGAGCCAGCGGCGCGGTTTCTCGCCCCGGATCAGGTACGCACCCTCCGGGGTGCGGATAATCTCGAAGTCGGGCCCGGCGGCGGGCCTGGGCCGGATGACCCGGCGGGTGGGCTCCGGCGCCGGTGCGGCCGCACGGGCGGAGCCGACCAGCCCGGCCATGGCGAAACCGAGCTCCCGCAGGCCCTCGCGGGTGGCGGCGGAGACCTCGTAGACCTGCAGGCCGCGCGCGACGAGGCTCTCTTTGACCATGTCGGCCAGTTCCCGGGCGGCGGGAACGTCGATCTTGTTCAGCGCGACCAGCCGGGGCCGGCGGGCCAGGTCCGCACCGGTCACGTCCTCGTAGGCGGCCAGCTCGGCTTCGAGGACGTCGAGGTCGGTCATGGGATCACGGCCGGGCTCTTCGGTGGCGCAGTCGATGACGTGCACCAGCGCGGTACAGCGCTCGATGTGCCGGAGGAACTCGAGCCCGAGACCCTTGCCCTGGCTGGCGCCCGGGATCAGGCCGGGCACGTCGGCGATGACAAACTGAACGTCACCGGCCTCGGCCACGCCCAGGTTCGGGATGAGCGTCGTGAAGGGGTAGTCGGCGATCTTGGGCCGGGCGGCGGACATCGCGGCGATCAGCGAGCTCTTCCCGGCACTGGGGAAGCCGACCAGCCCGACGTCGGCGATGCTCTTCAGCTCCAGGACAAGCTCGCGCTCCTCCCCCGGCTCGCCCTTGAGCGCGAACCCCGGGGCCTTGCGCCGCGGTGAGGCCAGCGCCGCGTTGCCGAGACCGCCCTTGCCGCCAGCGGCCGCGACGAACTGTGTCCCGGCGCCGATAAGGTCGGCCAGCACCTCGCCCTGGGCGGTCTTGACCACCGTGCCGTCGGGGATACCGATGATCAGGTCCGCACCCTCGGCGCCGGTGCGGTTGGAGCCCTCACCGGGCTTCCCGTTGCCACCGCGCCGGACCGGGCGGCGGTGGAAATCCAGCAGCGTGGACACGCCGGGGTCGACCTCGAGAATGACGTCGCCGCCCCGGCCGCCGTTCGCGCCGTCGGGGCCGCCGAGCGGCTTGAACTTCTCGCGCCTGATGGATGCGCAGCCATGACCGCCGTTCCCGCCTGTCACCCGAAGCAGCGCCTCATCGGCAAACTCCGCCACGACGTCCCCTCCTCTCTTTCTTGATCGCTTCCCAGGACATAACGAAGGCGGACCGGATGGCCGGTCCGCCTTCGCATGTCAGTGTCGCTTGGGCCGTGGACTAGCCGCCGGCCACCGGGTGCTCGCCGGACTCCGCCGGCGTAATGTTCACCGCGCGGCGGCCCCGGTGCGAGCCGAACTTCACGGTGCCCGCCACGAGCGCGAACAGCGTGTCGTCACCGCCGCGGCCAACGCCGATGCCGGGGTGGAAGTGCGTGCCCCGCTGGCGGACGAGGATTTCGCCCGCGTTCACCTTCTGCCCGCCGAAACGCTTGACACCCAGCCGCTGAGCGTTGGAGTCGCGGCCGTTCCGGCTGGACGAAGCGCCCTTCTTGTGTGCCATCTCAGCTCTTCGCCTTCACAGTGTTCGCCTTATTTGGCGCGTCGATGCCGGTGACCCGGAGCTGCGTGTACTTCTGGCGATGACCCAGACGGCGCCGGTAACCGGTCTTGTTCCGGTAATGAATCATGTTGATCTTGGGCCCGGCGGCGGCGCCGACGATCTCCGCGGTGATCCGGTACCCGCTGACCTTCGCGGGGTCGCTGATCACATTGTCGTCGTCTACCACCAGGACAGCCGGCAGCGTCAGGCTCGAGCCGACGTCGCCGGATAGCTTGTCGACATTCAGGACGTCATCGACCGACACTTTTTCCTGCCGACCGCCGCAGCGAACAATCGCGTACACCCGAGAACTCTCTCTCCCTCGTGCGTGCCCTCGCGAGTCTCCCGGTTATTGCCCCGGGGACCGGTGTCGCAACGACGGGCTCGCCTGAACTTCCAATTAGCGCTCTGGGGGCCTGCAAAGGCACGTCCCATGCGCCGACAGCCAAGGTTACCAGAGCTTCTCCGTTGCGCAGAATCTCATGTGGCCATTGATCCGGCCGGGACGCCCAGGCCTATCCCGGGCGGATTACCGGTCACGGGGTCTGGTCTTCCGGACCATGGTCTTCCGGACCATGGCCTTCCGGACCGTGATCTTCCGGACCGTGATCTTCCGGACCGTGGCCTTCCGGACCGTGGCCTTCCGGACCGTGGCCTTCCGGACCGTGATCTTCCGGAGCCGGGGGCTGGATGTCGGCGGGGTAAGGCGCGGCACCGTTCAGGTCCGCGTTCGCCGCCTCCGGGCCAGCAGTCACGTCCACCGGCGCGGGGCTGACGTGCACCGGGGTGAGGTCGGCCGCCGGGGTGACGATGATGTCCGCCGGACCGGGGCCTACATCGGCCGGGGCGGGAGCGACGTCAGCCAGGACGGGGGACACAACGGCCTGCTCGGCGGCGTCAGCCGGGCTCCCGGGCGCCGCTGTCTCAGTGGTTACGGGCCCGGTAACCCCCGCGCCGGCACCCTCTGGCTCGATGATCCCGGCCTCAGCGATGATCCCCGCCTCAGCGATGATCCCCGCCTCGACGACGGGGCTGGGGACGGACGCGGGCGGGCCGGAGCGCCGCCGGCTCTCACCACGGCTCCTACGGCCGCCACCGCCACCCGTGCTGGCGCCGTTGCCGCCATTTCCGGCTTGGCCCGGACCAGCGTTGCCGGCTTGACCGCCGTTGCCGGCCTGACCGCCACTGCCGCCGTTGCCGGCCTGACCGCCATTGCCGGCCTGGCCGGTGCCGCCGCCATTGCCGTTCGGCTTGCTGTCACGGCCGCCGCCGCGGTTGTGGGTGTGGGTGCCCGGCGAACCGCCCTGCTGGCAGCCCTGCCCGGGCGTGCCGAGATCGGTCAGGTCCAGCGAAACGTGCACGCCGCGCCCGTTGCAGCATTCACACGGCACCGAGAACGCCTCCAGCAGGCCGGCCCCGACCCGCTTACGGGTCATCTGGACCAGGCCCAGCGACGTCACCTCGGCGACCTGGTGCTTGGTACGGTCCCGGGCCAGGCATTCCAGCAACCGGCGCAGCACGAGCTCGCGGTTGCTCTCCAGCACCATGTCGATGAAGTCAATGACCACGATGCCGCCGACGTCCCGCAGCCGGAGCTGCCGGACGAGCTCCTCGGCGGCCTCCAGGTTGTTGCGGGTGACCGTCTCCTCCAGGTTCCCGCCCTGGCCGGTGAACTTGCCGGTGTTCACGTCGACCACGGTCATCGCCTCGGTGCGGTCGATCACCAGCGAGCCGCCGCTCGGCAGGTAGACCTTGCGCTCCAGGGCCTTGGCCAGCTGCTCGTCCACGCGGTACTCGGTGAAAGCGTCCCGGCGGCCCGTGTCGTCCCAGAGGCTGAGCCGGTCGGCCAGGTGCGGCGCGACGTAGCGGACGTACTCGTCGACCTCGTCCCAGGCGCCGTCACCCTCGACGATGAGCTCGCTGAAGTCCTCGTTGAACACGTCCCGGATGACCCTCACGGTCAGGTCCGGCTCGCCGTACAGCAGCTCCGGCGCGCTGGCCGTCCTGGCCTTGCGCTCGATGTTCTCCCACTGCGCGGCCAGCCGCGCCACGTCGCGGTCCAGCTCCTCCTCGGTCGCGCCCTCGGCGGCCGTGCGGACGATGACGCCCCCGTCTTCCGGCATGACCTTCTTGAGGATCTTCTTCAGCCTGGTCCGCTCGGTATCGGGCAGCTTGCGGCTGATGCCGGTCATCGACGCGCCCGGCACGTACACCAGGTAACGGCCGGGCAGGCTCACCTGGCTGGTCAGCCGGGCGCCCTTGTGGCCCACCGGGTCCTTGGTCACCTGGACGAGGATGGACTGCCCGGACTTCAGCGCGGATTCGATCCGCTTGGACTGCCCTTCGAGCCCGCTCGCGTCGAAGTTGACCTCACCGGCGTAGAGCACGGCGTTACGGCCCTTGCCGATGTCGACGAACGCCGCCTCCATCGAGGGCAGCACGTTCTGCACCTTGCCGAGGTAGACGTTGCCGACGTAGGACTGGTGGCTGGCGCGGTTCACGTAGTGCTCAACGAGGATGCCGTCCTCGAGCACGGCGATCTGGGTCCGGTCGCCACGCTGGCGCACGACCATGGTCCGCTCGACGGCCTCGCGGCGGGCGAGGAATTCGGCCTCGGAGACGACCGGGGGCCTGCGGCGGCCGGATTCACGGCCCTCGCGCCGCCGCTGCCGCTTGGCCTCGAGCCGGGTCGATCCCTTGACCGACCGGACGTCGTCGTCGGTGCGGCTCGCGGCCGACCGGGGCTCGCGGACGTGGACCACGGTGTCCGGCGGGTCGTCCTCCGTGCCCGTGCGCTCGGAGTCACCGGCCGACCCCCGGCGCCGCTTCCGGCGCCGGCGGCGGCCCTGCACGCTCCCGGTCTCGTCGTCGCCCTCGTCGTCGTCCTGGCCATCGTTATCGGTGTCCGCGGACTCGCTGTCGCGCGCGCCGCTCCGGGGCCTGCCGTCCGGGCTCCCACCGGATTCCGCGGGGTCCCCATCGGCTCCATCGTCGCCGGAGTCGTCCGGGCCGCCGCGGGCCCGGGTGCGGCTGCGGCCGCCCCTCCTGCGGCGGCGGCGCCCGGACGGGCCGCCGTCCTCAGAACCGTCGTCGCCCTCGTCGTCCGGGCTGCCCACCGCGCCCGGCGCGGCCAGGGCAGCGCTCTCGGTGGCATCCGCCGCCGGCCCGGAATTCGCCGTGTCCGCGCGGTCGTCGGCGTCGCTGCCGGGCGCGGGGGCACTGGCGGCACCGCGCCGGCCGCCGTTGCCGCCCGTGCGGAGGGCATCGTCCGTGCCGGTCCTGGTGCGCCCGCCGCTACGGCGCCGGGTACCGGCGCGCCGCGGGCCGCCTTCATCGTCGGTGTCGTCGTCCGGTCCCGGTCCGGCGGCCGGGACCGGCGTGGCCGGCGCCGGAGCGGAAACCGGCGGCGGAGATGTGGCCGCCGGGGGCTGGAAAAGGACCTGCGGCGGCTGGAAGGACACCGCCGGCGCGGGCGCACCGGCCGCCGCGGGCACGCTGGGCGGGGCCAAGGGCCCGGAGGCGCCGGGCGCCGACGTCGCCGGCAACGTGTGCGCGGTCGGCACCCGGGGCTCCGGTATCACCGGATCCGGCGGCCCAACCGGGCGGCTTGAGCGGCCACCGCGGCCAGTCCGGGCGCTTACCGCGCCGCTGTCTGATCCACCTGACCCATCATTGACTTCTCTGTCGTTCGGCTCGTTCTCGAGCATCCGGGCAATCTCCCGTCAAGCTCCCGGGCGCGCGGACCCGTGAGGGGCCCAGCGCGCCGCGCGGGAACATATCGTTTCCACATCCCTGGACGGAGCCGGCCACAACGGCGGCTACGGCGCCCAGGTTCGTTACCTGTCTCAGTTCTGCGCGGGGTCGCGAAGACTGTCCCGCGGGCCGCGCAGCCGCAGAGCCGCCGGGCCGCCTCGCGGAAAAGCAGACCTGCGTGCCCTGGGGCACGGGTCCGCAGCCCATGGGGCGCACGAGCGCCCTCATGGCACGTTCATCTGTTCTGGCGCCCGTGCTGGCGCCTGGTGCGGCGCTCCGGGCGCCTCGTCGTATGGCACCTGAGTGTGCGGTGCCTGAGCCGGCCCTGCGTGAGCCGGAAATTCCTGAGCCTGTGGCACCGGGGCCTGTGGCGCCGGGACCGGCGAACCAGCGCCCGCCGCCATCGCAGGCGGCTGCCCCGGTCCCACCAGTCCGTCGTCTCCGAGCACGCCCTGGGCCACCCTTGTCACGGCCGGCGACGAGGCGGCCGCCAAGCCGGCGATCTGCCGCAGCGCGACCAGGACGTCCTCAGGCCGCACGGCAGGCTCCGTGTGCCGAACAACCATTCGGATTATCGCACACGCGCCTGAGTGGTCAGCGCAGGCGCGCGGGCCGGCGTCCATCGTCAGCACGGCGCCGCGCGCGTCCAGGCGGCGGACACCCTTATTCGTCAGCCGTTCCACGTGCGCCTCGGCGGACGCCAGGAACTCCCGGGCCGCCGCCACGGCGGCTTCCGGCGAGACCCCGGGCAGTTCCACCAGCCACTCCGACACCATCAGGCGGCTGTTCAGCGTGCCGCCGGAATCTTCTCTGACTTCGATAACGTCTATCCCGTCCGGCAGCGCCGTGTCCAGTGCCGAACGCAGCCGTTCCGGATCCTGCGCGGCGGTCAGGGCGAGGGTCAGGTACTCGGCCTCACTCGCCACCCCGGTCTGCGTGCCGCTGGCGTAGGAGATCTTGGGGTGCGGGCTGAACCCCGCCGACCGGGCGATCGGGACCCCGGCCTGGCGCACCGCCCGCTCAAAGGCGCGGCCCACGTCGCGATGGCTGGCGAAGCGCATCCGCCCCCGCTTGGCGTAGGTGACCAGAAGGTACTGCACCGTGGGCGCGGGCGGCCGGCCCCCGGGCACGGCACGCGATCCGGGCGGCGTGCTCCGGCCGGATGCCGGGGACGCTCCGGGCGCGGAACGGACGCTGGGCGGGGACATTTCAGCTCACGCCCAGCACCGGGAGCAGCCGGGTACCGGCCGGCAGCCGCTCGCCGGTCGGGCCGGTCTGGATCTCGGTGCCCATCGAGGGGCAGACCCCGCAGTCGTAGCAGGGGGTCCACCGGCAGTCCTCGACCTCAGCCGCCCCGCTGAGTGCGTCCTGCCAGTCCTGCCACAGCCAGTCGTGGTCGAGGCCGGCGTCGAGGTGGTCCCAGGGCAGCACTTCGTCACGGTCGCGCTCACGGGTCGTGTACCAGGCCAGGTCCACCGGTTCGCCGTCCAGCGCCTCGTCGGCGCACGCCGCCCAGCGCGGGTAGGAGAAGTACTCACTCCAGCCGTCGAAGCGCGCACCGTCCCGCCACGCCGCCAGGATGACCTGGCCGACCCGGCGGTCCCCACGGGACAGCAGTCCCTCGATGACCGACGGCTCACCGTCGTGATAGCGGAAACCGATCGCGCGGCCGTAGGCCGGGTCGGAACGCAGCGCGGCGCCGAGCTTGCGCAACCGCGCGTCGACGACCTCGTGGCCGCACTGGCCGGCCCACTGGAACGGCGTGTGCGGCTTGGGCACGAACCCGCCGATGGACACGGTGCAGCGGATGTCGCGCCGGCCGGTCGCCTCCCGGCCGGCCTGGATCACCTTGCGGGCCAGCCCGGCGATGGCGAGCACGTCCTCGTCGGTCTCGGTCGGCAGGCCGCACATGAAGTACAGCTTCACCTGCCGCCAGCCGCTCGAGTACGCGGTGGTCACGGTCCTGATCAGGTCTTCCTCGGTGACCATCTTGTTGATCACCTTGCGCATCCGCTCCGAGCCGCCTTCGGGCGCGAACGTCAGGCCGGACCGGCGGCCGCCCCGGCTGAGCTCGTCGGCGAGGGTCACGTTGAACGCGTCCACCCGCGTGGACGGCAGCGACAGCCCGGTGTTGGTGTCTTCGTAGGCGTCGGCGAGGTCCTTGGCGATCTCATTGATCTCGCTGTGGTCCGCGCTGGACAGCGAGAGCAGGCCGACCTCCTGGAAGCCGGTCGCCGCCACCCCTTTCTCGACCATGGCGCCGATCGTGGTGATGCTCCGCTCCCGCACCGGCCGGGTGATCATCCCGGCTTGGCAGAAGCGGCAGCCCCGGGTGCAGCCGCGGAAGATCTCCACGCTGTACCGTTCGTGCACGGTCTCGGCGACCGGGACGATCGGCTTGCTCGGGTACTGCCAGTTGTCGAGGTCCATGACGGTGTGCTTGGCCACGACCGGCGGGATACCAGGCCGGCCGGGCGCCACCCGGGCGATCGGCCCGTCCGGCAGGTAGCTCACGTCGTAGAAGCGCGGCACGTACAGGTGGCATTCGGTGGCCAGCGTCGTCAGCAGGCCGTCCCGGCCGCCAGGGCGGCCCGCCCGCTTCCAGTCCCGGACCTTCGCGGTGATGGCCAGCACGGCCTCTTCGCCGTCCCCGAGGACCACACCGTCGAGGAAGTCAGCGATCGGCTCGGGATTGAAGGCGGCGTGACCGCCGGCGATGACGAGCGGGTACCAGGTGCCGTCCGCGGGGTCGCGGTCGGCCCCATTCCGGTCGGCCCCATTCCGGTCGGCCCCATTCCGGTCGGCCCCATTCCGGTCGGCCCCATTCCGGTCGGCCCCATTCCGGTCGGCACTGTGCAGCGGAATCCCGGCCAGGTCCAGCGCGGTGAGCAGGTTCGTGTAGCCGAGCTCGGTGGAGAAACTCACCCCCAGCACGTCGAAGGCGCCCACGGGCCGGTGGGCGTCCACGGTGAACTGGGGCAGGTCGTGCTCACGCATGAGGGCCTCGAGGTCCGGCCACACGCTGTAGGTCCGCTCGGCCAGGACTCCGTCCTGCTCGTTGAGGACCTCGTAGAGGATCTGCACACCCTGGTTGGGCAGTCCCACCTCGTAAGCGTCCGGGTAGAGCAGCGCCCAGCGGACGTCGGTGCCGTCCCAGTCCTTGACGACCGAGTTCACCTCACCGCCGACATAGGCGATCGGCTTCCGGACGCACGGGAGCAATGGCTCGAGGCGCGGGTACACCGACTCTACTGGCATTGGACCAGCCTACCTACCGCGGACAACCGTTCCGCCGCCAAACGCGCCGGGGCCAGAGCAAAGGGGCCAGAGCGAAAGGGGCCATCCGGCACGGAACGCAAAGGGAAAGACACCGGCTGCAGCGCCACGACCCTCGCAGATATTCCCCGGGGGGTCGCCCCGGGCCAGCACCACTACTCGAAGACGGGGTGCTTGCGGTGGACGGACAGCAGGATGCCGATGGCGATCATGTCGGCGAAGATGGCGGAGCCGCCGTAGGAGATGAACGGCAACGGGAGCCCGGTGATCGGCATGATGCCGACGGTCATGCCGATGTTCACGAACGACTGGAACAGGAACCAGATCGCGATGCCCGCGGCCACCAGCATGCCGAACTGATCGTCCGCGCGGGTCGCGATGCGCAGCGCGCGGACCACCACCACGCCGAGCAGGGCGACGATCACGACGGCCCCGACGAAGCCGAGCTCCTGGCCGGCCACGGTGAAGATGAAGTCGGTGCTCTGCGCCGGCACGTAGCTGCCGGACACCGACTGACCGTGGAACAAACCCTCGCCGAACATTCCGCCGGAACCGATCGCGATCTTGGCCTGGATCTCGTTGTAGCCCGCGCCCGCCGCGTTCGACGACGGGTGCAGGAAGCTGGTCAGGCGGGTGAGCTGGTAGCCCTTGAGCAGGTGCAGGCTGAGCACGGCGGTCACCGCGGCGGCCGCCGCCACGGCCAGGGAGATGACCCAGCGCAGCCGGATGCCGGACAGCAGGATCAGCCCGGCCAGCTCCACGGCCAGGACCATCGAGATGCCCAGGGCCGGCTCGATGATGACCAGGGCGACGAGCGGCAGCCCGCATGCAATCACGATGCCCACGTCCCGCAGCCGGGGGCCCCGTCGCTCGGCGTCCGGGCCGCTGGCGCCCTCCCGCAATTCGCTGAACAGCATGGCGGTCATCAGGATGATCGCGATCTTGGCGTATTCGGACGGCTCGATCTGGAAGCCGGCGGGCAGGTCGATCCATCCTTTGGCACCGTTGACGCTGGAGCCGAGCGGGGTCAGGACCACCAGCAGCCCAACGACGGCCAGCCCGTAAATGACCGGGGCGTAGACGCGGAGCTGCCGGTAGTCGACCAGGCTGACCCCGATCATGAGGACCAGCCCGAATACGACGTAAATGGCCTGCTTGTCGAGGTAGGTCCGGGTGCTGGCACCACTGGCGGCCAGCGACGGCTCGGTGGCCGACCAGACGAGCAGCACCCCGAGGATGGACAGCGCGAGGACGGCGGCGATGAGCGCCCAGTCCAGGTGGCGCAGGAACGAGTCCCGTGACGTCACCCGGGTCAGCAGGGACCGGGGCCGGGTCCGGAACGCGCCGGCCCGTGGGCCCGGGCCGCCGTAACCGCGCTGCACCCCCCCGATCCGGTCGTAGCTGGCGCCCGGGCGGCCCATGCTCATCCTGAGTATCCCTTCGGAGCGGTGATCTGCCCGGTGGAGGCGATCTGCGGCAGCGAGGCGGGTACCCGGCCGCCCGGCACCGCGGCCTTGTGCCCCTCGAGGCCGTAGATGCCGTCCCAGATCTGGCGGACCGCCGGGGCGGAGGCGTCGGCGCCATAACCGGAGTCGGGGATCATGACGACCACCACGTACTGGGGATTGCCGCACGGCGCGAACGAGGCGAACACCGAGGTCGCGACCTTGCCCATGACCTCAGCGGTACCGGTCTTGCCGGCCACGCAGACCTGGTTCAGCGGGAAGCCGGAGAACGCCCCGGCCGCGGTGCCCTGCGTCACCACACCCGCCAGCGCATTCCTGATGTACGCGAGCGTGTTGGGTGAGACGGGCAGATGGCCGGCGACCGGCGGGTTGATCTGCTGGACCTGCTTCCCGGTCGGGCTGACCAGCGCCTCGCCGATGCGCGGCTGGTACAGCGTGCCGCCGTCGGCCAGGGCGACGTAGGCGTTCGTGAGCTGCAGCGGGGTCACCAGGTCATAGCCCTGGCCGATCGCGGCGATCGCCGCCTGGCCGGGCTCCCAGACGTTGCCGTCCTGGCAGTCCTGGTACTCGATCTGCTGGACGTAGCTGCCGTCGGCCTTGCCGTACTTGCACCAGTCCTGGCCGGTGTAGGCGTTGTCTTTCCAGTAGTAGTACAGCCATTCCCGGGTCGGCACGGTCCCGGTGGACTCGTCCGGCAGGTCGACGCCGGTGGGCTGGCCGAAGCCCCAGTGCAGCGCCATCTGCTGCATCTTCTGCACCGGCGCCTTGGGGCTGGTCACGACGTTGGCGCCGGGGTTGTCGCGCTGCCACATCTCGTAGCCGAGGTTGTAGTACACGGTGTCGCAGGACTGGATGAGCGCCTCGCTGAACGACATGGCCCCGAGGTTCGGCTCCCCGTCGTTGATGTAGTTATGGCCACCGATGTTGACCGAGGCCGGGCAGTCGTAGGAGCCGTCGAGCGGGTAGCCGTCCGCGACCGCCGCGGCGGTGGAGGTCACCTTCCAGGTGGAGCCGGGCGCGTACTGCCCCTGAGTGGCGTAGTTGATGGCGGGCGCCCCGTCCTGCGCGCCGAACAGCGCGTTGAACTGCGACTGGGAGATGCCGTTGGTCCACACGCTGGGGTCGTAGTCCGGGTAGCTGGCCATGGCCACGACGCGCCCGGTGGTGGTCATGACCACGGCCGCGCCCTGGTTGGCGTCGTTGCCGGAGGCCCGGGCCTTGCTGATCGCCGTGGTCAGCGCCTGCTGCGCGTCGGCCTGGATAGTGGAGTTGATGCTGGTGACGAGGTCGTCGCCGGACTGGGCGGGCGTCCCGCCCACGGTCCCGGTGACGTCCCCGGCCGCGTTGACCGACACCGTATTCGTGCCGGTCTTGCCGGTGAGCGCGGTGTTGTACTGCTCCTCCAGCCCGCTCTGCCCGACGAGGTCCGCGGTGGAGTAGCCGACCGCCGACGGCAGGTGGTCCGCCTTCAGCTCCTGGGTGGTGGCGGGCTGCAGGTACCCCAGCACCTGGGCCGGGTCGGCGCCGCCGGGTGACGGGTAGTCGACGACCCCCTGGGTCTGCGCCGTCACGCCGGGGAACTGGCTCTGCTCCTCCATGATCTGCAGCGCCACCTGAGCACTGACGCTCTGGTCCACCGGGATCGGCTGGTAAGGCGACCCGGCCCAGCAGGGCTGGGTCACCGTGGGGCTGCACAGCCGCACCTTCTTCTGCAGCAGCGGGTACGGCGTGTCCAGCAGGGACGCCAGGCGGCGCAGGACGGAGACACCTCCGTCGGGGCGCTGGGACAGCGTCATCATGTCCACGGAGACCACCAGCGCGGTGCGGTTGGTGACCATGGCCTGGCCCACGTCGTCGAGGATCTGGCCGCGTACGGCCGGGACGACGATGTTCCGGGTCTGGTTCGCCGAGGCCAGCTTCACGTAGCTGGCGCCGTTCATCACCTGGATGTACCAGAGCCGGCCGCCGAGCGTGATCAGCAGCGAGGCCATCACCACGTACAGCACCACCATGCGCCGCCGGGATGCCGAAATCACCGATAACCTCCCCTACCCCAGTCGAAAAACCGCAGCACCCGGGCAAGTACCCGGACGCGCACCGAGCCACGGCGCATGCGCAGCCGCGGGGCCGGGCCGCGGCTGGGCGAGCCCCGCCCGGCCGACAGGCCGCCGCCGGGGAAAGCGCGGGAGCCGCGCCCGCTGGACGTACTGCCGAACGAAGCCCGGCCCATTGAGTTCCGCCGGAGCATGCCCGGCCCGAACGCGCGCCGCCCGAACACGCTACGGCCGCTGGTCATGCTGCCGGACGGGCCCCGCCGGGGCGATATACCGCCGCCGGACGCTCCCCCGCCCAAGGCCGGGCGCCTGCCCAGCGAACGGCGGCCGCCGAACGTGCCGCGGCGTGGCGTGGTCCGGCTCGGCGTGCCGCCGGTGCCGATCGTGCCGGTGACGCTACGCCTGCGGAAGCGCGGGACGGCGGCCCGGGCCGCGCCGCCATTTCCCCCGGCCCGGCTCTGCCGCCGCCCGGGGGTAAAGCGCACTTTGGGGATGGGGACCTTCACGCCGGTGACGTGGGTGCCGGCGGAGCCGGTGGGCCGCAACCGGGGTGCACGCTGCCCGGCCGGGCGCCACTGCACGCCCGGGCGGGCCGCGCCGGGCGTCCGGGTAGCCGCGGACAGCCAGGCCTCGCCACCACGGCGATCACCGAGATGCAGCCGGGGGGTGCCCGATGAGCTCGCCTGCCGGACGGCTCCGGCCGCGACCCCGGACAGGCCGGCCGCACCGGCGGCCCAGCCGGCGGACGCGGACGCCGCGCTTTCCCCGGCGGCGGCCCGGCTGGCCGCGCCGTTGAGCCGGACCACGGCGTACAGCACGAACGGGCTCAGGATCACGTCGTAGATCAGTGATGGCGGCAGCACGTGCCGCACGGCCGCCCAGGTCACCTCGGGGTCGCTGAGCATCACGCCGAGCGCGGCATGCAAGGCCGCGCCGACGGCCGCGGCCGCGGCCGAGATCCCGACGTACAGGGCGGGTGACGCCTCGCCCAGCTCCGCCAGCCGGCCGCAGGCGTACCCGACGATGCAGAACACCAGCGCGTACTGGCCGATCGTATGGCTGGCGGGCGGCGCGACGTCCAGCGCCAGCCCGGCGAGGAAGCCGGTCAGCAGGCCCGGCAGCGGGCCGCCGGTGAGCGCCAGCGCGACCACCGTGAGCAGGACCAGGTCCGGGCCGGCCCCGCCGGGCAGGGCGAGCCGGTTGATGAAGGTGAGCTGGGCGAGGAGGGCGAGCGCGACGACCGCACAGGAGATCAGGAAGCGGCGCATCTCACCCGCCCGGCGTCGCGCGGGCGGAAGGCTGGGCACTGGGCACGCCGGATGCGCCGGGCGTGACCGTCACCGTGACGGTCGGCACGGGCTTCGGGCCCGGGGGCAGCACGGAGTCCCGCGGGTTCTGCGCGGGCCCGGCGATCACGACGCCGACGATGCCGAGCGAGGTGAAGTTCACGAACGGCCTGACCAGCGCCGTCTGGGTGAGCGACCCGGCGTTGCCCTGCACCTGTGTGACCTGCCCGATCGGCACGCCCGGCACGAACGGCCGGTCCTGCACCGAACCGAAGGTGACCAGGCTCTGCCCGGGGTGCAGCACCACGTTCCCGTCGAACAGCCGCAGCCGGAGCAGGTACGGCCCGGACAGCGACTTCCCGGTGCCGGTGACCGCGCCGATCTGGTCGCTGGCCGCCATCCGCGCCCCCACCACCGAGGACGCGTCCGTGGCCAGCAGCACCGTCGAGGTGTCCCGGCTGACCTGGGTCACGGTCCCGACCAGGCCGTCACCGTTGAGGACCGTCTCCTGGGCGTGCACGCCGTCGCGGCTGCCCACGTCGAGGGTGACGGAGTTCGCATAGTCCTGCCCCGCTGCGATGACGCTGGCCGCGACGATCCGGTAACCGCCGCGCCCCGCCAGTTGCAGGAGGGACGACAGCTGGGCCTGATCGGCCCGGCTGAGCTGGGCCGAACTGAGCTCCGCGCGCAGCTGGGCGTTGGCCTTCTGCAAGGCTGAGATCTTGCTGTTCGCGGAGGGGCCACCGGTGACCCAGTCGAACAGGGACGAGACCGGGCTGGTGACGTCGCTGGTCACCCGCTCCACGGGGCCGAAAATGCCGGCCCCGACGCTGCGGACCGGCGACGAGCCGCCGTCGCGGAAGTCCACCGTGATGAGCGCGACCGCAGCGATCAGCAGAACGCCGAGGACCAGGCGCACTCGCCGGGTGTCGTGCAATGCGACTCCTCGTGGGCCCCGCTACCGCGGCGGCCCAGTTCCATCAGCGGCGGGACTCGGGCACGAGGACCTGGCGCAGCGTGTCGAAATCCTCCACGCACTTCCCGGTCCCGAGCACCACCGAGTCCAGCGGGTTGTCGGCCACATGGACGGGCATGCCCGTCTCCTCGCGGATTCGCTGGTCGAGCCCGCGCAGCAAGGCCCCGCCACCGGTCAGGGCGATGCCCCGGTCCATCACGTCACCGGCGAGCTCGGGCGGGCACTTGTCCAGCGTTGTCTTCACCGCGTCGATGACCAGATTAATTGGTTCCTCGATGGCGCGCCGGATCTCGGAGGCGGAAATCACGATCGTCTTCGGCAGGCCGCTGACCAGGTCGCGGCCGCGGATTTCGGCGTGCGGCTCGTCGGCGCTCGGGAACGCCGATCCGAGCGCCATCTTGATCTCCTCGGCGGTGCGCTCGCCCAGCATCAGCGAGTACTCCTTCTTGCCGAAGCTGATGATCGCGTCGTCCAGCTCGTCCCCGCCGATACGGATGGACTGTGAGGTGACGATGCCGCCCAGGGAGATCACGGCGACCTCGGTCGTCCCGCCGCCGATGTCCACCACCATGTTGCCGGTCGGCTCGTAGACCGGCAGGCCGGCGCCGATGGCCGCGGCCATCGGCTCCTCGATGATGTAGACCCGGCGCGCGCCGGCCTGGTGGCCGGCCTCCTTGACCGCGCTCTGCTCGACCCCGGTGATCCCGCTGGGGACGGCGACCACGATCCGCGGCTTGGCCATATGATGCCGCCGGTGCACCTTCTGGATGAAGTAGCGCAGCATCCGCTCGGTCACGTCGAAGTCGGCTATCACGCCGTCCTTGAGCGGCCGGATGGCCACGATGTTGCCCGGCGTCCGGCCGATCATCCGTTTAGCCTCGATGCCGACCGCCACGATCTGGCCGTTGTTCGTGTTCAACGCCACCACGGAGGGCTCATTGAGCACGATTCCGCGCCCACGCACGTACACGAGCGTGTTGGCGGTGCCGAGGTCGACCGCCATGTCGCGGCCGAGGAAGCCCATCGCGTTACTCATGGGGGACGGCAACCTTCCCGATCGGGCGCTTCGGAGCCCGGGGGGCCGGGTGAAGCATTTGTGAAAAAATTACCTAAGACGCGCCGTCTGGGCCGCGCGGGTCAAATGTGAGCCTGGAGAGGAAGGATCTTCATTTGTGATCCGGCTGGACCTTGATACGCAGGCCCTAGCCGAGAGGATTGGGCCCCGGCCGGGAATTATGTGAGCTCGGGGAAAAAGATCTTGATTTCACGCTGTGCCGATTCCACTGAGTCGGATCCGTGCACGACGTTCGCCCCTATCTCCAACGCATGGTCCCCGCGAATGGTGCCCGGGGTGGCCTGCACCGGGTCGGTCGCGCCGGCCAGCCCGCGGAACGCTTCCACGGCCCGGGGGCCCTCCGCCACGAGGGCCACCAGCGGCCCGGACGTGATGAAATCGACCAGCGGATCGAAGAAGGGCTTGCCGGTGTGCTCGGCGTAGTGGGTATGTGCCGTCTCCCGGTCCAGGGTCCTCAGCTCCAGCGCGACGACCGTCAGGCCCTTGCGCTCAATCCGGGAGATAACCGCGCCGATGAGGCCGCGTTGGACACCGTCAGGCTTGATGAGGACAAGAGTACGTTCCGGCACGACGCTCCTTCTCGCAGGGCAACTGGGTAGTTGTCGCGAGCAGATCAGGGAGATAACCCGCGGCACGAAGCTTACCCGCGCCCGTGGCCTGCAGCACCGGCGCGGCACGCCCGCCCGGCCGGCGATAGATATGACGGTCATCACGATCACGATCACGACGGGGCCGGGGCCGCGACGGAGGCGCTGGCCCGGTCGGGTGCGGGCAGCGTAAGGGCTCAGAGCCGGACGCTCGCGAACCATTTATCACCAATCGCTCCCTTCTAACTACTAAGGGCGACGATTCATAAGACTAGCCCGTGCCGGGCTGCTCCAGCCGGTTAGCCATCCAGATTCCGGTGAACCAGAAGACGGCGAAGATGACGCCCAGGGCGTAAAGGGCGGGAACCTCGATCCCGGCCACGATGATCAGGACCTGCAGCACGGTGCCGGCGATCAGGGCCCACCGGCCCCGGCCGACCAGGCCCGCGAGCACCACGGCGGCGAGCGCCAGCCCGCCGCCCACGCCGCCGGCGACACCGTGCCGGAGGTGCTCGATCGTGATCGCCACCGGCACGGCCAGGATCAGCACGATGGCCTCGAACACCAGCACCGAGGCGAGCAGGCGGCGCAGGATCGGGCGGCGGCGGCGGCGG
>Ga0182014_10000562_pt1 | contig 49506 bp, 37 predicted proteins | sample 612S2DmetaG_FD_120489 | JGI IMG/M metagenome (GOLD analysis project Ga0182014, IMG submission 120489) | Permafrost microbial communities from Stordalen Mire, Sweden - 612S2D metaG | ecosystem: Environmental > Terrestrial > Soil > Wetlands > Permafrost | place: Sweden: Stordalen | collected... | reverse complement strand
CACCCGCGCGGCGATCAAGTTGCACACGCTGCTGGACCTTCGCGGCGCGATTCCTGCCTTCGTTTACATCAGCGATGGCAAGCTGAACGAGGTCAACGTGCTGGATTTTCTGCCGGTGGAGGCTGGCAGCTTCTATGTGATGGATCGCGGCTATCTGGACTTCAGACGTTTCTTCGCGATGCATCAGGCTGGGGCTTTCTTCGTGACACGAGCCAGATCTGCGATGGATGCGAGGCGGGTGTACTCCAGCCCCACGGACCGCAACAGCGGAGTGATCTGCGATCAACGCGTCCTGCTGAACGGCCGCTCCTCAAGTGGAAGATACCCCGAGCAACTGCGCCGCATTCGCTTCAAGGATCCGGCCTCGGGCAAGACACTGCTCTTCCTCACCAACAACACCGCTTTGCCTGCATCGACCATCGCCGCACTCTACAAAAGTCGCTGGCAGATCGAACTGTTCTTCAAGTGGATCAAACAACACCTGCGAATCAAGCGCTTTCTCGCCACCACCGAAAACGCCGTAAAGACCCAGATATGGTGCGCCATCGCCACCTATGTGCTGATCGCCATCATCAAGAAGGAACTTAAGCTCGACGCCTCGCTCTACACTTGTCTACAGATCCTGTCCGTCTCGGTCTTCGAGAAAACCCAGATATCATGCGCCTTGCAGCAACCCATCTCCCAACCTGACCTGAATCGCCACTCTAACCAACTGATCCTATTCGACATCTAACCGGACAGTAGTGGGACATGATACCTATTCCCCCAAACCCTCAATCCACCCTTTGCCGAAAATTTCCCCCTCCCGGCGCACAATAAATACAGAACCAAAGCCCGGAGACCCCATGAAGACCGCCTCTGAAATCCCGTCAACTTTTCCCGCCCTGCTCCGGGATCCCAGGCAGGACAGATTCCAGGCCGCTTCCATCCTGTCAACGCCGCGAAACACCTCGAGCTACACCCAAAAACCCACATTCCCGCAGAAATGTTCCGGTTATACAGCGACGTTCCGGGCCGCTTCCTCCCATGCAACTTATTTAAATAAAACAACTTACATAGATCTTCCCCAAGCAGAGCTACCAAAAAACACCCCATTCCCTCCTGTGAAACCGTGAAATCCAACCCATCTACCTAAAAACAAAAGAGCTTACTCCAAAAGAGAGAAAACCCTGTGAATCCGTGAAACAGTGAAACCGTGAATTCACGCCCCACCAATCCGCCGATGTACGATGAGCCCATAGATCATTCACACCTTTGAGGAGGATTAAGAACGTGGCGGGAAAGTGGAGAGTGCGTCTTTGGGGGGCGGTGCTGACCGGTTTACTTACCGGGGTGGCTCCCTGCGCGGGCTGGTGCCAGTTGCCGGAGCCGGGAGCGAAACCGGACCTGCCCAACCCCCTCACCGACACCACGGTCAAGCCCGGCAAGGTGCTGCTGTTCGATCTGGAAGCGCGCTTTGCCAAAGATGTGGCCGCGCGCGGCGGAGCGGGGTTCGCCGACTGGTTTGCCGGGGATGGGGTCGCTCTCGGCAACGGCACCGCGCCGCTGATCGGCAAGGTGGCCATCGCCAAGTCGGCCACCTGGTCGCCCAAAGACTATCAACTTACCTGGACCCCGACAGACGCCACGATGGGCCCGTCCGGCGATATGGGCTATACCTGGGGTCACTTCGAGGGCCGCAGCAAGGACGCCAACGGCAACCCTGTTTCCACCAGCGGCCGGTACATCACCATGTGGCGCAAAGAGTCCGACGGCAATTGGAAGGTGGTTCTGGACGCGGGCGCGAACGAGCCCGCAGCGGCCGGAGACTGCTGCAAGCTGCCCACCGCGCCTTGAGCGAAATGGGACAACTTAGGTCAGGGAATCTCTGAACATGCCCATTTTCCCGGCGGACATTCCCTCGGGAGCCAAACGGGCTGCGGTCAAAGGTTCGCTCTTAAGGGAAACGCCCGAGGAGCATGCCTCAGGAGCTAAGAGCTTATCCGTAAATTGGTAACGCCGACCTCCAGGTCGGCTGTCCTGTGGGCCTCCAGACCCACAGGTGACGTCTGACGGCTTGGACGCCGCCATGACAGCCGGTCTGGAGACTGTCCTACTCGGCGCTGAATTCCTATCTCAACTCACGGATAAGTTTTAAAGCCCTAAGTGGATTAGCTCAGTCCTTGTACGGGCTAAAGGCGGTACCTTTCGGCTAGAGCCCATACCCCTCAGCCAAAGCCATCAACCTTCAAACCGGCCCCGTTCCCCGAGGGATGGGACAACCCCTTGCGTGATATTCTTACCAGTTCCTGTCAGCGATGGTCCGATGGACCCTATATTCTATTTGCCGGTGCACCTACAGCGGCTGGAGAGATTGCTATGAAGCGCTTTTTTGTTTTTGCTCTTTTGGCTTGTGCCGGTGCTTGCGGAGCTCTGGCCCAGACCGTGGATACAACCGTCTGCGCAATTGTGAAGAACCCCAAGTCGTTCGATGGGAAGATTGTTCGCATCAAGGGCACTGTTGTGGCCGGCCTCGATGAGTTCATCGTGAAAGACAGCAGCCCATGCGGGTACCCGGTGGACGGCATCTGGATCTCGTATCCGCAGGGGACGAAGGGCAAGGCCGGCGCGGCGATGATTGTGCAACTGCAGCCGGCGCACAACTTTATGGGGACCGACACCCCTCCCGCGCGGACCCCGGTGACGCTGGAAAAAAACAAGGACTTCAAAGACTTCGATAACATGCTGTCGCAGCCCCACAGCAAGGGGTTGGATATGTGCCTGGGATGCGTGCGCTACATGGTAAACGCTACGCTTGTAGGCCGTCTGGATGGGGTGGAAAGTGCCTCCCTGAAGCGTGATAAAGACGGAAAGATCATCGGATTCGGCGGCTTCGGCAATATGAATGCCTATCCAGCGCGTCTGGTCCTGCAATCGGTCTCGGAGGTCACGGGGAAAGAAGAGGACTATTCGAAGATCGACGCGCTGCAGAAGGACCCCAATGCGACGATTCCAACCCCTCCCGGAGGCTTCGACCCGGTCGACGCCGCGCAGAAATCCACTTTACGACTGGCAGGGAGCCCGGCGGGCACTCAAGTCGCGAAGGATGTTGAGGTTTTTGCCAAGTCCAACGAGCACAACGGCGTGAGCATCATCTATGCGGCCACAAACGAAGCGGCGCCGAAGGACGAAGAGCACGGCGCGAAGGACTCCCCGGACGGGGTACTGTTCAATTGCATCGTCAACCAGAATCGCCTGCTAGGGTTCCCGCTGTCGCGGGCCATCATTCACCTGGGCCAGCATGTTGTGGATTTGCGCAACCCCGTAGCGGGCAATGAAGATGCACCGCTGTACATTCAGGAGTACAACGCCTGGAGCATGACGGTGGCAGTCGCGGCATTCAGCGGGCAGAAATTCCTGACCATGCCCGGTGGATATTCCTTGTGGAACTATCAGTGGCCGGCCGGTGACCGCAATGCAACCATGGACCAGGCGATGAAGGACTTTCTCGCCAACGAGGCGGCTCTAAGCAGGTAAGCCAAAGGATCGCAGCGAGAGTCATTCGCTGCGAACCTCGTGTTCCCCAAGGAGAGAAGAGAAGATGGCAGAGATCGCCGTTGAGGCTACCGAAGTACCCGCGAAGTTGCCGAATGTCCGCGTGGCCGTTCTTGGAGCGGGCAAGATGGGTGGCATTCTGCTGCAAGCATTTTTGAAGGAGAATCTGTTTTCTCCCGAGCTGATCCATGGCACGGTGCAGCATCCGGAACGGGCGCTGGCGCTGAGCACGCAGTGGGGCGTGGATGTGGGCACGGACAACCTGAGGGCCGCGAGCCAGGCGGACCTGATCCTGATCGGCGTGAAGCCGTTCCAGGTGGCGGGCTTGATCGAGGAGATCAAGCCCGCGCTTACGGCCCAAAAGACGGTGGTCTCGTTCGCCGCCTCGGTAAAGACCAGCGCCATTGAGGATGCGGCGGGGGTGGAGCTTGCCGTGATTCGCGCCATGCCGAATACTCCTTCGGCCCTGGGCGCCGGAGCTGCGGCTCTGTGCCGCGGGCGGTTTGTCTCCAACGAGAAGATGGAGCTGGCGCAGCGGATCTTTGAGACCGTGGGACGCACGGTGATTGTGGACGAGAAACACATGGACGCGGTGACCGGGCTCTCCGGATCGGGGCCTGCGTATATCTACATCATCATCGAGGCGCTGGCCGAGGCGGGCGTCAAGGTGGGGCTGCCGCGCGACACGGCCACGCAACTGGCGGCGCAAACGGCTTACGGCGCGGCGAAGATGGTGCTCGAGACCGGATACCATCCGGCGCTGCTGAAGGACGCGGTGACGACGCCTGCCGGGTGCACGATCGACGGCATTCTCGAGTTGGAAGAAGGCGGACTGCGGGTGACGCTGATCAAGGCGGTGATGCGGGCGACGGAAAGGGCGCGGCAGTTGGCGGCGGGATAAAGGCAGGGACTGAGGGAATTGGGACTCGTTCAATTCCTTGGTTGAGGACTTCGGAATCCCGGATCTCAGCTTCAAGCGCACTTAACACCAAAGTACCAGGCGATATTGGCATTTTTCCTCCATTCATTGGCTGGATTTTTCCTATATTTTGGTATAGTATTGCTTAAAGAAGCGTTACTGTACGTGAGAAGCCTTCGGGCACGTATTTCACAAAACACAGCTTTTCGGATTCTCTACAAAAGGTGCTTTTGATCCTAGAAGGCCCCCGCTAATGGCGGGGGCCAAAACTATATGGACGTTTCTCGATACGAATCCCTATTCACGAGAGGCAAAGACCAGGATCGCAAAACGGCCTTCGGTCACTTTCACCCGTCAAGAGATCCCCTAACAGGGGCGTATGATTTCGATGCTCCTTTTCTCGCCATTGCCGAAAAGACGTTTGAGGGGAAGGATGCCTGGTACTTCACTCAGCTTAAATTTGAAAATAGGTATCGAAGCAAGCCACCTAAACTCCGGAATTATCTCCAATACACCTTTTCGCACCTAAGGGAATTGGAACAAGGGGAACCTGGCAACTACATTGTCGAAAGTGCCGATCAAAACTGGGCGTGCTTCAATTCCGGTTTACAAGACAAGCATTCCGCGGATCTTTTCTGCGTTTTTGAGCGGTATTGTGGCGCAAGCCCAGACACATCTTCCGATTGGGTCTATAAAGGGACAGAAACAGCCAGGTCTCCCGTCTTCCGCTTGCATTTTGGACTTAGATTCCCGAAGCTCGCATGGTACTCAAACGATAGTCGAGATTATGTGTTCAACACAGAGTATGCACTCGATACGGACATTTTTGAGCATATGTTCGACAGGGCTAAGGAACGCTCTGGCTTTCCGCCTGACGCCACGGACGAGTCGGTCAGGAACTATCTCCGTGGCGCAATAGAAAACCTGATCCCGAAGATTCGCCGCAATTACAAGACCGCAATTCCCGTTTACTATGTCGCCGAGGGGCGTATGCAATTGCTGTTGCCCTTCCATTCTTCGAATGGGACTGACATCTCCTGTTTCCTAGTCGAGCGTGACGACGCAAATCGATGCTACTCAATTAAAACGATTTTGGATATGGACCAGGCGTACTTCAATGCGCGATTGATAACGCGACCGGACAGAGAATGGCTTAACCCCTGATTGGCCATTCCAAATCCCATGCCAAAATCTCCAACACTATATACCGCAAATCCGATACAACGTCCAAGCTGGCTTCCTACTTACCTGCCGGAGCTCGACGGAGTGCGCGGGCTTGCGATTCTTTGGGTGGTGCTCTACCACTGCAATCCGCGGCTGAAGGGCACGTGGATCTACTACGCCTCGATCTGGGGATGGGCGGGGGTGATTCTGTTCTTCTCCCTCTCCGGATTCCTGATTACATCCATTCTGCTGACGACGCGGGACAAGCCGCGCTACTTCCATAATTTCCATGCGCGCCGGGCGCTGCGCATCTGGCCGCTCTACATTCTGTTGCTGGTGATGGTCTACCTCAACGCGCCGTGGTTCATCGGGCCCACGGTGGGTCAAGCGATCAAGACCGCGCCATGGCTGGCTTACCTCTTTCTGGTGCAAAATCTCTTTCATCTCACGCTGCCTCCTTCGATCGGCCCCACCTGGGCGCTGTGCATCGAGGAGCAGTACTACTTCTTCTGGGCTCCGATGGTGAAGGGTCTGCGCCGGCCGTGGATGCTTGCCGCGCCGCTGGTCTGCGCTCTTGTGGTTTCGCCGTGGCTGCGTCATGGGCATCCCGCCTGGTTGACGCCGACGCATACGCTGATTCACCTGGACGCCATTGCCCTGGGGAGCCTTGTGGCGTTGGGGATGCACACGCTCCCGCTGAGCCGCCGCACCTGGCTTTGGATCGGTCTTGGCAGCTTTGTTGCCGGCATCTGGGCCGCGGCCACCGTCGCCGGCGGCACGGCCTACCTCGATTCCGCGCTGGCGATTGGCTTTACCGGCGGAATCGTGGCGCTGATCGCTTCAACCGGCGCGCGGAATCCAATCAATGCGGTGCTGCGCAGCGGGCCGCTGGCGTTTTATGGCCGCATCAGCTACGGACTCTACATGGCCCACATTTCGGTCTTCATTTACTTTGGGTGGTTCGATTTACGCATGGACCCTTACGGCACTGCGGGCAACTTGGCCGTGGTGGCCTTCCGCCTGGCTGCATCGACGGCGGTTGCAGCGGCGCTATGGTACGGGTTTGAGTCGCAGATATTGAAGTTGAAGAAACATTTTTAGAGGCGACGAGTCTCGGTGTCACCCCGAGCGACTGAACAAATGCTGACCGTCTCAATTTTTGAGTTCTGTCCGGGTGGGCGGTAATACAACAGAAGCTGAAAAGTCTGCGACTATAGCCAGTCCCCTGTCACAGCCATTCCCGCGATAATTAAAGCGCTGTACGTGATTACCTCAACCATTGCCATCAGACTGGCCGCGTACCAACGAAAGCCCTTCATGCGCCAAATCCAGAACCCGCAAGAGGCAAGAGACCCATAGGTTATTGCATCGAGGCAATGCGCTCCTGACGGATTACTGGGATGTGGAATTGTGGGATTGGTCACAGGATTCGCGTAGAACACTGCTACGGCGATTGCTGCTACGAAGAAAAGTAGATGCGAAAAAGCAAGCCAGTGGTGTGGCTTCCAGAGCCCTGCCTTAAATGGTCGTTGCTTGATTCCTGCCCATACAAAGCTAATTCCGACGAGTGTGAATGTGAATGCAAGCGGCGGGAGCATAACCACGGCCTCCAACGCCCATTGAGAAAACCGCAGCGAGGTATAGAGATGTCCCATTTGGTTCACAGCCCTCTTCCCTGAAATACGCATCTTCAGAGTTGTAGGTTCGGAGATTGCGCCTTGCCGCGACCATTCTAGCTCTCCCTGGATTGTCGCCAACTCGGAAGTTGACTACTTATTCCACAATAGATACTCAGTGGCGGACGGAACTCCCGTAAAAGAGGACGGGCTTGCGGGATGGGTTTGGGTTGCCGATTCTGAAGCTGAAGCGATACCTTGGTGCGATTGCGGGTTTTCTGAGAGGCGTGGTCCATGCGATTCCGCCTCAGGCTCAATGACAGTGACGCGCTGCCCGGTCCAGTGGGCTTTCCGGCGCCCATGTGGCGCACCCGCAGGGCAATCGCACTTGAAAGAGCTGGCGTTGGGATTTGGACGAAGGACTGCCTGCGAGGCAGGGAAAAGGTCGAAAAGGGCACTACAGTCGGCTCGATATGTGGCAGGGGCTGCGGAAAAAGGGCTTTCGGTGGGTGAGAATGTACAGGGGCTAAAGCCCGACGTTGTAAATGCTGCACTTACGGCACGAGTAAACTCGTGCCCTGATACAAACCACCTCAGCCAAGGAGTTTTTCCGCAGCCTGAAAAGCCCGGCTTCTTTTTGTGAGCGTTTTGCGGCCCGGCTGAAGCCGTGCCCTTGTTACAAAGCCCACTGGAGCTTCCGGCGAATGGAGTTTTTCCGCAGCCTGTGAAGCCCCGCTCATTTCAGGTCTGCGGCACGATCCGCCGCGGCGAATCGTGCCCTTTCAAAACAAAAACGACCATCTGTGTGGCGGAGACCACTGGGCGCAAAAGCGGAGCCGCGCTGGCCTGGGGGCACCCAGGTGGGGCACCCGGGTTTTGATTGCGGCGGGCGCTTGACTACACGGTGCAGCCGACGATCACGAAGAGCGCCAGGAGAAAGAGAGCCGCGGCCGGTGCTGCCGATAGCCTGCGGCTGATCCGAAAGATGCCTGAAGCCACCGACACGAGCGCAAGGGCTGTTGCGGCCACAAGTGCAAGGGTGGCCGGCGGAATGGGGCTGAATGGCGTGATGAGGGCGAGTGCCGCGACAATCTCAAAGAGACCGACGGCGACGAAGGTCGCATACGGTATCCCCAGCGGGAGGCGCCTGTGTCTGGCTCCGAGCGCTTTTGGCCGGCGCCTGTAGCTATATATGTTGTAGAGCCCGGCGTACACGAACGCGCCGGCCACCAGGAAATCCATGAAGCGATCAAGATTATTCATTATGCCCTCCCGCTTTCTCTGCAAAGGATGTGAGTGGGCTGTGCGATCAAGAAAACTGCCCCTGAAATGAGCAGATCATAAGGTTTATATAAAGTCAATATCATTTTGGCATGAAGATTGGCTGCGTCTTCTTATTTCGGAAGTATGAAGCGGGGATGGTCGAGATTGCGCCGCAAGCGCGGAAAAGACAGAGACGGCAGCGGGCGCAGGTTCCAAACGCCCCGGACGATTTGAGGATCTTGCGGTTGTCACGATGCTGGAAGGGCGCCTGGAAGGTTTACCGCGGCCATCGCTCCAGGATCACAAAGAGGGCGAGCAGAAACAGAGTAACGGCGGGCGCCGCCTCCTCGTTGCGGCGCAGATGGTAGATGCCGGCCAGCACCATGATGAGAGCCAGGCCGGCGGCGGCGATCCGCACCAACAGATGCCCGGCTGCGAGTTCCGGAGGCAAGAAGGCGGGAGGCATGACCACTCCCAGCGCTCCGGCAATCTCGGCGATGCCGATGAAAGCAGCCAGCCCGCGCGGGACGCCCGCGGGACGTCCTTTAAAGCGGGCTTCCACTGCGCCCATCACGCGCTTGTAGGCAAACAGCTTGCCGGCCCCGGTAAACAGGAATGCAGCCGCCAGAATGATCTGGGCAATCCAAGCCAGGCTGTTCATCGCTCCCCTTGCCTTTCGCTGCGAAACCCTCGCACCGAGCAGTGATTTGAGTTGCAACCGATTGAAGCGCGGATTTGCCGTACGTGTCAAGAGACCGAGAGTTGGAAACGGCCTTGAATACATCACCTGTCAACAATTCCGGACGAGAATGTCGAATGCGGGCCACGTCCCACAAAGCGGACTTCTACTCCATTTCCCTGTGACTTCAGTCACCCCAGGCACCGGCCCGCTGCTGATAGGCTTTTTAAGTCACCTAACCCCCTTGCGAGGTGCACGATGAACGAAGCAACAACAATCCAGGGTCCACTCAGCCAAGAGCTGCTGGACCGGATGAACGCCTACTTGCGAGCCGCCAACTACCTTTCCGTGGGACAGATCTACCTGAAAGACAACCCCCTGCTTGAGCGTCCTCTGACGCTGGACGACGTGAAGCCGCGGCTGCTTGGGCACTGGGGCACGACGCCGGGACTCAACTTTCTCTATGTGCACTGGAACCGGCTGATTCGCGAACGCGGGTTGAGTATGCTCTACGTCATCGGGCCGGGGCACGGCGGCCCGGGGCTGGTGGCGAACACTTATCTCGAGGGATCGTACTCCGAGATCTATCCGCACATCGAGCAGAACAAGGACGGCCTCAAGCGGCTGTTCCGGCAGTTCAGCTGGCCGTATGGCATTCCGAGCCATGTGGCGCCGGAGACGCCGGGATCGATCCACGAGGGCGGCGAACTGGGCTACTCGCTGGTGCACGCTTACGGCGCGGCCTTCGATAATCCCGACCTGATTGTGGCCTGCGTTGTGGGCGACGGCGAGGCCGAGACGGGACCGCTGGCGACGAGCTGGCACTCGAACAAGTTCTTGAATCCGGCGACCGACGGCGCGGTGCTGCCGATTCTGCATTTGAACGGATACAAGATTGCGAATCCGACAATTCTGGCGCGCATTCCTCATGCCGAACTGGAAGACCTGATGCGCGGCTATGGATACGAGCCGTTCACGCTGGAAGGCGACGATCCGGCGGTGATGCACCAGCAGGCGGCGGCGCTCTTCGATACGATGCTGGACCGGATCGCGGCCATCCAGAAGGCGGCGCGCGAGAACGGAGAGACGAAGCGGCCGGCGTGGCCGATGCTGATCATGCGCACGCCGAAGGGATGGACGGGGCCGAAGTTTGTGGACGGCAAGCCGGTGGAAGGAACGTGGCGAGCGCACCAGGTTCCGCTGTCGGAGATCTTCGAGAAGCCGGATCATCTTCGCATGCTTGAAGAGTGGATGCGGAGCTACAAGCCGGAAGAGCTTTTCGACGAGAAGGGACACTTCCGCGCGGACCTGGCTGAGATTGCGCCAAAGGGACGGCTGCGCATGGGCATGAATCCGCATTCGAATGGCGGGTTGCTGCTGAAGCCGCTGAAGGTGCCAAACTTCCGCGATTATGCCGTAAAGATCGAGGGCCGCGGACAGAAGGATGTGGAATCGACGCGGGTGCTGGGACGCCTGCTTCATGCGGTGATGCAAGCGAACATGGCGGAGAAGAACTTCCGCGTGTTTGGGCCGGATGAGACGGCGTCGAATCGCCTCGGCGACGTGATTACAGGGACTGGCAAGGAGTGGATGGCGGAGACGTTGCCGGTGGACGAGGACCTGAGCGAGACCGGCCGCGTGGTGGAAGTGCTGAGCGAACACATGTGCCAGGGGTGGCTGGAGGGCTATCTGCTGACCGGGCGGCATGGGTTCTTCTCCTGCTATGAGGCGTTCATCCACATCATTGACTCGATGGTGAACCAGCACGCGAAGTGGCTGAAGACGACGCTTGAGATTCCGTGGCGAAAGCCGATTGCGTCGCTCAACTATCTGTTGAGTTCACTGGTGTGGCGTCAGGATCACAATGGATTTTCGCACCAGGACCCAGGGTTCATCGATCACCTGCTGAACAAGAAGGCCGATGTGGTGCGGATTTATCTTCCGCCGGACGCGAACACGCTGCTATCGGTGGCCGACCACTGCTTGCGCAGCCGCCACTACATCAACTTGATCGTGGCGGGAAAGCAGCCCGCTCCACAGTGGCTGACAACGGATGAGGCGGTGGCTCATTGCACGACGGGATTGGGCGAGTGGCCATGGGCTTCGAACGACGGCGGCGATCCCGAGGTTGTGATGGCGTGCTGCGGCGATGTGCCGACGCTCGAGGCGCTGGCCGCGGTATGCCTGCTGCTCAAGAGGGTTCCCGACCTGCGCATTCGCGTGGTGAACGTGGTGGACATCATGACCTTGCAGCCGACATCCGAACATCCGCATGGACTGCCGGACGAGGAATACGACCAGATCTTTCCTCCGGCGACGCCGGTTGTCTTTGCGTTCCACGGCTATCCGTGGCTGATTCACCGGCTGACGTACCGGCGGCACAATCACGATAACATTCACGTGCGCGGATACAAGGAGGAAGGGACGACTACGACTCCCTTCGATATGTGCGTGCTGAACAATATCGACAGGTTTCAATTGGCGCTTGACGCGATTCACCGCGTGGCCCGGCTGAAGCCGTTGGCTAGTCAGGCGGATCAATGGTATTCGGAAGCGATTCAGCGGCATAAGCTTTATGTGGCGGAGAACGGCGACGACCTGCCGGAGATCAAGAATTGGCGCTGGCCGGTGGAGCGGGCGGGAGTTTAACGCGATGAAGTCTTGTGAGCATTTGCGAGAAGAAATGCATGGTATCCCACCCATCGCAAAAAACGCGATGGATGGGGCACGCGCCGGTATCTTGATTGAATTGTACGGGGGTTAAAACCCCCGCCTCCCTCCGGAACGGACTTTTTCGGCACGACTGAAGTCGTGCCCTGACGCTAATTCAATTTTGAAGAATGATTTAACTTATTAACTTGTCCGCCGCGGCGGACCCTAACTATGAAAGGTACTTATTCATGCCGTCTTTGCCTGTGCTGGTTTTGAACAGCGGTTCTTCTTCCATCAAATTCTCAGTTTACGAAGCCGGCAACGGCGAGCGGCGCAAGCTCCACGAGGGCGCGGTGGACGGCATCGGCACCGATCTGGGCAAGTTCTGGATCAAAGATGCGGAGGGCAAGAAGCTGGTGGATGAGACGCCGGCGCTGCCCAATCGGTCGGTGGCTTTCAAGCTGGTCGCCGACGCGCTTCACTCCGGCGACTTCCCTGCCCCGGCGGCCATTGGCCATCGCGTGGTCTGCGGCGGCCCGACGGTGCAGGAGAATCAGCGCATCACTCCTGAATTGATCGATGAGATCGAGCGCTACACGGATTTTGCGCCGCTGCATACGCCCATCGCCGTCTATATCATGCGCGAGGCGCTGCAGCTTTTTCCCGGTGTTCCCAACTTCGCGATTCTCGACACTTACTTCCATCGCACCATGCCGGAAGTGGTAACGCACATGCCGATTCCGGCCGAGTACTCGGCGATGGGCGTGCGGCGGTATGGGTATCACGGGATTTCATACGAGTCGATCGTGTACCAGTTGCAGCCGAACGTACCCGAGAAACTGATTGTGGCGCATCTGGGGAACGGTGCGTCGATCTCGGCGATTCGCGATGGCAAGTGCCTCGATACGTCGATGGGTTTGACGCCGACCGGCGGCATCATCAGCGGCACGCGTACCGGCGACATCGATCCGGGGATTGTGCTGTTCATCCTGCGCAAGATTGCGGAGACAGAGCAGAGCGCGTCTGTTGCGGCCGACAAGCTGGAGACCGCGGTTGGCAAGAAGGCCGGCCTGTTGGGCATGAGCGAACTCTCGAACGACATGCGCGATCTGCGCGACGCCATCAAGGAAGGCAACGCGAAGGCGCGGCTGGCCGTGGACAAGTTCACGTGGACGATCGCCAAGTGGATCGGCAGTTACGTGGCCGAGCTGGGGGGCCTCGACATGCTGGTGTTCACGGGCGGCATTGGCGAAAACGACATTGCCTCGCGAGCGGAGATTTGCGCAGGGCTCGGTGCACTGGGGATTGTTGTGGACGCAGAGCGGAATAATGTGCGCGGAGCGGCTACGATCTCGGCGGAGAGTTCGCCGGTGACGGTGCGCGTCGTTCCTCCCGCCGAAGACCTGATTATCGTGAACCATGTGGTGCGGCTGCTGGCGGAGTAATCGGTTGCAATCATGTGTTAGAGGGCCGCAGCGGCTTTGCCTGAATCGGACCAAGAGAAGCTCACAGCACCAGCGGCGATGCGGATTTGCGATTCCCATTCAAGGATATAGAGGGAATAGCATAGAGCCTCCGGCGGGAGAGCCTTTGCGATATTCTCGGGCAACGCTCCAAGGCTGATTCTGTCAAACACGAACCATATGCTTTCTGGGTGCCCTATAATCCTCTCATTCTCCGGAATCTCAACGGAACAAAAAAGGACCTGATGAAACAATATCTCGCCGTTGCGGTAACGGTATCTTTCCGGCGGTGGATCGTCTGGTAATCCAAATAGTACCTCGACCTCTAACTTTACGATTGCGCTCTCGAAATCGTGACTAAGTGATCTAATCCTCGCATCGTGGAGACCATTCGGTAGGGTCTGACCCAAATCTTCAATCGTCATCGCTCATGCCTCTGCAAAGCCAGCACTTTCAATTGCTTTCCCAGCTTGAGAAAGTCTGGGTCGGTTGTAACCAATGTTGCATTCATGCGTATCGCCAACTCCGCTGCAAAGCAGTCCGCATAACCGAGCCGGAAGTGAAACTTGACGGTGGCAGCAGCCTCGGAAACTGCTTCATCCGCAACCATGGGCTCTACATACGCGCTGATCGCTTTCAAATCGGCTCTGGCGCGGCTCAATCCAACTTTCTTCGACATTGAGTAAAGGACCTCGCCCCAATTTATTACTGAAATGAGAATCCTTGCCTCCCCACGAGCAGCCTTCTTCACGAGCGCGGCCACACGTTCGTAATTCATGCCCTTGGTAAGAAACAGGATGACCGCGCTTGCGTCAAGAACGTAGATTTTCATAGAGAGCTTTCAGTTTCTTCTCGGATTTCTCCTCGTCGAGACGGCGATCTTCGGCAAAACTTTCCTCCAACCCAAGTCCTGCATACTTTCCACAAAGCGCCATCACGGCCTCGTAGCTTCCGGATTCGATGAACAGCCTTTTGCCTTGCTTCTTGAAGACGACACGCACGCCTGGTTTAAATCCCAGCTCTTCGCGCAATTTCGCCGGAATGACCAACTGCCCTTTGGAACTCATCACTGACGACGAGGCCATTGTGTCTTACCTCCAAGTAAGGCATATTGTACGCCCGATTCCGTAGGCATCTCAAGTGAAATGCAGTAACTATCCTCAGGCAAAGCCGGAGGCCTTATTGTTGGCGGTCCCTCAAAGGGGCCTGCGTAGAGGCGCTCCATGCCGAGCGCTGCCTATCGTCCGCGCCGCAGGCGCAGTGGATGTTAGGCCCGCGCTTCAGCGTGGGGTTGGTGGCGACCAACCTTTCATCCGGAGTCCTGTAGGGAGGGCGCTCATGCTCCGCATCCTTCTAACAACTCTGAGAGAAGAGGGTAATACTCTAACCGAGAACGACTCCCGTAAACGTCAAACTTCTACTGCCACCCCGGTAAAGCCGGGGAGTCTCTTTTTTCAATAGCCCGCAGGCTCTTTGTTCTACACTGTTGAGTTGACTGCGGAGTGATTCCCGATGTCGGTAACTGCTGTTCCTGTCGATGCAAGGCGCGTTCCTTCACCAGGCCTGCGGCGCTTTGCGTGGGGCGTGCTTGCCTACTTTATTGCTGTGATCCTTTGGGGCACGCTGGTGCGCGCTACGGGCTCGGGCGCGGGGTGCGGAAACCACTGGCCGCTCTGCAACGGCACCGTGATGCAGCACTCGGCGAGCGTGGAGACGCTGATCGAATTCACGCACCGGCTCACCAGCGGGCTCTCACTCTTCTTCGTGGTGGGACTGCTGGTTTGGACGTATAAGGCCACGGAGCGCGGGCACCTGGCGCGGGCGGCGGCTGTGGCTTCGGTTGCCTTCACGATGGTGGAAGCGATTCTGGGCGCGCTGCTGGTGAAGTTGGGGCTGACGGCGCAGAGCCAGTCTCCGCTGCGGCCCGCCTATCTGGCGCTGCACCTGACCAACACGCTGCTGCTGCTGGCAGCGCTCACGCTTACGGCGCACCTGCTCAGCAGACGCTCGGGTTATCTACGCAGCAGCATCCGATTGGTTGCACCGCTTGGCGCAACCGTAGCCGTGGTGGTGGTGATGATTGTGGGCGTCACCGGCTCGCTGGCCGCGCTGGGCGACACGCTGTTCCCGGCCAGTTCGCTGGGGCAGGCGCTGGCACAGGACTTCTCGGCAGGCAGCGGATGGCTGGTGCGCTGGCGGTGGACGCATCCCACGGTGGCGTTCTTTTCCAGCATCTTTCTGATCTGGATCCTGGTGCGGGCGGCGCAACGGCCAACACGCGGAGTAGGGCATTGGGACAATCGCGGATTGTCCGCGCTGGTGTTGATGCTGCTGGCGGCGCAGTATGTGCTCGGTGTGATGGATGTATTCCTGCTGGCCCCGCTCTGGCTGCAGGTGGCGCACCTGCTGGGCGCGGATGTGTTGTGGGTAGCGCTGGTGGTGCTTGCGGCGCGGCTGACGCTGGCGCCGATGGAAGCGGGACCAGAGATCAGAGATCAGGGATCAGAGATCAGATCGAGACTCGGGCGTCGCATGGGTGCGAAATGATTCCCGTTGGCTATTTGGCCAAGAGTAGCTGCAAGAAGCCCGAAGCGTTGGGCTTGCCGAGCGTAGACGATGTTTATTCCGTTGGCTGTTGCGTCAACGATGACTTTGCAGACTATATCGACTATTGGAAGCACAATGGCTATTGGCTATTTGATTCACCCCAAATCATTCAAGCAGTTGCGCAGGAAGGCGCTATCGACCTTCAGGGCGCAAAGCTTTTTTATTACGAAGCGCATGTGATGGAGTTTACAGGCGATGTTTGGAGGCCATACTCGCCCGATCCGTCCATTACGACCAACGTCTTACAACCTCCAGAAAAGGGATTGGAGGGATTTGACGTGGTGGCTTTTTGCTGTGGCACTGCGCCAGAATGCTCGCCTCTCTCATGCTGTGGCTTGGCAAAGGATCTCCGAACAAATTCACATTGTCTTTTTGATTCCTTCGACGAGGCTGAGAGGAGCCTTAATTCCGGCAAGTTCAAGGGTGCCGAGCCTGGGCCATATCGCATCTTTGCAGTCTACTCCGTCGATTGGCCATGATCCTTGATCAGTTGCTCAAAGGAGATTCGGGCGTTGACGTGGATTCGTCAACGCCCGAACATTTTCCATTCTCCTAATTAGTCTTCGAGCGCGGGATGGTAGTAGCTCTGCCAACCCAGGTAGCGGGCGGCTTCGTGGATGGACTTGGAGACGTCGCTGAAGTTGGCGGCGACGTGATGCTCGAAGCCCTCCTTGCAGATGTACTTGAGAAGCTTCTGCAGTTGCGGAATCTCGGCGACGCCCGCGCCACCGAAGGTCTCCAGCGGATCGTCGGTGAACGCGCCAGCCCCGGTGTAGCCGCGGATGATCCCGTTGCGGTCGTCGGTGGAGTAGCGCGCAAAGCTCATGGTGCCGGACTTGACGCGGCCGACGCAGGTGCCGAAGGTGTTCTCCTTGCCCACTGTGCCGGCGATGATCTCCTGATAGTCCATGCGCACACCCTTCTCCTTGAAGAAGTGCTTGGGCAGGTTGGAGCAGTGGAAGCAGACGCACTTGTCGGGGTTGGAGCCGTAATTGTTATTCCAGTCGAGCAGCGCGGACGGCGAGCCCGAGGCCAGGGCCAGCATATACATGCTGAGCGTGCCAGGGACGTCGACTTCGCAGGCCGAAGGAATGAGGTTGTTGCTCATCATGCTCATGATGGTGCAGGGCACGACGCCGAAGAACTCTTCCATCGAGGTCCAGCACTGCACGGCGCTGATGGTGACGTTGGCCTGCTTCATCCATCCGTCGATGACGGCGCCGAGCTTGGCCATCTTGAGGAGCGCGGCGTCGGTGATGCCGGCGGTGGTGACATAAGACTTGATGGCGGCGAGCTTGGCCTGGGCCGCGTCGTCGTTGTCCTTCATATTGTTGATGCGGCCGAAGATCTCTGAGAGGTCAATGGTCTCGATGCTGATGCCGCTGGTTTCCATGATGCGCTCGGAATAGCGGACGGTGTTGAAGGCCGTGGGACGCGCGCCGATGGAGCCGATGCGCAGATTCTTCAGGCCCTTCACAACGCGGCAGACCGCGGAGAACCACTCCAGGTCGGCCTTGAACTCCGGCGAATCCACCGCCTCGGTGTGCAGCGTGGTGAGCGAATAGGGGAGGCCGTACTGCATCAGGTTATTGCAACAACTCATCTTGCCGCAGAAACTATCTCTCCGGGTCGCGATGGTCATGGCGTCGGCGCGGTCGGGAGTGGCCTGGACCAGGATCGGAACCTTGAGCCCGGAGAGGCGGATGGCGTCGACGATGCCGCGCTCCTCGCCAAAGTTGGGAAGGGTGATGATGATGCCGTCGATCTCCTCGGCGTGCTTCTTGAAGAGCTCGGCGCACTTCTGCGATTCCGCATAGGTTTCTACCGCGCCATGCCTGGAATCTTCCGGGCCTAACACGATGGCCTTGTCTCCCGCTGCCTGGAGAACCGAGATGATCTCATCGCGTCCCGTCTTGGCCAGATGGCCAGGGAAAAAACCGCGATTGCCGACGACGATACCGAATGTCATTGCTCTCTGTGCTGCCATGATCCTTGCTCCTTTAATTGTTGCTCGTTGATGGGCTTGACCCTCAGGGGCCAAAGCCCTCGCTCATTCAGCCGCATTCGGCACGAATGAATTCGTGCCCTGATACAAAGCACTTCTTGAAACTCTCTACTTGCCTGCGCGTCCGGGACGAAACTTCACGACGTACATCAGCCCGAGGAGTCCCAGCACGCCGCCCCACCATACCGGGGTGTGCAGTTCGGTCAACTGGACCAGCGGCGGATAGCTTGCTGTCTGCCACTCGTAGATGCCGTAGCCGAAGATCATGCCGCCATAGATCAGCAGAAGAACTCCGATAAAGAACCAGATGGGAATACCGGAACCGTGCATATTCGTAACTCCTTCTCTCTCGCTACCAGAAGATGATGTTCAATGCGACAAAGATGACAGCCACCAGGATGGCCCACGCATATTCGTTCTTGTAGAACGGAACGGGCTCGGGGGTAGGCAGCCTGGTGGCGCCGTAAACCAGGCCGTCGAGTTCGGCAACTGGGCGCGGCTTGGTCAACAGGCTCACTACAACGATGACAACGGCGGCAAAGACAAATGCCCAGAGCGCTCGAAAGACATTCTCGGCCATCGGCTTGGCATCGGGCGAAAGCGCGACGCTGGCCAGGGCCGAAGGAACGAGCTTGACCCACATGAACAAGCTAGCCGAAAAAACAATGCCGAGCAGCAGGCCGAGAAAACCGGCCAGCTTGGTTGCGCGCTTCCAGAACATGCCGAAGAGAATGGCGGCCAGCAGCGGCGCGACAAAGATGCTGAACAGCGCCTGCACGTAGTCCATGATGCCGTGCGCGTGCATGACCAGGTAGGCCGCGCCGATGGACACGGCGACGCCAATCAAAATGGAGAGACGGCCAACCAGCACGTAGTGGCTGTCGGAGCCTTTCTTGTTGATGAGCGGCTTGTAGATGTCGTAGGTCCACACGGTGGAGAAGGCGCTGACGTTGCCGGCCATGCCGCTCATGAATCCGGCGATGAGGGCGGTGATGCCAAGACCAAGGAGTCCGGGGCCGAGGTAGCGCACCATCATCAAAGGCAGGGCCTGGTTGTAGCTGTGCAGTTCGGCGTCGGGCGCTCCGCTGAGGACTTTCTGCTGGTAGTCGGCCGGCAGCGAGGTCTTGGCCATGGCCGCGGAGCAGGCAGCCGAGTCTTGAACCTGACCGCCGGAAGCGGTGCAGGCTGCCACCACGTCTTCGCCTACGAGTTGACGGCGGCTTCCATCGGGATTCTGCAAGAGCACGAGGCCGAGCAGGCCGGGCAGGATGACGATGAAGGGTACGGCCATCTTGAAGAACGAAGCAATGATCGGTGCCATGCGCGCGGCGCGCAGGTTGTGGGCGGCGAGTACGCGCTGGACAACGAGGAAGTCCGTGGTCCAATAGCCGAAGCTGATGACGAATCCGAGGCCGAAGACGATGCCGGTCCAGTGCACGCCCATGGGATTGGCAGCAAAAGTGCCGGTGTCGCGCCATACGTGGAAGTAGCTGTCCGAATGCACGCCGGTCACCGACTGCATGTTGACCATGATCTGTCTTTTCAAGCCGGCGACGCCGCCGGTCTGGATCAGGCCGAGAATCGGCACCAGCAACGCGCCGCCCCAGATGAGGACGAATTGCAGGACCTCGTTGAAGATTGCCGAGCGCAAGCCGCCCAGGCCGACGTAGATCGCTACGGCGATGGAGGAAACGAAGATGCTGAAGCTGATGTCCCAACCCAGAACGACCTTCATGACCACGGCCATGGCGAACATGTTGACGCCGCTCATGAGGATCATCTCGATGGCAAAGGAGAAGGCGGCGACGCTGCGTGCCCCTCCGCCGTAACGCAGATCCAGATAGCCGGGAACGGAGTGGGTCTTGCACACATAGTAGAAGGGCATCATGACCAGGCCGAGGAAGACCATGGCGGGAATGGCGCCGATCCAGTACCAGTTCACGGCGAGGATGCCGTATTGGTAGGCAGAGCCGGCCCAGCCCATCAGCTCGAGGGAGCCGAGGTTGGCGGAGACGAAGCTCAAGCCCGCGATCCACGCGGTCATCTCGCGGCCGGCCATGAAGAACTCTTCGCTGGTGTTGGAGCGGCCCTTGAGGTAGAAGCCGATCCAAATCACCATTACGAAGTAGATGGCGATGACGGAGATATCGAGCAGGCGCAAGTGCGCGAGCGGTTCTGTACTGAAGGCAAGCAGGGCCGGCAAGGAGCCGAGTGCGCCGGCGGCGTTTGAGGCTGAAACCAATCCGAACATTGCGTCACCTGAAAGGGCTGAATGCGTCCGCGGAGGCTAGAGACGTTCGCCCTAAGTAAATGGCTTTACTCCCGCAGTTGTCAAGCGGCACAGCAGGGCCGCCGTCAAAAAAATCGACTTCAGCGCGGCCGGCCGGAAAGATCCGGGCAGGCCGTCGAGCGGAAGGCGTTTGGCTGCGAGAAAGCGTTTACCGAACGAAGTGTAGCACAGGACGGGGACATTGCAATACCGGGAACGTAATTCTCCGGTTATAAGGCGGAAACGCCGCCCGGCAAACAAGGGCTGCTCAGGATAAAAGCGGACCCGGACAAAGGTGTCCGCTCAATCGAGGCCGTCGGAGGCTTGCGTCAGTGGCCGATAGCCAGGACTTGAAAGCTGCCCTGGACTGGAGTCATCTGGAGCGTTCCGATACCGCCCGTCTTGGTCAGGTCTACTCCATTGTAGTCGGTCACAAGATAAACCTCGCCCGTGGAGGAATCGACGGCAAGCGTGCGCGCCCGTTCGCGCGTGGGCAGGTTTTGAATCACGGAATAGGAGTCGGTGACCGCGTCCTGACGGATGATGGTGACGCTTCCGTAGCCGGCGCCATTGGCGACGAAAATCAGCCCGCGGTCCCGGTCGTAAGCGATCGCCTCGTCGCCGGGGCCGGTGGTCAGCGATGCGACCGGATCGCCGGCGCCCGCATTCAGAACCAGAAGCTTCTGGTCGCCGCAGGCTAGAAACAGGCGTAGATGTCTGCTATCGACATCGAGGCCTTGCGGGTTGGCGCAGCCTGAGCGCAGCGGGATGAAGCGCAGTTCGGCGCCGGGATTCGCGTTACGGCTCCAATCGAAATGAACCGGCTGGATGGGCGAGGGAGTTGGGGAAGATTGCGCATCCAGTTGCCGATGCGCGCTTGCGGCGACAGCCGGCCCGTCGAGCCGTGCCACGCGCTGCGGGAGATCGGCGTGCACCGCCTTGCCATTCTCTAACCAGTTCTGGTGGGCCTCCCCAACCGAGACGTAGACATTCCCATCGCCGTCCGCCTGCGCAAAACGGAAGTCGCCGGCGACAGCGAGGTCGGCGATGACGTTCTTTTTCTCTGTGTCGATGACGACGACATGCGAGATGCCGGAGAGTTCCGGTTGCTCCGGTGTCTCAGTTGGCGGCATTGTGCGGCTGCTGCCCGCAGCGCGTGGGCGGACGGGCGGCTTCGGGGCTGTTGGGATTGCGGTGTTGGCGCCACAGATCGCGAAGACGAGTTTACTGTTGGGCTCAAATGCAATCGAGCGCGGGGAACAATGGATGGGAATGGTGGAGTCGATCGCGAGTCTTCGGCGGTCCACAACGTCGACCGCGTCCGCTCGTCCGTCGCTGACATACGCATAGGCGCCTGTGTCGTCGAGGGCGACAGAATGGGCTTCGACAAAGCCTGAGATTTGCGCAATCAGATCACCTGAGCCGAGATCGACGACCTGCACCACGGGGCCGTGAGCGATATAGAGCCGCTGGGCTGCGGAATCGATGGTGAGGTAATCCCAGTTACCCGCTCCGCCGATAAACCAGGTCTTTTTGACGAAGAACGGATCTCCGGAAAGCTGCGTGGACGCGGGAATGGGGGCCACCTGCGCGGAAAGAGAGACGCAGGTCAGCAGGCCGAGGCACAGGAGTCTTCTCATGGTGAATTGCTCCTGACGAATAGATGCGCGGGGGCGGGTTGACGCTCGTGAATTGCGGCGGAATCACGGGTGTCAGAATCGAGACCTGGGGCATCCGGCCGCCAGATTTTGTGCGAAGGGAGCAACGAAAAGCAACCGCAGATCCTTCGACTCGCTGCGCTCGCTCAGGATGACAGAGTGTATTGGTGTACGTGGACGCCAGGCGACTATTCGTTGTTGGCCATGACCTCATGGAGCCAGCCGGGGGCTTTGAGCAACTCGCGGGGACGGGAGCCGTCGGCCTGGCCTACCAGGCCGTCGCGTTCCATCAGGTCGATCAGATGCGCGGCGCGGCCGTAGCCGATGCGCAAACGGCGCTGCAAGAGCGACGTTGACGCCTTGCCAAACTCGAAGACCAGGCGCACCGCGTCGTCGAACAAGGGGTCGTTCTCGTCGGGGTCGGGATTGGAGCCGTCGGCGCTGGCGCGCTCCTCCTTGGGCGATTCGAGGAAGCCCTCGACGTACTCGGCCTGCCCCTGCTCCTTCCAGAAGGCAACCACGGCGGCGGTTTCCTTTTCGCTCACGTAAGGAGCGTGCAGGCGCGCCAGGCGGCTGGTTCCGGGAGGCAGGAAGAGCATGTCGCCGCGGCCCAGCAGCGCCTCCGCGCCGTTGGTGTCGAGGATGGTGCGCGAGTCGACCTTGGTGGCCAGGCGGAAGCTGATGCGCGTGGGGATGTTGGCCTTGATGAGGCCGGTGATGACATCGACGCTGGGCCGCTGCGTGGCGAGGATGAGATGAATGCCGACAGCGCGCGCCATCTGCGCCAGGCGCGTGATGGACTCCTCGACGTTGGCGCGGTCGAGCATCATCAGATCGGCGAGCTCGTCGATGATGATCACGATATACGGGAGCGGCTCGTCGTTGTCGCCCTCGTCGAAGAGCGAAGGCATGACGCCTTCAAAGAGCTTGTTGTACTGATCGATGTTGCGGACGCTGCGCGAGGCCAGCAGCTTGAGGCGGCGCTCCATCTCGCGGACGGCGTTGCGCAGCGCGTTGGCGGCCAGCTTGGGCTCGGTGATGATGGGCGTGAACAGATGGGGAATGCCCTCGTACATGCCCAGTTCGACGCGCTTGGGATCGACCAGGATGAGCCGCACCTGGGCTGGCGTGGTGCGGAAGAGGAGGCTCATGATCATGGCGTTGATGGCCACCGACTTGCCTGAACCCGTGGAGCCGGCGATGAGCACGTGGGGCATCACGTTCAGGTCCGCGGTGACGATGCGGCCGTTGATGTCTTTGCCCATGGCCAGCGTCAAGCGCGACTTGGCCTTGGTGAAGGTTTCGCTCTCCAGCACGTCGCGCAGGTGGATAGTCTCGCGCTCGTGGTTGGGCACCTGGATGCCGACGGTGCTTTTGCCGGCCATGCGCTCGATGAGGATGCTTTCGGCGCGCATGGCCAGGCACAGGTCGTCCGCGAGGCCGGTGACGCGCGAGTATTTGACGCCCGCCTCGGGCTTGAACTCGTAGGTTGTCACCATGGGGCCGGGGTTGATCTGCACCACCTGGCCGCGCACATCGAATTCGCCGCACTTTTCCACCAGGACTTTGGCTTCCTCGCGCAGTTCGTCCTCGCGAACTTTCTGGGGACCTTCGCCGGCGTTAAGCAGCGTGCTAGGCGGCAGTTTGAAGCCGCTCACATTCTTGGGGGCCACGATGTGGGAGCGCTGGTCCGCATCGGCGCGGCCGTGAATGGCGATTTCGGCGCTGGGCTGAGGGGCGCGGACCGAAGCCGATTCAAATTGGAAATCCACCGGGCGCTGGGTTGGCGGCTGCGATTCGGCGCAACGAGATTCAAGAATGCGGGAGGCCACGGGCTGGATGGGGACAACATTCTGCGGTGCCGGTGGTGAGACTGGTTGTGGCTGCGGGGGGCTCGCGATTGGCGGCGCGATGTCTGTCGCCGAGCGCTCCCAGATGCTGGTTCTGCGCGCCAAAGATTCGATGGGAATCTCTTCTTGATCGTGTTCGAATCTTGCTCGCCGAAATGCGGGAATCTCTTCCAGTGCGTCGACCTCGGGCGCGGCTTTGCGGCGTGAGAAGAGCCTGGCCAGGAAGCCGGGACGCCGGGCGGATGGTTCCGAGCCGATCTCCGCTCCAGTCCCCGCGCTGGGGTTCGTGCCTGCCGCCGGCACAAACTGAAAAACCGCAGCCGGAGAGCCTTCTTCTTCATCCTGCGCCTCGCATTCCAGCCTGCGTTCTTCTCTCCGCTCCGCGTGCTCCTCGCGCCAGTTCTTCCAGCGGTCATGCAAACTGCGCAGTTGCAGCCAGCGATTCTCGATGGCCTCCTTGGCGGCCCAGAAGCTGATGGCGGAGGCAAAGTAGAGTCCCACCGCGGCAAAGACTCCGGCCACCAGCCAAGCTCCCTGAATGTTCAGGTAGGTGACCAGCAGGCCGGCCATCAGGCGGCCTACCACGCCCTCCATCGGCAACAGGTGCATCCAATGCCAGTGCCACGGCATGAGCCCGAATACGGCGGGAACAAAGGCGAGGGCGAGAAGCGTACCAATCCAGCGCAGCAGCGCCGAGCCGCTGGGGCGCGAGCGCATCCAGGTCCACCCGATGCCGCCCAGCCACAACGGCAGCAGAAAGGCTGTCAGACCCAAGCATTGCAGTACGAGATCGCTGAGATAGGAGCCGAAGAGGCCTACCCAGTTACGCACCGCAAAAGCGGGAGCCGGATCGGTGGCCGTGTTCAGCGATGGGTCGGAAGCATGCCAGGTAGCCAGCGCAAGAAGCAGAAGCAGCGAGACCAGCAGCAGCACAAGCCCCAGAAAGAGGTTCGCGTGGCGGTTTCGCGTAGGCGATAAAACAATACGAAGAGGCTTCATGGCTGGGCATTTCCGCTAATGGGCCGCCGCGCCTACGTCCGGGGCGAGCTCGACCGGAATTGCGGTCAGAGCGGCGGGAAAAATCCCAGAGCAGCTTTTATTATCCCTGTCCGCAAGGTGGATTCCGGGAAAAACCGGGCAGGGGGAACCTTGGTGTGGACCCCCGGTGGGGATGACGAGGTCAGCGCATAAGGCCCTCTGCGCGGAGGAGCTTCACGCAGCGCGTGAGGCCTTTGTCATAGGTGAGGATGTCGTAGTGCATCTGAACGGCCACGGCACAAATCAAAATGTCGGTTGATCCGCACTCCACGCCCCGGCTATGGCAGAGATTGAAGAGGCGCGCGGCTTCTTCGAAATGGTGGGCCGTGAGAGGTTCGTCGGCGAAAGCGGCAAGTGAGTTCCGCAGTTTCTCGAATTGGGCCTTGGCCTTGATCCCGGAGAGAACTTCCTGTCGAACAGGACCGATGAGGACGACTCGGCCATCCCTGATTGCCTCCTTGAGCGATGCGAGGATGAATTGCTCGTCGCTGCTGAGAGCGGCCCTGGCCCTGCGCCGCAACAGGAGAGTCCAGGCACAGGTATCTACGACAACCTTCACGGCTCTAGCTCAATCCGGTCAAGCATGCGGTTCTTTTTGTAGTCGTAAGTGGGGTCGTAGTCGATCGTTCCCTCGAGTTTCAAGATCTCGAGCTGCTTGCGGCGGCGGATGTATTCGTCGAGCGCCGCGGTGACAGCTTCCTTCTTGGTGGCGTGCTTGCCGATGCGGCGGGCTTCGTCGATGAGGCGGTCGTCGATGGCCAGATTGGTCGGCATGGCTACACCTCTCAATGTGTAGATTACCACACATTGTTATGTGTAGAACCGAATCGGGTACTTTCCATCTTTTAGCGGGCATCTCCCTCGCAACGGACTTTGGTCAACCACTAGCCGCCGATAAACTTGGCTCCCCACAGCAGCAGCGCGCCGCCCAGCAGGATGCGATAGATGGCGAAGATGGTGAATCCGTGCCTGCGGACCCAGTAGAGGAACCACTCCACCACGCCCAGCGCCACGATGAACGAGACGACCAGGCCGATCGCGAGCACGATCCAGCGTTCGCTGTTCATGACCACATGCGCGGTAGCCAGGGCGGCATCGGCGGATTTGCTGGGGTGAATCTCCTTGAGGAGGTCCCAGCAGGTGGCCGCGATCATGGTGGGAATGGAGAGCAGAAAGCTGAACTCGAGCGCGGCGGGACGGTCGAGGCCAGCGATCTGGCCGGAAGCAATGGTCGACATGGAACGCGAGGTTCCGGGAAAGACGGCCGACAGAGTCTGGCAGAGCCCGATCCAGATAGCCTGGGGCAGGGTCATCTCCTCGACATGTGTTGTGCCGGCTTCGGTGCGGCTGGAACGAGCGTCGACGATCCACATGACGACGCCGCCGATCAGTAGAGCCAGCGCCATGGCTGTCAGGCTGCCCAGGTTCTTCTCGCTCCATTTGCGCAGCGGTAGCGTGGTCGCCGAGGTCACCGCAAAGGCGATGAGCGTGAGGGAAATGGGATGATTGAGCCAGGTGTGGCGGCCGTCTTCGCCCTCGGGAAAAGTGCGCATGAAGTCGACAACCCGGTTCAAGAACAAGATACATAGCGCGCCGATCGCGCCCAACTGAATGACGATGGTGTACATCTTCCAATAAGCGTCGTCGAGCGGGATCTTCATCAGCGCTTCGGCTATGCGCAGGTGCGCCGTCGAGCTGACCGGCAGAAACTCGGTCAGGCCTTCCACAATTCCTAAAAGAATGGACTGAATATACGGACTCAAACAGCCTCCGGAGTAGAGTTACAGTTTTCGGCAAGCGAGTGTCACTAACTCACTCCCGGTCGATGCCATAGACGGGTATGCCTTCATCCAATTTGTACACCAGAGCCGCGGCCCGCCACGCGTAATCTGTTGCCGCAAAATGTTCCTTTAACCTCGCGGCCACTTCTTGGGCGTGGTTTTTGGCATTTTCGCTTTTCTTGTCGTCGCCCCTGGCGGCAAACATATCTCTGAGAACGGCCTGCCGGTAGACGGCCTGGTACAACGCCTGCGCCGTTCGCGGCCCGTCGGGGTGCTCGTCGGCGTACTTCTCGTAGATCTCCGCCTCTTTCTGCGGACACTGGACGTTGCCCTGCCAGTCTCCGCATAGCTTGTTGTCGATCAGTTCGAAGGCGGCCAGGTCGGCCCAGCGGGTGTGCGGATTCTGCTTGATGACCTTCTTCAGCGCGTCTTCGTCCATCTGCTCCCGCATATAGGGGTCCTTCTCGTGGGAGGAGCGGAGCGAGGAGGCGTCGGCCTTCTCAATCTGCCATTTGATGTCGGCCGCACGCCATTGCGCCTCGGGCGCCAAGGGCGAGTTGGGGAACATCTCAACGATCCGCCGATAGAGCAGCCGCGCGCTCTGGGCGGCGTTCACCGGGCCGCGGGGATCCGAAGCCTCCGCCTCCTGGTTGGCCGCGGCGCCCATCAGCACCTGGTCGCCGTTGGGAGTGGTTTCCACCACCACACCTTTGGATTGCATCCATCCAGAGACCGGCGGCGGCACCTGGTCGCTGCCAATCATCGGGGTGTCTTTGTCCTCATGCAACTCCTCGATGTCGGTGTTGGCGTAGACGCGTATCCACGGGCCGCTTTTTTCCGCCAGTACCATCTCGCGGCCAATCTGCACCTTGTCCACCTTCTGCGAGCCTGTGTCGGGCGCAACAAAGAGCCAGGTGACGCGCAGCGCGGTGGCGCGCGGGCCGGCCATGGGCTTTTCCTGTTGATCGCCTTTCTTCTTCTGCGCGCTCGCGGGCATGGCGGCAGGCAATAGAGCGAGGAGCGCGATGGCGGCGATCAGAACAAGGGAAGCGGCATGGGGAGCGAAGATTCGGGTCTTCATCACTGCTGAAATAATAGTCGAACGACGTTACTGCGCGGTTTCGGTGAGCACTTCGGCCAGCAGCGCGGGGTCCACGTTGCCGCCGCTGACCACGGCCGCGGCTCTGCGATACTCCGGCAACTGGGCGGCGTGAAACAGCAGCGCCGCCACGGGCACCGCGCCGCTGGGCTCGGGAACCAGGCGCGTAGTGGCGACGATGGCCCGCATGGCGGCGCGAATCTCGGCTTCGGTAACGGTGATAATGCCGTCGACGAAGGCCTGAATGTGGGCGAAGTTCCGCTCGCCTACGCTCTGCGTACGCAGGCCGTCGGCGATGGTGCGGCTGGTGAGCGCGGCGTCCCAGGTAACGATCTTGCCGGTGCGGAAGCTCTCGGCTGTGTCTCCGGCCAGCTCGGGCTCAATGCCGAAGACCTTAACGTTTGGAAGCAACTGCTTGACTGCGGCAGACACGCCGCCGAGCAGGCCGCCGCCGCTCACCGGCGCAAGAACGAGATCGACCTCCGGCCACTCTTCCGCAATCTCCAGGCCGCAGGTCGCCTGGCCGGCGATGATCTGCTCGTCGTCGTAGGGCGGGATCACGACGTAGCCGTGTTCGCGTACGAGCTTCTCGGCCATGGCCAGGCGCTCGCTTGAGGCCACGCCCACATCGACCACTTCGGCGCCGAGAGCAAGCGTGGCCGCGCGCTTGATGGCGGGCGCGTTGGATGGCATCACGATGACGGCCTTCGCGCCCACTTCGCGGGCGGCATAAGCAACCGCCTGCGCATGGTTGCCGCTGGAATAGGTAATGACGCCGCGGGCAATCTCGCCGGGCGTGAGTTGAAGGATCTTGTTGGCCGCGCCGCGCATTTTGAATGCGCCGATGGGTTGCAGGCTCTCGGCCTTGAGGCGGATTTCCTTGTCCGTTCCGTATCCGGAGAGGCCGGGAAAGGGCGCGCGCACCAGCGGCGTTCTGACGGCGACGTTTGCGATGCGCGCCGCCGCTTTGCGAATTGCCTCGATCGAAACCAGATGAGTTGTTACGGAATTCACGTTTGTTCCTCGCGGCAGCCGGATGGGTCTCCAGAATCGGCAATCCAACTGAACAGTATCGCCGAACGGGGCGATCCGCATCGATTCCCACGCACAAGCAAAGCGCGGCAGCCGAAGCTGCCGCGTCTTTTGGTTTTGCCGCCATGAATTAGAAGAACAGCTTGGCGGACATCTGCAATTGCCGCGAGCCGTACAGGTTGCTGCTGCTGGTGCTGCTGGTTGCGCCGAAGGCCGAGAGCCCCGTGCCCTGGTAGGGCACAAAGCAACCGACATCACGGGATCCCGCCGGCGCCGAGATGGCGGCGCAGGTGTACTTCAACCCTGTGGCTGAGTTCACCGTTACGCTCGCTCCGGGCGTCAGGAATGTGGTGTAGGTGCTGTTGACGCCGGTGATGATGGTGTGGTTCAACAGGTTGAATGCCTCCGCGTTGACCTGCATGGAGATCTTGTCGTGGATTGGAATGTTGCGCGTCACCCGGAGGTCGAAGTCATTGTACCCCGGCATGTATATGCTGTTACGCCCGATTTGAGGCGGACGTCCGTTGGTTTCGTTGCCCGAGCCTGAGCTGATGGCGCCGCCAAAGATGCCGCCTTGATCCGCGTAGCTGCCGTTGGGGTTAGCCGGCGTGTTGGCAGTATTGCCGCGATAGATGGCGTTAGAGCCCGCACTGAGGAAGATAGGTTCGCCGCCGGAGGCAATCTCCGCGCCGGAGAACTGGAAATCATCCAAGGCGTACTTCACGAATTTGTTTCCTTCCAAGATCGTGGGCTGGAAGACAAAGCTCAGAGTCATGCGGTTGCGAATATCGCTGTCCGACGGTCCATTGTCGAAACGGATGTTATTGGGGTCCGAGGGAACATCGCCACCATAGAAGGTGCCGTTGGCGCCTCCTACCTGGCCCGTATCGGTGGCCTTCGCCCAGGTGTAGTTGCCCAGCAATTCAAGTCCGTTTGCAAAAGGACGGCGCGCTGTCACAGCCATGGAGTTGTACCACGTGTTCGCAACGCTGTAGCCGGTGTTGAAGCTCGACAAGGCCTGGTTGCGGCGATCAGTGGGCAGATATACAGGCACTGTAATCGTCTTGGTGATGTTGTTGCTCGCATCCTGCACTGTGTAGCTGGCGGTGCCGCTGGGCTTGACACCCACCAGGTTGGAATCGACGAATACCGGCAGCCTCATGCCACGCGTGCCCACATAACCCACCTGCAGCGAAAGCTTGCCCGGCAGGGACTGTTCCACGCTGAGGTTCATTTCGTGGGCGAAGGGTGGAACGAAGTTCGTATCCAATCCGTGGAAGCCGTAACTGATGGTGGCAGTAGCCGGCGGGTTCACCGTGGGCACCGCGCCACCTGTCGGGACCAGCGCAGTCGACAGCGCCGGACCTGGAGGCAGGAAGGGAAGATTCGGGTACTGCAATCTCGAACCGGCTGCCGGAGGTGTTGGGCAGGTAGTGTGCAGACTCGCCGTCCCGCCGCATCCGGCGTAGGTATAGTTCAACTGAACTACACCGTTCTCGACTCGCATCGCGTAGTATGTGCTTCCCTGGTTGAGCGCGGAGAACATGCCGTACCCGCCACGAACCACGGTTCCGCTAAACGGAGACCACGAGAAGGCTACGCGCGGCTGCACGCGGTCGGTCACGTTCTTGATCGTACTTGTGTATTCGGAGGAGATCGGGTCGAACAGGTGGTTGACCTTGATGGGATCCGGCGTGAGTTGGATGTCGTAGCGCACTCCCGCGGTTACAGTGAGGCTCGGCAACAGCCTCCAGGTATCCTCGGCAAAACCGTCGTACATCTTCATCCAGAAGTCGTCGGTGCCTTGTGTTCCTGGCTTTGTATTCAACTGGTCGTAGACCTGGGTCAGGGAGCTGTAGTGGTAGCCGGCATAGGGATCGGTGTTGCCCGGCTGTCCGGCAAAGGCGTCCTGAATCCAGTCCTGGAACTGCGTCAAAGTCGATGAGTCGCTGAAGCCATACAACCCGCCGCCTTCGTAGAGGTTGACCATGACTTCGTGGACGATGTTGGCATCGCCGCCAAACTTGAACGCATGCCGGCCCTTGACGGTAGAGAAGACATCGCTCAACTGAATTCGATGTTCGTCGGGCTCGGCTGGGCGGGGCAGTGCGTTGGGCATGCCGAATGAAACCGCACCCATGGATACGCTCGGGCCAGAGTCGTAAGCGCCATCCGTCTCCAGGTCCCGGCCCCACTGACCGTGGAACTCATTCACACTGGCGTTTCCAATTTGCGTCGTCCAACCGCCTACCAGGAACCGCTCGTGGTAGAAGGCGGGTCCGTTGGTGGAAGGCGAGCTGTTACTGAACGTTGCTCCGCCGCTATATCCATAGGCGGATTGATAGTTGGCAAAATTGAAGTCAATAAAAGCGTCGTTCTTGCTGTTGATGTGGTAGTCCAGCCGCGGAAAGAAGAGGTCTTCTTTCGCGAAGCGCGTCGGCGCCGCTGTTGATTGGTTAATCAGGAACTGGATGCCGGCGGTGCACTGGGTTGCGGTAATTGTGGCGGGGCACTGGGTTGGCGTAATGGTGCTGGTGTTCGGGGTTCCCACCGATGGCGTCGTCGATATGAAGTTCGTGTCCGTATACAGCGCCTTGCCCACTTTGCGGAAACCGTCGTAGGTGAAGAAGTAGAACAGTTTGTCTTTGAAGATGGGTCCGCCGGCCGAGCCGCCGAACTGCTGTTGCTGGTGGGTCGGCTGCGTCAGCAGAAATCCCTTGATGACCGGATTCGGCTGGTTGTTGATGGCGTTGTACTTGGTCAGCGGGTCCAGCGCATTCAGGGCGGGATAGCGCAGGAAGTAGAACAGGTCGCCGTGGAGGCCGTTGGTGCCGCTTTTGGTGATAGCGTTCACCTGGCCGCCGGCCGCCTGGCCGAATTCAACCGAGTAGTTCGAGGTCTCGGACTGGAATTCCTTGATCGAGTCGACCGAGTAGACATATGGTGCGCCGCTGGAGCGGCCGCGGGCTTCGGAAAACAGCATCTGGTTGTTATTTGCGCCGTCGACGTAGTTCTGGTTGTAGAGACCGCTGATGCCGTGGAAACTGATCAGGCCCGAACCGCCGTCTTGCGTCACGTTGGGCGTGAGCAGGACGAAGTCGCTCCAATTGCGCGCATTCACAGGGAGATTCTCGACCAGGTGCTGGTCCACCCCTTGCGAGACTTCGGTCTTTTGCGTGTCCAGGATCTGCTGAGTCGCAGCCACCTCGACCGTTGTGCTTGCGGTGCTCACTTTCAGCGTGAGGTCGACGGTGAGCGTCTGGCCGACCAGCAGAGTTAGGCCAGTGGCTTCAACCTTGCCGAAGTTGGCGGCCGTGGCGTCGACTTTGTAGTGGCCCGGCAGCAAGAACGGCGCGGTGTAGATTCCGGAGCCGTTGGTTTTGTATTCGTGGGTGACCCCTGTGTCGACATTGATCACGCTGACCGTGGCCCCAGGAATCACTGCCTGGGCCGCGTCGGTCACGGTTCCGTTGATGCTGCCCGCGCCTGACGTTTGCGCAATTGCGGAAACGCCCGCGAACGCCACAATGAATGCCGCCAAGGCAAGCACCGCGAGACATTTCTGGGGCATGAGACTCCGAAGCATTTTCATGTAATGGCTCTCCAGATTGAGGAAATTGGTACAAAAGGAATGGCTAATCGTAGCACGCAAGCGGGCCGATTGAAAGAACCGAATCGCTCCGAAGATTTGTGAAAATTCAGTGAATTCAGCGCTAATTCTTGCCCGTTCAACTGCATACAACGAAGCAATTCCGGGTCACGCAGGATGGTCCGCATTGCGAAGAGTTGATTTTCATCCGCGGTGGATTACTGGTCAGTTAAGGGGATGTTACCCACAGGCAAATGTCGAACTCAAAAGGTCGAAGAGACGCTGGCTATTCTCTGTGAAAAACTCTGTGATGGATGTGCGCTCTGGCGTGCACGGCTCTAACTGGAGCGACAGATGAAGGGTCTTGAGTTCGCTGCTTCTTACTCGTAGGCAAGCGCGTCGATCGGGTCCTTGCGGGCCGCCATCCAGGCCGGGTAGAGAGCGCCGCCCACCGATCCTGCAAGCGCAATCAGAGCGCCTTTCAGGACCAGCGCCGCGCTCATGTCCAGGTAAAGAGTGGGCAGACGCTGCGCGAGCAGTCCCTTGATCGCCAGCGAAGTACCTACGCCCACAATCACGCCGGCCACCGACAGCACCGCCGTCTCCTTGAGCACCACCGTCACCACGGTCAGCTTGGAGGCGCCCATCGCTTTCAAAATCCCGATCTCCCGCGTCCTCTCGAGTACCGATGTGTACATTGCCTGGAAGATCACCAGAAATCCGATAATCACCGAGATCCCGATCACCACCTGCATCGCCGTGTTCAGGGCCGGAATCCGGTCCGGATTCAACAGCGAGTACCACTCTTCCATGGTCATCACCTGGTAGTTCTCGAGACCGTGTGTCGCGAGGATCTCGCTGCTCACCAGGGGCACATTGGCCGGATCGTCCGCCTTAAGGTAAAACGCCGAAGCCTTTCCTTCCGAGCCTGGCATCAGTTCGCCCATCGTCGAAATCGAGATCAGCTTTCTGCCGCCCTTGCCGTGCTTGAAGATGCCGCTGATTCGGAACGGATGCTTGAGAATCTGGATGGTCTCGCCGACATGGTGGCCGCCGCTGGAACTGGCATACACGTCATCGACGATCACGTCATAGGGCTGCTGCATCGGCCCACCGGAGAGGAACTCAAACGGACTCAACCGGCTATAGCTTGCATAATCTACCCCCCACAGCACCTCCAGTCCGTCGGCCATCGACAGATTCGTAATGACCGGCGAGGCCACAGCGACGTGCGGCAGCTTCTGAAGGAAGTCAGCCAGTTTGGCCGGCACCGGCGCGCCGCCCAGGCCGTTGAAGACCATGGCGTTGCTCGGCCGCAGGATCAGGTCGGCCCCGATCCCGTTGTTCATCCGCTTTTGGCCTGTCAACTGCCCCAGCATGATGGCGATGATCGTCAGCATCATGACCACTTCGATGGCCACGGCCAGCACGCTGATCAACGATCGCAGCGGCCGGTGAAGCAGATTGGCAAAGATAAGTTTATTCATTTTCGAGCCTGGTTCCGGACTTGTGACAGCCTTGTTCCGGTCTCTTTCCGAGAGGCAAATCCGCCCCAAAAGCCTTCCCTTTCAGGGTAACAGCCTCGACTTGCCGGAATGCTCCGCAGGAAGCGGCGCAGGACCGCCTGCCAGTAACTAGAAGAAGCGCCCCTCCGCAGCCAGTGGGAACCGATTCCCATCTTGACTTGAAGTCGTTACCAATTTGGCTCAGCTTATTGAAAATAAAGGAAAAGCGCTTTCTTTGTTTTGACGGGTATTCAAGCCGGGGGTATTGTGGAAAAATAGATTGGGTCCAGTACCGATCGGGTCCAGGTTGCCGATGGGGAACTTTGGAGAAGACCTGCGCACGGCGCGGCTAGCCCGCGGCATGGCGCTGGAAGACATCACCGCGGTCACCAAAATCAGCCAACGCTACCTGGTAGCGCTGGAGCAGGAGAGTTTTGGCCTGCTCCCTGGCGGCATTCTCAACAAGGGCATCGTGCGCAGCTACGTGGGAGCGCTGGGCCTGGACCCGCAGGACTGGACCGAGCGCTATCTGCAAGCCTACAGCGCTTCCGGGCAGATGCTCGACGACGACCGCGGTTGGACGGCATTCGCGGCAAACGTGGGCAGGGCCCGCCTCATGCGCCGTGAGGTTGTTGAGGGCCGGCTGCGCTGGGCTGGGACGCTTCTTCTGCTGCTGGCGGTGGGCGCTGCAGCTTATCTCACGTTCCGCTACTATGGCCTCCGCGCCGGCTGGTGGCCCACGCTGCTGCCCGTTAAGGAAGCCCAGGCCACGCTGGATTCCTTGCTCAAGTCGGCCCACGCCCTGCTTGCCCGCTTGCTGGCCTGGGGCGGTCGCTGAACTTCGCCACGGCCTGTTTAATCGGGCTGAGCCCCCATTGAAGGTGTATTGCGCTCCGTTCGCTGCGGGTTATTGCCCCGGCGCCCCTTGGCCAATTAACATGAACAGATGCACAGACAGGCCACGGTCCGCCCGTGCAGATGCATTGCCGATGCCGAAGTGCGGCCAAACCGAGTGCGGTTTCCAATGCGTTCGACTGGGCCGGTACGGTGCCGGCAAGCCATGGCATTACGCCGTCAAATTGAATCCCTTCAATGGGCAGGAGTCTGAAGTTGAGCGATCGTTTTCTGTTTACCTCCGAGTCAGTTACCGAAGGCCATCCCGATAAGATTGCCGACCAGGTCTCTGACGCCATCCTGGACGCATGCCTGGAGCAGGACCCCTACAGCCGGGTTGCCGCCGAAACCCTTACGGCCACCGGCCTGGTGGTCATCGCCGGCGAGATCACAACCAAGGCCTATGTCGATTTCCAGAGCCTGGTCCGCGGCGTCGTTGCCTCCATTGGATACGACAACGCCCTCTACGGCTTCGACTCGAATACCTGCGCCGTCATCTCCTCGATCAACAAGCAGTCCGGCGATATAGCGCAGGGTGTTGACACCGGCGGCGCCGGCGATCAGGGCATGATGTTCGGCTACGCCTCGAACGAAACGCCGGAGCTGATGCCCACCGCCATCTCGCTGGCCCACAAGCTCTGCCTGCAGTTGACCAAGGTCCGCAAGAACGGCAAACTGCCCTACCTGCGTCCCGACGGCAAGAGCCAGGTCACGGTCGAGTACGACGAGAACTTCAAGCCCGCCCGCATTGACGCCGTGGTCATCAGCAGCCAGCACGCCGACTCAATCGGCAATGAGGAGTTGCACGCCGACATCCTCAAGTACGTCATCCAGGCCGTGCTGCCGGCCAATCTGCTCGACGAGCACACCAAGTACCACATCAATCCGACGGGGCGCTTCGTCATCGGCGGCCCCATGGGCGACACCGGCCTGACCGGCCGCAAGATCATTGTGGACACCTACGGCGGCGCGGGCCGCCACGGCGGCGGCGCTTTCTCAGGGAAAGACCCGACCAAGGTCGATCGCTCGGCTGCTTACATGGCGCGTTACATCGCCAAGAACATTGTGGCCTCTGGCCTGGCCGAGCGCGCCGAGGTCCAGCTTGCCTACGCCATCGGCGTTGCCGAGCCGGTGAGCGTGCGCGTGGAAACCTTCGGCACCGGCAAAGTCGGCGAGTCCAAGCTGACGGAGCTGGTCCGCAAGAACTTCTCGCTGACGCCCAAGGGCATTATCGAGAGCCTGAATCTGCGCCGCCCCATCTACCAGAAGACCGCGGCCTACGGTCACTTCGGCCGCACCGATCCCGATTTCACCTGGGAGGCTACGGACAAGGCCGCCGCCCTCGCCGAGCAGGCCGGGTTGACGGTAGCGGCCAAGTAAGCCAAGACTGCAACGCGCACAGACAGAATGGGACCCATCGACCCGATGGGCCCCATTCCTTTTTCGCCCTCCCGCGTCGATGACATAAAATTCTCCGTGACGCTTGAATGTCTTATGCAAGGAGCTGCTCATGCGCTTGTCTTCATTTGCCGCGGTTTTTCTTGGAATGGCCGCCATGGCCGCTGCGCAGAACGCCAACTGGAGCTATCAGGGCAAGACCGGTCCGCTTCGGTGGGGAAAGCTCGACCCTGCGTACCAGGCCTGCTCCAATGGCCACGAGCAATCTCCGATCGACATTCGCGGCGCCAAACTCAACAAGGCTCTGCAGCCCATCGAATTCCACTACATCGCCGGCCCCGTCACACTCGAAGATAACGGCCACACGATCTTGGCCCACGTCGATCCCGGCAGCTACATTGTGGCCGGCGGTGTCCGCTACAACCTGGTCGAGTACGACTTCCGCCATCCCAGCGAAGAGACTGTCAAAGGCAAGCTCTCCGATATGAGCGTCCAGTTCGTCCACAAGAGCGTAGACGGCAAGCTGGCTATCGTAGCCGTGCGCCTGCTCGAGGATCAAAACAAGCCCAACGCTCTGCTGGCCACGCTCTGGGAACATCTGCCCAAGACTGCCGGCAAATCGGACCACGTCGTCGACATGGTGAACCCCGGCGGTCTTTTGCCCGGCGACCGGAGCTATTGGACTTACATGGGTTCGCTCACGACGCCGCCTTGTACCGAAGGAGTGCGTTGGTTTGTGATGGAGCAGCAGGTGACGCTAAGCCGCGACCAGCTGCGCGCCTTCACGCCCATCTTCAAGGTCAACACGCGCGAGGTGCAGGACCCGCACGGGCGGCGGATCGAAGCATTCGAGTAGCGCAGAGAGATGAGATCGGGCTGCGAGGCCTTGAATGGCGCAACTCAAGCCGTTTCCCCTCCAACCCACGGCGCCATGGCAAATTACTCTTAAAGGGATGCCCCCGATCCTCAACGCACAATCCGTCACCAAGCAATTCGGCGCAAAGCCACTCTTCAAAGACATCTCTCTCACGGTAGAAGATGGCGACCGCATCGGCCTCATCGGCCCCAACGGCGCGGGAAAATCCACGCTGCTCGCCCTGCTGGCCGGCCAGGTCGAGCCCGATTCCGGCGAACTGGCCGTGCGCAAACGCGCCCGCGCCGCCTACGTGCCCCAGGACTCCCGCTTCGCCCCCGGCCTCTCCATCCGCCAGGTGCTTGAGAAAGCCCTCGCCGCCGCCCACGTTAACGAGGCTGAGCGCGAAGGCCGTCTGCGTGAGCTTGCCGGGCGCGCGGGCTTCGCCGATCTCAGCGCCGAGGCCGCGTCGCTCTCCGGCGGATGGCGCAAGCGGCTCGCCATTGTTGAAGCCCTGGTTGGCCATCCCGACGTCATGCTGCTCGACGAGCCCACCAACCACCTCGATCTCGCAGGCATCGAGTGGCTTGAGGAGCTGCTTGCCTCCTCCTCTTTCGCCGCCGTCACCGTGAGCCACGATCGCTACTTTCTCGAAAGCACCTCCAGCCAGATCGTCGAGCTGAACCGCGTCTTTGCCGACGGCCTCTTTCGCGTGAAGGGCACCTTCAGCCGTTTCCTCGAAGAGAAGCAGGCCTACCTCGAATCGCAAAGCCGCCAGCAGGAGAGCCTCCGCAACCGCGTGCGCACCGAGATCGAGTGGCTGCGCCGCGGCCCCAAGGCCCGCACCACAAAGTCGAAAGCCCGCATCGACACCGCCAACGCCATGATCGGCCAGTTGGCCGCCATGGACGCGCGCACCAGCGTCAGCACCGCCGGCATCGATTTCGAGGCCAGCATGCGCAAGACCAAGCGCCTGGTCGAATTCGAAGACGTAGCCTGCGCAGTTCCAACCAGCGCCGAAGGCCAACTTGAAGCAGGCAATACGCCCGCCAACCGGCTCCTCTTTGAGAATCTGAATTTCATCCTCACCGCCGGTATGAAAGTTGGCCTGGTCGGCCCCAACGGCAGCGGCAAGACCACTCTTCTCCGCCTGCTGCGCGGAGAACTCGAGCCCGCCGCCGGGTCCATCCGCCGCGCCGAGGCCTTGCGCCTGGTCTACTTCAGCCAGATGCGCGAGCTCGACGAAAACCTGACCCTGCGCCGTGCTCTCGCGCCCGAAGGTGACGGGCTCACCTACCAGGGCCGCACCGTCCACGTAGCCAGTTGGGCCGCGCGTTTCCTCTTCACCAGCGAACAGCTCAATCAGCCCGTCCGCAATCTCTCCGGCGGCGAGCGAGCGCGCGTCCTGATCGCCAAGCTGATGCTGGAGCCCGCCGATGTACTTCTCCTCGACGAGCCGACCAACGACCTCGATATTCCCACGCTCGAAATCCTCGAAGAGAACCTTCTCGACTTCCCCGGCGCGCTGGTCCTCGTGACACACGACCGCTATCTGCTCAACCGCGTCGCCTCTACCGTGCTCGGCCTCGATGGCCGCGGCAACACCGGCCGCTTTGCCGACTATGCGCAATGGGAAGACTGGCTCGCCGAGCAGGACGACGCCGAAGCAGACAAGCCCAATCGGCGTTCCGATGGATCGAGTTCAACGCAACAAGCCAGCGCTGAGCCCGCTCCCGCCCAAGGTGGAAAAAAGAAGCTCTCCTATCTCGAAGCCCGCGAGTTCGCCGCCATCGAGCACCTTGTTGAGAACTCCGATGATCGCCTCGCCCATGCCCGTGCCCGCGTCGAAGACCCTCAAATCGCAACCAATGCCGCCGCCCTCCAGAAAGCCTTGCTCGAACTCGATGCCGCACAGCACGAAAACGACACCCTCTACGCCCGCTGGGCCGAGCTCACTGAAAAATCTGGCCCTCCGGCCTCTGGTGCTTAGCCCAGCCCGCCGCGGGTGCATAGTATAGATAAGTCGGCACGTTCCCATGTTGACCGAGCAACCCGAAGAAAAGACCCCCTATGCAGAACGCCGTAAAAGTCCTGATTGCCGAAGACGAACCCAACGCGCTCATGGGCCTGGCCGAGCTGATCTCTGGCTGGGGCTATCGCACCGAGACCGCGCGCGACGGCCTTGAAGCCTGGGAGAAGGTCCAGGCTTTCGATCCGGCCATCGTGGTCACCGACCTCAAGATGCCCCGCCTCGACGGCATTGGCCTGCTGACCAAACTCGGCGACGAGGGCGCGGGCCTCAGCTCCAACCTGGCCGTTGTTGTCCTCACCGCCATGGGGTCGATTCAACTCGCCGTCGAAGCCATGAAGCTGGGCGCCTACGACTTCCTGCAGAAGCCGGTCGACGCCACGCGGCTGCGCACCATCCTGGGCAACGCCACCCGCCAGCGCGAAACGGAAATCGAACTCGAAGTCGCCCGCCGCCGCCTGCGCGAGAGCGGCGTCCTCGGCTCGCTGGTCGGCAACTCCAAGGCCATGCGCGAGATCTTCGGGCTCATCGAGCAGATCGCGCCCTCCAACGTCCACGTGCTCATCACCGGCGAGAGCGGAACCGGCAAGGAACTCGTAGCCCGCACCCTCCACGAGCTGAGCCCGCGCAAGGCAAAGCCATTCGTCGGCGTCAACTGCGCCGCCATTCCCGAGACCCTCATCGAGAGCGAGATTTTCGGCCACGAGAAGGGCGCATTCACCGGCGCGGTCGATCGGCGCGCCGGCTGCTTCGAGCTGGCCACCGGCGGCAGCCTGCTGCTGGACGAAGTCGGCGAGATGCCCAATGCCACGCAGGCCAAACTGCTGCGCGTGCTCGAGGAGCGCAAGCTCCGCCGCCTGGGCGCGCGCACCGAGCAGGATGTCGACGTGAGAGTGCTGGCGGCCACCAACCGCGACCCCAACACCGCCGTCGCCGAAGGCCACCTGCGCGCCGACCTCTTCTATCGGCTCAACGTCTTCAACATCCACATGCCGCCGCTTCGCGATCACATGGAAGACCTGCCCGCCATGGCCGAAGCGATGCTCGGCCAGATGAATCAGAAGCACAGCCGCCGCGTCTCCGGCGTGGCCCCGTCCATGCTCGACCGCATGATGTCTTACAACTGGCCCGGCAACGTCCGCGAGATGCGCAACACCATCGAGCGCGCCGTGATTCTCTGTCCCGATGGCGCGCCCCTCGATGTCGGCCACCTGCCTCCCGGTTTCGCCAGGCAGCAGCCGCTGGCCGCCCTTTCCTCCGACGCCGGCACGATCTCCCTGCACGTGGGCACCACGGTGGATGAGGCCGAGCGCTTGCTGATTCTGCATACCCTTGAAGCCACGGGCCAGAACAAGACCCGCGCCGCCGAGATCCTGGGCGTCAGCCTCAAGACGCTTCACAACAAAACCAAGGAGTACAGCCGCGCCCGTCGGGACACCATCGGCTGAGCCATGCGTCTGAAGACCAAACTCGTTCTCGCCATCACGGCGCTGGTGTTTATCATCGCCGCGCTGGTTTCGCTGGTCTACGCAAGCCAACTGCTTCACACGGCAGTCAGCCAGTCCTACGAAACCAACTACATGGTGGCCGAGCAGATCCGGTTTGCCCTGCAGAACGCGCTGGAGGCCGGTCTCCGTAATCAAACGGTCAATCCCAACGACCCGGGCCAGTTGCGCGCCCTCATGACCGGGGCCGTGCGCGACAATGCCGAACTGCAGGCCGTCGTCCAGTCGGTAAACCGCTACTCGCTTACGGTCTACGACGTCAACATCGGCGACAGCCACTCCATCACCCTGCTCAGCACCAATCCGGAGAACGAGGACAAGCCGCTGCCTGTCCGGCCAAACTTCCAGCAGCTTCTCAACACGGATTCATTCCATCTGGCGCCCAAGGTCTTCGGACCGCCCATGGTCTATGACGTGATCGCATCTCTCGACAACAATGGCGCGCCCTTTGCCACCGTGCACGTCGGCGTCCGCACCACGCTGCTGCTCGCTTTTTATGCGCCCTGGCGAAACGAAGCGGTTTCGTTGATGGCCATCGTGCTGATTACAGCTCTGTTTGTGTCCTTTCTGCTCAGCAACCTTGCTTTGCAGCCGATGGAAAGAATCAGCCGCCAGCTCGATCGCTTCACCGAAGCCGGCGAGGCGGCGAACGAGATCAAAGCTATGCCCGGGCAGGATACAGCCGCCCAGGTATCCACCAAGATCGAGCGCATCGGCCGGCGCATGCGCAATGTGGAAGAGGTCTACTCGGCCCTCAGGGAAAACCTCGATCAAATCCTCGGGAATCTCCAGGACGGCATCCTTCTGTTCACCGGCGACGGGCGCGCGGTCCTGGTGTCCGAGGCGGCGCGGCGCTTCCTCGATATTCCGAGCGAGAACATCCTCGGCCTGCACGCGAATGAGATCTTCGATCGGCGGACAATCCTGGGCCAGATACTCGGCGAGGCGTTCGACACCGGCTCGTCCCTCGCCAAGGAGGAGATTCGCACGGAGACCGGGCGCCGCATTCAAGCCTCGCTGGAGTTCATTCACGGCGAAGACGCCAACCGCGGCCTCGGTGCGCTGGTGATGCTCCACGATCTGGAATCGGCCGAAGCCATCGAGTCCGAGCTTGAGCTCTCGCGCCGCATGGCCGCCATCGGAAGACTCACCTCCGGCGTCGGCCACGAGGTCAAGAACCCCATCAACGCCATCGTGGTCCACCTCGAGTTGCTCAAGACCAAACTCGGCGACGCCAGCGGTCCAGCCGTACGGCACCTCGAGGTCATCGACACCGAGATTCACCGGCTCGACCGCGTCGTCCAGATGCTGGTGGATTTCTCGCGCCCCGTCGAACTCAATCTCCGCGAGCAGGACCTGCGCCAGGTCGTCGGCGACGTCCTGGCTCTGGCCACCGCCGAGCTCTCCACTCGCAACGTCACCTTGATCAGCCGCCTGCCCTCGATCCCGATGGCGGCCAATGTCGACGCCGACCTCTTCAAACAGGCGGTCCTCAACGTGATTCTGAACGGCGCCCAGGCCATGCCCGACGGCGGCAAGCTGGAAGTGGTTCTGGAAGAAGACAGAAGAGCAGCGGTTCTCCTCATCTCCGACGAGGGCTCCGGCATTCCCGAAGACATCCGGGAAAAGATCTTCGATCTTTACTTCACCACCAAAAGCGATGGAAGCGGCATCGGGCTGGCCATGACCTACCGCATTCTCCAGTTGCATCATGGCAGCATAGAAGTACAATCGAAGACAGGCCGCGGCACGGAGTTCGAATTGCGAATCCCGCTCTCCGCCGCGGACTGGGGACGCCGGCATCCTCAGCCGGCGAGTGCTGATGTTGAGAAGGGATTTGCGGAATGAAGTTGCCTGCCGGGATCATTGCGTGGGTACTGCCGTTACTCCTTTCAGGATGCTTCTGGCATAAGACTCCGAAAACCGTGGTCCCGCCAACTGCGCCCCCCGTCGCCGACTCTTCCCTGCCCCCGCCGGCTCAGCTTCCGCCTCCCGAGGTCTCGATCCCGACCAAGCCGCCTGTGACCGCCACCGAGCTGCCCGAGCAGACGCCCAAGCCTCCGACAAAACACAAAAAGACGCCTGCCCCCGCCGACGCCGATACTCAGCAAGCCGCCGCTCCTCCCGAAGTCAACGCCATAGGCCAGCTCTCCTCGGGCGATCCCGCGGATCTTCGCCGCCAGACCGAAGCCTCCATCGTATCCACCGAGCGGGGCCTGAGCGGAATCGGGCGCGGCCTGAACGACCAGGAACAAAAAACCGCTGAGCACATTCGCGAGTTCCTCAAGCAGGCAAAAGCGGCGCTGGCCTCCGGCGATGTGGCCGGCGCCAGCACCCTGGCCGCCAAAGCCAAGGTGCTGCTGGCCGAACTGCAACACTAGTCCAGCCGGGCATCGAAAAAGGCGCTTTCCCGCTCATAAACCTTAGAAATCAGAGGAAGAACAGGCCAGAGATGGGCTGTTGTGTTTACTGCTTCGCGAGTGCATCTTATGCCGGTGTGATTAGAGAAGGTCCCGCAGCGTCACTTCGATCTCCCTTATCTTGTCTCCGCGCTGGACGGTCAGGTGCACCACCGTTCCCACCGGCTGCAGAAATGCTGGATCGTCTTGTTGAAGAGGGTTGTCATTCGGCGCTCGTCCGTCAATCTTCTGGATGGTATCGCCGATGGCAACTCCGGCAATTTCGCCGGGGCTCCCCGGAAGGACAGTCATCACCTTTTGATCTTGCTGGATCGAGTCGACGACAATGCCCGCCCGATTGAAGACTTCCGGCTTTCCCCAGTTGGAATTCCTTTCAAAATAAAGCACGCCGCGGGGGAGATCGAAGGTAACGTTGAACTGGCGAAGAATGCGAGTCCCGATATTGCCTGCGTTATCGGGAGAAATGGCCTGTCCATCGCAAAGGAAGACAATTGCATGGTTCACCTCGGCCTCTCCGATGCGTACAGTCTCCACGCGGCCATAGTAGGACTCTGGCTCGGCCCCGCCGACTCCGGACCCGGAGTATCCGTGATAGCGCGGCGACAGTTGCTTGACGAGATTTTGCCGGCTGACAAATCTCTGTTCCACGGTTAAGCTGTCCTCTGCGCCTGTGTCGATGCCAAAAATACCGCTCGCTCCATTGAGGCTCGCCCTGACCTCCACTCCGGGGAGCGTTGGTTCGATAGGAACCTTCACGCCAATTCCGGAATAGGCAAACGAAAGCGGTGCGTTGAATATAAGCCGATCGCGCTCGTAATCGACCGTGACAACAAGCCTCTTCATCAACTCGTAGCCGACCGCACCCACCGGGCCGGGACGGTCACCCCATGGCAGGGGCAGGACAACGAACGTCTGATCGTGCAGAACAAGATCACCGATGCGTACTTGAGCGACATTGGCTGCCTGCGTGGGGACCGAACTGCTGCCAGCGCCAGTAGCTTGGATGACTGGGCCCTCCGGGCGCAGTCCAAGCTGTTTTGCAACTGCGGGACTCACAACGTTCATAGACGCGCCTGAGTCGAAGATCAATCGGAATGGCCCCTGTCCGTTGAACATGGCGTCAAACTCTACGCCGCCTTTTGCAGGAACCACGACCATCCCCGAGGCCGGCATCTCAAAATCGACAACCGGTGGAGTCGGTGCCCCGCAAATCCGGTGAGGCAACGCGAGGACGAAGAACAAGGCAAATAAGAATCTCATGGGCGATTGCGATAATCGTATCTCATCTGTATCTAAAGTGCGGCTTGGTAAAGACAGCAAGCCAGCCCCCGCTTCGCGGGGATAGCAAGTCAGCAAGTCAGCGGGCCTATGCGGCGGGATGGCGCAAGCCGGTGAGGAGCTTTTCATTTCCCTGTTCCCTGTTCCCTGTCACCGGCTCCTAACCGCTAACCACTAACCACTAGCCACTGCCCCCTACCGCTCTCCCCAGCTCAGCTTGCTGCGCAGCGCCTCAAAGAAGCCGCCCTCGCTCAGCCGCACCAGTTTCACGGTGTAGCTCGACCGGTGGCAGCGCAGTTCGTCGCCGCGACGCAGTTCCACGGCCTGCTGCCCGTCTACGGTGAGCAGCGCCAGGTCTGGAACGCCCTCGACCCTCACCGAGAGCCGGGCGTCGCCGCGCACCACGATCGGACGCAGCGTCAACAGGTGCGGACAGATGGGCGTCACCACCATGGCATCCACATCCGGAGTCAGGATCGGACCGTTGGCAGCCAGCGTATACGCTGTCGAGCCGGTCGGCGTGGACACAATCACGCCGTCGGCGCGGAAGCGGGCCACCTTCCTGCCGTCGAGTTCAACGGCAAATTCGCCCATGCGCGCAATGTCGCCCTTCGACACTACTATCTCGTTCAAAGCCTCATAGCTTGACTGCTCGGCCCCGTCGCGCCACAGTGCGGCGTGGAGCATGGCCCGCTCATCGAGATCGTGGCAGCCCTTGCACCAGCTCTCCAGAGTCGAGTAGAGATCGGCCAGCCGCACCTCGGTGAGAAAACCCAGATAGCCAAGGTTCACGCTCAGAATCGATGTGCCCGTCGAGGCAAAGATGCGCGCCGCGGCCAACAGCGTTCCGTCCCCGCCCAGCACGATCACCAGTTCCGGCTTCCAGGACGGCAACCCCGCGCGCTCCATCGACGGCGCGGCATCGGTATACTGGCCGCCCTCCCGATCCAGCTTCGGATCCAAGCCGTGCTCGCGCAGCCACCCGATCAGCTCTGGCAGAAGCCGTTCCAGTTCTTCCTTCTGCGGTTTGCAAACAATCGCCACCCGAACCATGCGCTCAGTGTAACGGATTCCGCCCGCACCCGAAGCCGGACACAGCCAATCGGTTTCCGGATTCGCCGCCGCCCGCCGCCCGCCGACTTGCTGACTCGCTATCCCTGCGCTGCCGGGGCTGACCTGCCGCATTCTTTAATAACCCAACTTCGACTTCTTGGGACCGCTCAAATCGCAGCATAAGCGGACTCCAGTTTCCTCCTCGTCGTCCACCGTCTTCGCCGACCCGCAGCAGAAAATCCTTCAACACAACCGTCCAAAAGCTGTGCTACCATCTGCCAGAACAGGAGGCGCCTTCCCCAATGAATCGCGCATTCGGAGATCCCACCCTTACGCCCGACAATTTCAGCAGCTTCAGCAAACAAGAAGTCAGCGCGGATTCCGCGATAAGAGCCACAGCGCAGTTGGAGCCCATCCCCACACCCCGCAGCACGGCGCCGATGGATCTGTCCGCGGTGATCGGCGCACCGGCTACGCAGAAGATTCAGAACGCCGGCAAGATTGTCTTGCACACTGCCGGCGATACCGGCGGGATTTTACATCCCGAGTGTCAATTCGCGGTAGCCGACGCCATGACCGACGACACCGCTAACGGCGCCTGCTTCTTTTACCACCTTGGCGACATCGTCTACTTCTTCGGCCAGGATCAGTACTATTTCGAACAGTTCTACGATCCCTACCGCAACTACAACGCCCCCATCTTCGCCATTCCAGGCAATCACGACGGAGTCGTCTTCAAAGGCGAAAGTGCAAAATCCCTCGACGCCTTCGTCGCCAACTTCTGCACCGCCCAGCCTGAGAACAGTCAGGATGGTCAGGGAGCGGCCCGCACCACCATGGACCAGCCAGGCGTCTACTTCACCCTCAACGCTCCATTCGTCAAGTTCATCGGGCTCTACTCAAACACCGGCGAGGGCGGCACCCAGGGCGTGATCGCGGCTCCCAAGATCGGCACCGCGCAGTTGGACTTTCTGAATCAGCAACTGGCAGCCGCCAAGGCCGAGCGGGCCAGCGGTCAAGGGCGCGCTTTAGTCCTTGCCACCCATCACCCGCCCTTCACAGGCAGCCCGTTTCACATTCCCTCGCCCGACATGCTTAACCAGATCGACCAGGCATGCAAAGCGGCCGGAATCTGGCCCGATCTCCATCTCTCCGGCCACTCCCATCTCTACGAGCGGTACACCCGGACGGTCAACGGGAGGCAGATCCCCTACGTCGTCGCCGGCATGGGCGGATATTACGATCTGACCGGCCTCAAGCACGGCGCGCCTCCGGCGCCGACGACCCCTGCCTCCGGTACCGACGCCGTCGGAAATCCACTGACATTGAATGTGTATAACGACACCAGCTTCGGATTCCTGCGCCTGACCGTCTCCCCCGCTTCGATCGTTGGCGAGTTCGTAACGGTCGATCCAACTTCCCGAAGAATCGGGCTGGCAGATTCCTTTACCCTCGACCTCCACGCCGGCACGGTCGGCGCTGCACCGCCCGCGAAGAAAGGCGCCTCCTCCCGCGGCGGAGCCAAACCCGTCAATCCATCAAGGTCCAAATCGAAAAGCAAAACACCCGCCACGAGTTCGAAGAAAGTTGTGCCCGCCAAGCCGAAGTCAAAAGCGGCATCGGCTCGCACATCCAGCAAGAAGAAGTCCGCGAAGACGCGAGGTCGATGAAATGCTCGGCCATTCGAGTGCTGGCGTCTGAAGAGAATCATCGGCGCGCGTAAAGCAGGAATTCCTTGTTCCCTTCCGCGCCGGTGATGGGCGAGGGAATCGTCTCCACCACCTGCCAGCCAAGCGACCGGACACAGGCGGCAACCCTGTCCACCGCCAACCGGTGCGCCTCCGGATCGCGGACGATGCCTCCCTTGCCCACGTTCTCGCGCCCCGCCTCAAACTGCGGCTTGACCAGGACAACGGCCTCGACAAGAGAGGGTGCGGCCGCCAGCACCGGCCACAACAGCAGTGTCGCCGAGATGAACGATACATCCATCACCAGGAGGGTGAGTTCGGGACTTCCCCCCGCGGCAGCGAGAGCACCCGGTTCGAGCAGCCGCGCGTTCGTCCGTTCCATAAGCCGGACACGCGAATCGTTGCGCAGTTTCATCGCGATCTGGCCAAAGCCGGTATCGACCGCCGTCGCGTGGGCCGCGCCGTGCTGCAGCAGGCAATCGGTAAAGCCCCCCGTCGATGCGCCGACATCGAGGCAGGCTCGGCCGCCGACTGGGATCTGCCAGTGCGCCAGGGCCGCCGCCAGTTTAAGCCCGCCCCGGCTTACATACGGGGGGTCGTCGCCCAGCATACGTACCGGCGCATCTCCGGCCACCATCGTGCCCGGCTTGTCGATCTTCTGTTCATTGACCAGTACGCGACCGGCAAGGATATACGCCCGCGCCCGCTCGCGGCTGGGAACAAGTCCCCGCTCAACCAGCAGCAGATCTACGCGGGTTTTCGTTCCGGCCGGCACAGTTACCGCAATCCTCTCGCGATCAAGATCAAAGGGTCATTCCCGCGATGGAAATGACCCTTTTGACTGTCTTCTGAATGCCGAGTTTAAGCAGGCTTGCTACGGGATCGCCTGGCACTGCTTGAGCGTGTAGTTCGCGGTGTATGTTGAAATCATCAGCGCCGGCGGCAGGTTGCAGGGCTCGCCGTGACCGGCGCTGCGGCTGACCACGTTGGCATTGGCGCTGCTGGTGCCGTTCTGTGAAGTCACGCGAACGTCCACAACATTGCCCTCGACCAGGATCGTGGTAATCACCTGGTCCGAAGTTGTCGGGGTCGACCCCAGAATGGTCAGGTAAGGGCTATCCGGCGAGGCAGCGTAGACCTTGCTGAACAGGGAGTTCTGCGTGGAAACAACATTGCGCGGGTGACCCACCACGCTCAGCGTCCCCGACACCGTGTGGCTGATCAGGTTGGCAATCGTGACTGTGCCATCTGCCTGATTGGCGGCGTAAGCGCGAGTGCCGTCGGCCAGAACGGTCACGCTGGCCGGGTAGTTGCCTACTGGAATCGTGTACGTGGTTCCGAAGGTCGGGCCGTCGTTGCCGTACTCATCCAGGCCGACATCGATCACACTGATGGTTCCCCCGTCGTAATTGGCGACAACCAGCTCGCTGAGGGTTGGGCTGTACTCCGCATAGACAGGACCGGCGTGAGCAGCCATGCCGCTGGTTCCGTTGGGCGGTGTGATGCCGGTAGCCGCAACCGCCGTGGTCGAAAGCGGCAGTGTCGGATGGCAGGTCACGGTCTGCCCGTTCTGGTTGAGATATGGAATGCACTGGTCCAGCGCGTTGTTCTGGGTGTTGATGACCGTAATCGTGTCGTCTCCGCGGTTCAACACGAACACGCGCCTCTGGTCGATGCTCTCCACGCCGAACACCGGGCACTTACCCAGCGGTATGGGCGCGTCGGCCGTGTAGGTGGAGGACTCGATCGGAGTGAGCAAGCCCGCCGGAGCGGTGGCCGGCGAAGTATTGCAGGTCAGGCCGGTCGCATCGGCAAAGTTCTGGCTGATGACGTACTGACGTTGCGGTTGGAGCTTGGGGGTGCCTATGACGGCTACCGGCGTAAGCGCGACCGGAACGGCAAGCTTGAAGTCCTGCGGCGAGCCCGTGAAGACGTCGACGACATTCCCATTCAGATCGGGCGCCCACAAGCCTACGGGCGACGTCAGGTTGACGAGTTGGGCCGAAGCGGACAGCGTAGAGTAAAGAATGTTCTTGGACTGCAGTGTGTCTGAAATCGGAAAGTTGGCCAGGGTGCCATCGCTGTCCACGGTGTAGCCGTTGCCGCCGAGCTGGTCCAGCGTAAAGGAGCTCGGCCCAGGGCCAATGGGAGCAACCGCCATCACCGTATCCCCGGAATAATCGATGATCGTGACAATGCCATTTGCAGTGGCCGAAGGCGACGATACCACGACCGCGTAGGATTGAGGCTGCGCGGCCGGACCGCTGGGGTTGACCGGCGTTACAACCGGCCGATATGCGTTGCCGCAGCCGGCAATCAGAGCCGCGGCCACAATCGCCGAGCCCGCTTCAACCAAACGCACGCGCGCCCGGCCTGAACTCATGGGAAAAAGCCTCATTCAGATCTTTCCTGCTTACATCGTGATTGTAAATCAGGGAGCCGGGGGAACCGCACCCCTCGCTCCATTGGACGACCCCACAGCGGCTCAAGTTAGTTTCCCTTTGGAATGAAGGAGAGGCTGGCTGCATTCCGTGTTCGCTCAGCAGTCGAAAGACCAAGAAAATAGCCAAACGGCTGTGAAGCAGCTTGGTTCCAAGAGTTGCAGGGGGCGACGAGCAGGGCAAGGATGACGCTCGGTATTGCATGGCTGGTAACTGCCGAGTTG